>Ga0105103_10001288_pt1 | contig 13918 bp, 10 predicted proteins | sample PPLLaktember2015_2_FD_79107 | JGI IMG/M metagenome (GOLD analysis project Ga0105103, IMG submission 79107) | Freshwater sediment microbial communities from Prairie Pothole Lake near Jamestown, North Dakota, USA - PPLs Lake P7 Core (6) Depth... | ecosystem: Environmental > Aquatic > Freshwater >...
CCGCTTTTTTTTGCAGCACGGATACAGAATCCGCCGACATTGGCGCCAATGTCAAGGACACGGTCTTCCTGGAGAATATCATCGAACCAATACTCGGTTACGGCGGTTATCTGGCGATACGGCTCGGTAAAAGGGGAAAAAACAATATCCGATTCCTGAGAGCGGAAAGGGTGGTATGACATCCTGTACCTTTACAAACAGGATCATGCGTTCTTTCTGATAAAGGTCCCGTAATGTACCATTCGTAAAGCCCGAATGCCGGTGCATACTGCCACCGGCTCTTTTTACCGTCGCGTGCGCTTTGAGGACGCGCTCACCTGGCCGCACCCTCCTGATAACGATGGAGCAGGATGGAATTGCGCTTGAAAAGTTGAATACCCGCATTCGCCGCCTGCCCTCCGGAACGTTCGCATACCTGCAGGAACCTCTTATTACAGGGAACCCACGTACGTATCCGGTAATTATGGGCTTAAAAGACCAGCTCGCGTGCAGGATGCCAGCGAATCTGGTATCGCGGGTGTCCGACCATTTCGAGGTCATTGGTGATGTTGCAGTTCTCAGTATTCCTGCTGAACTTGAGCCGTACAAACACCTGATTGCACAAGCGGTTGCCTCAAAACGGAAAAACATCGCCACCATTCTCAATAAGAAAGAGAAGGTCACCGGGGAATCCCGGACCGCCCGTTACGAAGTCCTGCAGGGAGATTCATCGGTCACGCTCCACCACGAGTTCGGGTACGCCTACCGTCTCGATATCAGCAGGACGTTTTTCTCATCACGCTTGGCAAACGAGCGGAAACGGGTGACCGATCAGGTCCGGCAAGGTGAGAAGGTCTGTGTCCCCTTTGCGGGGGTCGGGCCGTTTGCCATTCCTGCAGCGGCGCGGGGTGCAGAGGTCTTTGCTGTGGAAAAAAATCCTGAAGCGTTCCAGTACCTTCTTGAGAATATTGCGCTCAACCGCGTCACCGGGAACTGCAGCGCCGTGCAGGGGGATGCACTCGATACCGCACACCTGCCGTATACGGTGTTTGACCGGCTCATCATCCCCGCCCCCTATGGGCTGGACCATGCGCTCGAAACATTCCTGCCGGTTCTTTCCGAAAATGGCATGGTCCACTTCTATACATTCAAGGCAAAGGAACAGATTCCCGATCTCATCCGGGGATTTGAACAAGAAGGACTCATGGTCAGGTATTCTGCTCCCTGCGGGAACGTTGCACGCGGAGTCAGCCGCTGGGTCTTTGACATGGCCCGCACGCACGGGCTGTAATTTCTGGCAGAATGATATGCAGGAGAGTTACCCTGCGCCACTGCAGGTCATGCTCTTTATCCCTATTCGGGATGCAATAATTCCGGTATGGTGAAAGAACCGCTGCAGATCAGGATACCCGGCGCTCTCCTCCGCCAATGGCAGAACAGCGACGCATCCTCCCTGGCCAGGTATGCCGATAATCCCCGTATTGCCGCCTGTATGCGGGATATCTTTCCCTCACCATATACCCTCGATGATGCCCGCCGCTTCATCACCATGGCAACCGGCCCATCCCCCGGCCTGTTCCTCGCAATTGAGGTGCAGGGCGAGGCCGCTGGCGGCATCGGCATCCACCCGCTCGGAGACGTACACCACGGGACGGCAGAGATCGGGTACTGGCTTGCAGAGCAATTCTGGGCAGAGGGCATTGTAACGGGTGCCGTCCGTGCAATCGTCCCGGTTGCTTTTAATCAGGTCGAAGTCGTGAGGATCCAGGCAGGAATTTTTTCAAATAACCCGGCATCGATGCGGGTGCTGGAGAAATGCGGGTTTGTCCGCGAGGCTGTGCACAGGAATGCCATCATAAAAAACGGGGTCGTGATGGATGAAGTGATGTACGTGCGATTCCGGGATGACTGCAACCGTTAACCAGAAAACAGGTTACCGGAAATCTCCAGCACGGAAATCATTTTTGTACTCTGTTGAAACGGGCATGAACTTAGTGAGTCGCATCAGAACCATGAAAATTGTTAAAAATTAATGAAATTTTTGTGAGGGCTCCCCGCCTCAGGGCCCTCCGGGGCACGGCGGGGCAGTTCCGTGTTTTTTAAAAATGCTCCCGGTTATTGACCCGCCGCGGGGGCGTCCCTTCGGGGGCGGCGGCGGTAATCGCAATTAATTGAGAGAGTGAAAAATCCAAAATCACCTTTGTTTAATGCGATTTCATAGGAAAATATTCAAAAACTCTTACGCTCTTGGGGGCATGCCTGCATACCCCCGCCGCCAGGGCATCCCCATATAAGGATAGTGACGTATTAACTGTACGAGAAATCACACTATTTCCAGTAAATTTAAACCGGTGCATCGCAATGCGCCCCCTCCCCCAATGGGGGACTGGTGGCGCAAGAGGGGCTTCATATAATAAGAATGATGTGTTCGACAGAGCGCATTTTTGACCGTTAAAGGTTTCCGAAAAAACTTCCGTCATCTCACCTGCTCTCCTGCCGTTTGCAGAATAATATTCCCGGACAGTAAAATACAAGAGAGATAGCATCATATCCGAAGAAAAATAACTCCTTATGATCGGGGAATGAAAAACGGGAAGGTAACGATCGGTCTTATCCAGATGAGTGTGGAGGATGACCGGGAACCCATGCTGAAAAAAGCCTTATCAAAGGCTGAGGAGGCAGTAAAAGCCGGTGCGGATATTATCTGCCTTCCTGAACTCTACCGGACCCGGTATTTTCCCCAGCATATCGGTACTGATGCGTTTTCTCTGGCTGAGACGGTCCCCGGTGAATCGACAAATTTTTTCTCCGTGCTTGCACGGGAACATAACGTTGTCATCATCGTCCCGTTATACGAGAAAGCTCCGGATGGAAGATATTACAATTCGGCGGTTGTCATCAACACGGATGGCACCACGAGTACCCCCTATCACAAAGTCCATATCCCCCAGGACCCGGGGTTTTTTGAGAAAGGGTATTTCTATCCCGGGAACTCCTATAGCGTCATATCCACCCCGTTTGGCCGCGTTGCGGTTCTCATCTGTTTTGACCAGTGGTTCCCTGAAGCTGCACGGTGCGTTGCACTGGAAGGGGCAGAGATTATTTTCTACCCCACAGCTATCGGGCACCCCACAAGCGATATCCCCGCTGAAGGAGACTGGCAGGATGCCTGGGAGCTGATCCAGCGGAGCCACGCTATAGCAAACAGCGTCCATGTCGCCGCCGTGAACCGTGTCGGTATGGAGGGCACGTGTACATTCTTTGGCGGCTCCTTTGTCTGCGATGCATTTGGCAAGATCCTGATAAAAGGCAGTGACAGGGAGGAAATCCTGCTTGCAGACGTGGATGTCACCATGAACCGGGAAATCCGGGAATCATGGGGATTCTTCCGCAACCGCAGACCGGAAACCTATGCGAATATTACCGTCCCGTTCCCGGGTGAATCCGGTGCATTTCCGGCCATTCGCGGGGGAGATACCCCGCGCAACCGGGGATTTCATATGCCGGCCGAGTGGGAACCGCACGAGGCAGTCTGGCTCTCGTGGCCCCATAACCAGGCTACATTCCCCCACCTTGCCGATGTTGAGAACGCCTATTATGCCTTTATCCTTGCGGTGCATGCCTCTGAACGGATCGAACTCTTCGTCCCTACAGCAGTTATCCACCGTAAAGTCCGGGCCCGTTTCCGCGAGCTGGGGGCAGACCTCTCGCGGATCATCCTTCATACCAGTGAATACTCGGATATCTGGATGCGGGATTACGGCCCGACCTTCGTGGTCAACCGCGTTCTTGGAAAGACTGCCTTAGTACGGTGGAATTTCAATGCATGGGGAAACAAGTACGAGAACCAGATCCGCGACGGGAAAATCCCGCATACGATGAACAGACGCCTCCTCCTCCCGATGTTCGAGCCGGGGATTGTGCTGGAAGGCGGATCCATCGATGTAAATGGCAGGGGTACCGTGCTCACAACCCGTGCCTGCCTTCTCAATCCCAACCGCAACCCTTCGTTATCTGCCGATCAGATAGAAGACAACCTCAGAGAGTACCTTGGGGTCGAGAAGGTTATCTGGCTCAACGACGGGGTTGTCGGGGATGATACGGACGGGCACATCGATGATATCGCCCGTTTTGTCGGGCCTTCGACGGTTATCTGTGCCTATGAGACAGATATTGACGATGCCAATTATACGGCCCTGCATGATAATTATGAGATCCTGCGTCAGTCAACCGACCAGGAGGGAAAACCGCTCACCGTTATCAAGCTCCCCATGCCGTCAAAGGTTGCTGACATCGATGAGCGGTACCCGGCAAGTTATACGAACTTCTATATCGGCAATACGGTTGTTATTGTCCCGGTCTTTGACGATCCACACGATTCAGAAGCGCTCCGCATAATCCAGGAAATCTTCCCGGAGCGTACGGTTACGGGCATCGATGCACGGGCACTGGTCGAGGGATACGGGACGTTCCACTGCGCTACCCAGCAGCAGCCGGGTATTGACAAGCCCGGAAAGCATGTTTTTTATAAGCAGCCCGGGTAGTTACCCGTATTCCGTTATTTTGGTTTTTTCCCGGAGGGGGCTGGTTCCGCTCATAACCGGCGACTCTACCCATCGCCGGATCCAGAACGGACCCGGAGGGTTCCGTGGAGGAACATTGCGTTGAATCAGGTCACGGGAAGGGTGAGACCCCACCGTTCGGTTTACCGGCAGGATCGTTGCCCTGGCACTCATATACAGGGAAATGACCGCGGAACAGCATAATCAGAACTATTGCTCTCAGCGGAAATAGTACCAGGTCCCCATCCCTGAAACTGCCCCGATAACGAAGACAAACACCAGAAATCCCAGCATGACGGTGAGGTCAGCCCTTCTGCTATCTTTCTGGCCATTATCCGGGTATGGAGCCGTGAACACATCGCGGCTGGCTTCCATCTGCAACCTCAGGGAGCGGGTATATAACCCACAGATAACACCGAAGAAAAGAATGATGATGAACGCGGAACCGAGAGTAATGGCAAGCGGTTTTCCCTCAACACTTAAAAGCCCCCCGAGCAGGATCCCGAGCAGGAAAGCAGCGGTAGCAAAATAAAACCCGGCATATTCCTTTGGAAAGACGATCTCCTGCAGTATCCGGTTCTGCGCCTCGGCCTTGTCATCCATCTCCAGTTTCTGGTAGATGATACCCAGCAGGGCACGGGCATAAGCATTGTACGGGCTGATGGCAACAGCCTGTTCCAGCGCGTCAACCGCATCAGGAAGCCGCCCGAGTTTTTCAAGAGCAATCCCCCTGTTGACCCAGACCCCGGTATCGTAGGGATTTATGGCGATCGCTTTCTGTGAGCAGGCTAACGATTCCTCATACCGTCCGAGACTGATGAGCGCAATGGCTTTATTATTGAGGATGACGTCATTATTTGGACTGAATACGAGTGCCTTTTCATAGCAGGCAAGTGCCTCGTGAATCTTCCCTTCCTGTGCAAGGCGGCATGCTTCATCGCTGCCCGGGAAATCGTTATGTGCCATATTCCGATACATACCTTTTCCCCAAGGCCTAATAAACAATGCCTGTTTTTGCCGCCAGCCAAAAAGGGGAGATATTCAGACCTCCACCTGCAGGAAAAACCGGATCGCAAGACCGAGCACAAAGGAGATTGCCGAGATACCAAGACTGATGGCGGTCATTTCAGCAAACCGCCGCCAGAACGGCAGATCTTTTGCCACAGACAGGTAGAAGGTGAACACAAAAATAACCGTAACTGCCCCGATCAGGGTAAAGAAAAGGGCGAGGTACGGATTGCCGATCAGGAGGAACGGCAGGATAAGCAGCGCCACGGTCAGAATATAGGTACATCCCGTATATATCGAAGCCCGAAACGGGTCTGTAGGGCTGCCATCCGATCGTTGTGACAGGTATTCTGAAGCCCCCATGGAAAGCGATGCCGCTACACCCATAATGAGCCCTGCAACAGCTATGATCCGGGCATTCTGGAGGGCAAACGTCAGGCCGGCCAGGGTCCCGGTAAATTCAACCAGTGCATCGTTCAGGCCGAGCACGACCGAGCCGACATATTTTAAGCGTTCTTCATCAAGGAGAGCAATCAGGTCGCGCTCATGGGACGCCTCATTGGCGAGTATCTGAGGCATCTCCGGAATAAACGTGAACATGGACTGATCAACCGTCTGTGCACGCTGCTCCACGCCCTCCATGAGCCGGATAGCGAATGTCATGCCGAAGACCCGTGCTGCAAGGTAATAAAGAAAAATACGCACCTGGTCCGGTTCAACGTCCTGTCCGGTATGCCGGCGCCAGATATGGTAATGCCCCAGTTCCTCCTGCGCGATCCGCATGAGCACGTCGCGGTTGCCAGGTTCCGGTATGACTGCAGCGATCTTCGTGTAGATGTGATACTCGGTTATCTCGTTTTTCTGGAGTGCCAGCAGCATTGCTGCCTGGTGCATATCGGTGTTTAGTTCCGGCATGGCTGATCAGTTCATTGCCGGTACGTAAGGATATGATTTATCATTACGGTCAGGAGTTTTGCGGATGCCGTACCGAAAAGAGGATGCCGGGGGGTAATCCTTAAAAAATATATCAGGAATTACGGGAGCGGCAGAAAACGAGGAGCAGGAGCACCAGGAGCGGAATAGCGGGAGAGATGAATGCCTGCGGTGTTTCCGTACGGGACTGGTCGGATCGGGGGGGCGTTGTCGCAATGGTCGTAGCGGCAACTGAGGTGGGTAATGGTACCATGAGTTCTGTTGTTGTGATTGCAGTGGGTACCGGTCGGCTAAATTGTGACCGGGAGAATACATACACGGCAGATTCGTCAACTGCTGCAATCACCGATCCGTCGCCACTCATGGCAACAGAATGGGCTTTGATGGCATTTCTGGCAGTGAATGATCCAAGTTTTACTCCGTTCCTGTCGAAGACCGAGAGGGTTTTATCCATGCTTCCGGCAGCAATAGTGTTCCCGTCATCGGACACTGCAACGCTGGTGATCCAGTGTGTGGCATGTGCCGTCCAGAGCAGGGTGCTGTTGTCGTCAAGTGCCTGCACGGTGTTATCATCTTTGCCGATAACAATCAGGGAACCGTCGCGCGAGTAAGCAGATGCCAGGACATTTCCGCCGGGTAACCTGCGATCCCAGGTCAGGTTCCCGTCCCGGGTGTACATCCTGATCCGGTTATTGGTCACGCTTACAACGGAAGAGCCATCGGCAGCAACCTCGACGAAATCCTGGGTCACATTCGTGTCCGTCCATGCCGAAAGGAGGGTCAGATTTGATATCTGGATGCCGTTTTTTGTGGTAATGACAATCCCGGTACTTTCCGGGAAGAACCGGGTCTGGCTGCCTGCCGGGAAGAACCGGATGTGGTTGACGGGAATGGATGTATTCTGCCTTACACCGGTACCTGATTTAGTTATGAGCCTCACCCGGTTCCCGCCCCCGGCTGCGATGAGGGATGCATCCTCCGTCATTGTCACTTCCTTAACATAATCACCAAGTGACATATCCCAGAGCATGGTGCCGGAACCGGAGAACAGGCGGATTGTCTGGTCACGGAACGTCAGAATAAAATTCCCGTCCCGGCTGATGACAAGCGGTGACCCGGACCAGCCGGTCCAGAGCTTCTGTCCATCATGGGAAAGAGCGATCAGCTGATCGCCGCCGGCAACGATAGTCGACCCGTCATTGGAGATGACGACGCAGGACAGCTCCCCGCTGGTCGTAGCTGCCTGTGTCCAGAGGGGATCCACGGCAGATGCCACCGGTATGAGCAGGGTAGTCAGGATGACGACGCTGCAGAGAATCACGAAACACTGACCGTTCATCCAATCACGAGAAGAGATGGTGAGCGGAGTTCGGATAAAGATTCCTCTGCAGGATGGGGCCTAAAAAAAAGGTTTCAGGATCTTCCAAAACGACTGAGGAGCAGAAGCCCCAACGCCACCAGTGTTACTGCCGGGGGCAGGGATGCTTCCGGGGTTTCCGTTGAAGTGGGATAGGGTGTTGGAAGTGTCGGTATCCTTGTGGTACGGGTCGTTTGTGGAGACAGGGTTGTAGTTGTTACCACCGGGTTTTCAGGGGTTTCCTCCATGATGAACGATGATCGTAAGAGGCCGTATGCTACAGATCCTCCAGCCACAATGATAACCGAACCATCCCTGGTCATGGCAACGGAATTGAACTTGATGGCACTTTTCGTGGTAAAGGTTCCAAGCAGCGTCCCGGCACGGTCAAAGACATAGAGCTTTTTATCCAGGCTGCCTGCTGCAATCGTGCTCCCGTCATCAGAAACAGCGACGCTGGTAACCCAGTTTGTGGCATTCGCAGTCCAGAGCGGATTACCGAAGGCGTTCAGCACCAGAAGACTCGAATCGTCCATTCCCAGAATAATCACTGAACCGTCCCGGGATTGGGCAAGGGCCTGGGCATTCCCGCCCGGAATTTTTTTATCCCAGAGAAGGGCACCGTTGCGGGTGTACTTCCGTAGACGGTTACCTGCTGCGGTTAAAAAATACGACCCGTCATCGGCGACTGTAATGAGGTTCTGTGCGGATGTAGTATCTGACCATTCTGATAAGAGCGAGAAATTCGACAACTGCACGTTCTTATTCGTGGTAATAATGACCCTGTCGCTACGGGGCATGATTTTTACGTGATTGACAGCCATACTTGCATTCGATGCGATAACCTCTCCCGAAAAGGTCATCGTGATGACTTTTCCGCCACCGGATGCCACGATCCTCGATGCATTCGGCGCCAGAGAAAGATCCGTGACACTGATACCCACGGACTTATCCCAGAGTACGGTGCCCGTGGAAGAGATGAGGCGGACATGCTGCCCCTGGGAACTGAGAATATAATCCCCGTCACTGCTGATATCGAGGCTGGTTCCGGACCCGCCGGTCCAGCGTTTCCGGCCTTCGGGGGTCAGGGAGATCAACTGGTCACCGCCAATAAGGATGGTTGATCCATCTGCTGATAGAACAACCCCCGACAATTCCCCTCCTCCCGTAGCAGGCTCCATCCAGAAAGGGGTCACTGCAGAGGTTGCAGGCGCCGCAAGGCAGAGAATGAGAGCCACCCCAACGACAACTACCAGACTCCTGTATTTCATCAGACTCTCAAGTGAGGTGGTAACCTCTCTGCCAAATAGTTTCCGGCAATCCGGTGTTGTACTGACACGGCATTGTGTTCCCCGGCACGAACAAAACCGGGGCACGCGTGAACCGGGAACGAAAACCGATCACCGGCAAAAACCCGGTTCTTACGTCTCTTTGTATCCCCGGCCAGCCGAGAAAGCCCTGCCTGCCTGTTTCCCGACATGCCAGTAGCCGGCCTGGGAATAGACGATAGGATCAGATTTCGCAGTATCGGGCTTGCCGTCAGTGACGCACGAGGTATCGGCATGGATCTCAACAACTTCCCCGATATACAGCAGGTGGCTCCCGCAATCGACAGCTTTGAACAGCCTGCACTCAATATTGACCGGGCATTCTTCAGCCAGGGGGGCTGTCTTCAGCGTGCCGTAAAACGTTGTAAAGACCTTCGACTTGTCCACCTGTGCACCGGAAACGAGGCCGCAATGGTCGGTTTCTACCATGTGCTTTATGGCAGGGACGTTCAGGCTGAAGGTCTTGTTTTCTTCGAGTCCCTGTACCGTATACCGGGCTTTGTTCAGCGCCACGCAGACCATTGGCGGCGCCATGCAGGCAACCGTAGCCCACGCGGCGGTCATATAATTCGGTTTTCCCTTCACGTTTGCTCCCACGATAAGGGTGGGCATAACACTCATGTACGGCATCGGGCCAAGGGTGATTTTGTCCATGGTGGTTTTCTCCGCCATGTTTTAATTCGGGATGATGTTAAGAGTATCCCTGTTGTCGTTCAGGCAGATCGGATCCGGTTGTTTCAAAAAATGACTCAAATTCTGTTATGAAGGCAAGAGTCTATCTCATAACCTGATACAACCTCGAAACGACCTCCGGAATGTCTTCTATCGCGATGTCCTGGAAAGAACGGGCAGAATGAGAGGGCCCGACAGACAGGGAAGGAAAGATGCCAGCAAAAAAAAGTCAGGAACTACCAGATGATACGTGCCCGGGATCCCGGTGTTGAACCATGACCGGCGAGTCGATTCTTGTTGTTGAGGATGACGGGTTTATCGCCCTCAGTATCAGAGAACTGCTGGAGAGGAACGGATACCAGGTTTCCGGGATGGCGGCGTACGGTGAAGATGCTGTGATACTGGCTGAACAGGATCCACCGGATCTTATCTGCATGGATATCGAGCTGATGGGGAACACAGATGGTATTGAAGCGGCGAGGAAGATCCACGAGCACGCGGAAATTCCCATCATTTACCTGACCGCATATGCCGACAGTGAACGGCTCGCCCGTGCAAAGGAAACCGGACCGTACAGCTACGTGGTAAAACCGTTCAATGAGCGGGAACTTCTGGCTGCGATAGAAATAGCCCTGCACCGGCAAAAGATTGACCGCCAGCTCCAGGAAAGCATGCAGCGTTACCGTGCAATAATCGACTATGCCGCGGAGGGTATCCTGCTCGTTTCCTCTGATACGCAGAAAATCGTCGAAGCCAATCCGGCACTAATCCGGCTGCTCGGGTATTCTGCCAAGGAGATCACCGGTTTAACGATAGACGAGATCATGGTTAACCGTGACACGATGGCCGGACAGACGGGGACGGTCATCTGTTCTCCGCAGGGTCCGTCAGTCGAGACCCGTTTCCGGTGCCGGGATGGTTCACTCAGGGAAATTGAGCTGACCACCAGTTCCATCCACCGTAAAGGAAGCCCTGACCTTACCTGTATGATAGCTCACGATGTGACCGATCGGAAGCATGCAGAAACGGCACTCAGGGAAGCTCACCGGAAGCTCAACCTCCTTTCAAGCGTCACCCGTCATGATATCCTCAACCAGCTGACCGTCCTCTACGGGTTCCTCGAGATATCCGGCGCTGCACTTGCCGGCACCCGGCTTGAGAAGTATGTGGAGAAGGAGAAGAATGCAGCCATTGCGATCCGACGTATGATCAGTTTTACGAAAGATTATGAGGAGATTGGGCAGCAGCGGCCCGGCTGGCACCGGCCTGATGCTATCATCCGCCAGGTTACAAAGACCATAAATTTCCCTGATATACCGATCGATTGCCGTCTCGGAACCCTGGAACTGTTTGCCGACCCGCTGCTCGAACGTGTTTTCCACAACCTGCTCGACAATGCCATCCGTCACGGAGAGCACGTGAAAACTATCACCGTCACTTCGGAATCCACTGACCGGGGGCTCCTTATCCGGTGGGAAGATGACGGCACCGGGATTCCGGATGCAGAGAAGGAACGGATATTCGAACGCGGTTATGGGAAACATACCGGTCTCGGCCTCTTTCTGGCAAGGGAGATCTTAAGCCTGACCGGGATCACGATCCGGGAGACCGGTATCTTCGGTACCGGGGCACGGTTCGAACTGATGGTACCAGCTGGTATGTACCGGTACCCTCAGGAGGATGAACGGAATTCCTGACAGACAGAATCGGCAGGAAGAGCAACCCCATGAACCTGGACCCAGATCGAACCTGCGATCCGGACCGATTTATACCTGATAAAAAAAACATGCTCTGAAAAACCCTATTCTTATCCTTTGAAGCCACCTCTCGCGCCACCAGTCCCCGTCGGAGTACAGGACACATAGGACGCGACGGTCTGGATTTGCCGGGACCTTGGATGATTTCCCGTACTACGTCACTATCCCGTGATGGGGATGCCACAGCGGGGGGCATGCCTGGGACGCCGCCCTTGAGCGTCAGCATCCCCAGAATGGGTTTCTCCAGGGCACAAAACAGAAAAGGAATCGGCCCGGTTTGTCCCGGATGAGTTCCTCCGCCGTTTTCTCTCGTGACTGAACTCCATCGCCACCGGGTAAATAACCGTTTTTCCTTGTTTTAAAAGATGTTTCAAATTCTGTTTTTCAGGTAACTACCTTTAAACCCCCGTTTCCCATGCTGGTACGATTCACCATGTCTTCCACCAAAACCACAGGAACCGGTATGGATTTGAGAGACTTCCAGCAAGGACGGTACACACAAACAGCGGCCCTATCCGGGAGCAGGAGTGAGCTCCCCCGGGGATTCATCACCACCGCAGCGGCCGGGATTCCGGACCGGTTCAGCGACTGGTTCCGGGTGACCGGCATCCCTCTGAACCATGATGAAGTCAACGAGCTGGAAGCGTTCGATAGATTCCTGGAACGCCACGTCCAGGCCAGCACGGTCCTTGATGTCCAGTGCATGCTGCTCTGGAGCGAATGGGTCCGGGCGTTCCGGCGCCAGATGCCGGGGTTTCCGAACCTTATCCGTGAAAATGAATTCCGGAGTGAGGTTATCGGTAAGTTCGGGGCAGTGCTTGCTACCGATGGATGGAGAGGCGCGGTCTACGCGGGAATACGGTTTCTTCCGTGAGTTGCTGCAGGAGCGGTAAACCTCCCGGTCCGAATCTGTTTTTTTCCCGCAGGAGCATGAGCGCATGAAATCGCCAGGGATACTGCAGATAACGAAGATAAGTATACCGGGTGCTGTTAAGCTCGTGGGGCTCATAGGTTTCGTGTGGGGATTTTTATCCGGTATTATCATCTTTGCCAGCTATCTCCAGATATCTGGCAGGAGGCGATACAGCCCTTATTCAGACCGGACTCACCGGTTTTGTCCTCACGATCGTGTATGGTGTTATCGGAGGAATCATCGGAGGGGGATTCTTTGCATTCCTGTACAACAGGGTGCTTGGGGAACATCACGGAATCCGGATTGAAGCGGAATACGAGTGAATTTTCCGGCGATACTTTTCGGAATTTTCAGGGTGCAACCTTCCTGCAGGTTCCGGCGGAAACCTGTTACCGTAATTCTCCATTGCCGGCATATCGAATTGCTGGAGATCCAGCCTTGCAAAAAAATTCTGCCTTTCGTTTCACACGACTGATCAGACCGTGTCCCGGATTTCCTTCCAGAGATCCAGTTCAAGGCAACTGCCGGAGACGTTCCCCTCCATCTCCGGATATATGTGAACGGAAAAGAGAGCGTGAGGACATCCTTCCCCTTCACGGGCCGGTCAGCCCGCCCTGCCGAGAGGTCGGTGAGGCAGATAATGAGTATGGGGCTTTGCGATTACCCGGGCGGGGCGATTGTATTGATCGTCCCAATGAGCCGGACCGGTTCCTTCGAGACGCCAACCTCGATCACTTTGCCCCGTACGGTAACCCATTTCCAGCTCCCGTCCTTGCAGGCAAGCCGGAATTGTGTTTCAAGCAAGGGATTGAGACCGGACATGTGGGCAAGGAAGGCTGCCAGGACCCGGGGAATGTCCAGGGGATGGATAAGATTTTTACATACGGATATGGTAATGTCCGGAAGATCTGCAGGCTGGTATCCCAGTGTCCGGTAGAGCCAGTCGTGGGCATCCCGCACTTTCATGGTGCGGATATCCACGTCCCAGATGCTGACATCCCCTGCCATAAGGGCGAGTTCCAGCCTTTGCCGGCTTTCGTAGAGATCCTGCGCCCCTTTTTTACGTTCGGTCAGGTCGATGATGACCCCGCGGACCCCGGCAGGTTCGCCGCTCTCGGGACTGGTGATCTTCGCCCCGTAGATAAGCCCTGTAAACAGGGTCTCATCGTGACGCAGAAGCAGGTACTCCTTTCCGCTGCTCCCGCTTCCGCTGATGATATGGTTCATGTCCCCGGCAAAGCGTTGCCGGTCGCCGGGCGCAATGAACTGCAGGATTGAAACTTTCCGTGCGATATCGTCCGGTGAAATGCCGAACCATTCATACCCGCGCCTGTTTGCAAAAGTCAGGTTGTACTCAAGGTCCGTTTCGTAAATGGCAACCGGGATGATGTCGGCAAATCCCTGGATCA
>Ga0105103_10001289_pt1 | contig 13906 bp, 8 predicted proteins | sample PPLLaktember2015_2_FD_79107 | JGI IMG/M metagenome (GOLD analysis project Ga0105103, IMG submission 79107) | Freshwater sediment microbial communities from Prairie Pothole Lake near Jamestown, North Dakota, USA - PPLs Lake P7 Core (6) Depth... | ecosystem: Environmental > Aquatic > Freshwater >...
ACGCGTCGGCGGCGCGGGCGTCGGCTCGCTCGTCGGCGCGTACGTTGGCGCTGGCGTCGGCGGAACGCATGCAATAATCACTGGGGGAAAGCCAAACCCGCGCGCTTCGCAAACGCACGTACTACAATTGGCATCGCTCGTGCACACTGGCCCCGTGGGAAGGTAATCATCGTCGCCCGGCACGATGCAACGCCGTGTGAAATTGTCCAACTCCGATGGACGACACCGTCGGTGGCATTCCCGCGACGTGTCTTCTGGAATGGTAGGACAAGTGAGGTGTGGACACGCGGCGCTCGTGCATTCGATTGGCTCGGTAATGCCACTATCCCACGTGCATGCGCAGCAATCGTCGTCCTGCGTGCACGGCAAAAGCGTCGACGCGCACATGTTCGTTTCGAGATTACACACGCCCAGCCCGCACGGCGTCGAGCCGGTGCCCATGCTGAGTACGACGTTGAAATCCGAGACGATGCACGTGCGATTGACGCAAAAGTCGCACGGCGCGTCGGCACACGACGTGCCTGGGCCAGCGTACGTGCCATTCGTGGCGGTGCAATTGAAGAAATCGAGTGCGACGCACACGGCCGATTCAATGTAACAGCACGCGCCTGGACACTTGAAATCGTCCGTCACGGGCGCAAAGCCACACGTGCCGTTGACGCAGGCAGTCGCCTCGTAGCACGGATCCTCCGACGGCGGACACGTGCGTGACACGTTGACGAGCGCGCACGTGTCGCTCACGTGGTCGCAGTACGCAATCGAACACAAATCGTCGCCGCGACACACGGCGTCCGTCTGGCAGCAGCCGTCGACGGATTCGAGCGTCGTGTACGTACACGTGCCCGTCGTCGCGTTGCCGACAATCGCACACGATCGCTCGACGCACGCGCCGCCGGGATGGTAACAGTGCGCAAAGGACGTGGCGTTGCAGCACGTGTAATTGTGCGTCGCGTAGCAGAGTCCGAGCACTGGATGACAGGCGTCGGTCGTGCACGGATCGCCGTCGTCACAGATAATCGGTTCGAATGGCTGACATGCATTCGACACACATCGACTGACATTGCACTTGTTCGTCGGATGGCCAGGACACTGAATGTCGAGCGTGCATTGATGTGTCGGCGCGGGCGTCGGTTCGGCTGTTGGCGGCGCGGGCGTCGGTTCGCGCGTCGGCTCGCTGCTCGGCTCACGACTCGGCTCGCGGCTCGGTTCGCGCGTTGGTTCGAGTGTTGGTTCGGACGTTGGCTCGCGACTCGGCTCGCGCGTTGGTTCGAGCGTTGGTTCGCGACTCGGCTCGCGCGTTGGTTCGAGCGTTGGTTCGAGTGTTGGCTCGCGACTCGGTTCACGAGTGGGTTCGAGTGTTGGTTCGGACGTTGGCTCGCGACTCGGTTCGCGTGTGGGTTCCAGCGTCGGCTCTGGCGTCGGCAGCGGCGTTGGCTCCTTGGTTGGAAACGGCGTCGGTTCGTGCGATGGTTCGCGCGTCGGTTCTACCGTCGGTTCGCGCGTTGGCACAGGAGTTGGCTCCTTGGTTGGCAGCGGCGTCGGTTCGGGCGTCGGCAGCGGTGTTGGCTCCTTGGTTGGAAACGGCGTCGGTTCGTGCGATGGTTCGCGCGTTGGCTCCTTTGTTGGCAGCGGCGTTGGTTCGAGCGTCGGCAGCGGTGTTGGCTCCTTGGTTGGCAATGGCGTCGGCTCGAGTGTCATTTGTGCTTGCACGACAATGACGAGCAGCAACGATGCGATAATGACCATGACGTCGAGTGCACTCGACGTCAATGACGTGGCATTTATAGACGAAGACGAACAATGTCAATCGTCGTGCACCAACGATGCTCGCGCTCGTACTCGACATGGACGGCACGCTCGTGGGCGAATCGTTCGGCGTGCCTTTCGCACGGCCACACAGTCGACGATGACCAACCATGATGCTGCCGACTATAACCGCTGCCGACGTTGTGCGTCTTAAGCGCATGACGTCGAATTGTGTGCAAACGGATGATGAAATTATCAAGCACGTCCACGTTGCGCGGTTGTGTGCACGCAATTGGGCGTACTTTCTTTCGAATCAAAGACTGGCACCATCGGTGACGTCTGTCGTGTCGGCACCGATGCCACTGCGACGCGAGTGTTTGATTCTGGACAAGTTCACCGTGTTGTTGCTCTTCTGTATGATGATTGGAATATTTAATGGATTACTAACGATGCGCGAAACACATTATACGACGTGGTTTCAATCGCCCCGTTTGAATGCAAGCGCAGTGACATTTTCATGCGCTCGTGTCGATGGATACGTCATCCATCTTGTGTTGACAGACGATGCACGCAATGACGTGCTTCTCTGTTCAAATTATCCCCTGAATTGTTTACGCGGCATGACGTTATCGAGCAAAAGAATATCAGTCTTCTCACAACTTCCGTTATATTATCTTCCTGTATATCATTTTCACATACTCCGTTGCAATCGCACGTCGTCTGTGAAAATTTCGCTCGACGTCGGCCGACGTCCAGTTGCCATCGATGAGTATTGTGAATGAACACACGAACAACCATGACGACGACTGTCGTCTCACACGAACTCGCCGTCGTACTCGCCTTTGACGCCTTTCTCGAGGCGGCGCCAATGCAAACGTCGCTTGGTGCACCATTTTCAGTACTCGTCGAAGAATTCATAACCGAAGGTGGCTGGCGCTTCGACAATCCCCACCGTGTGCTATGGCAACTCGTCGATCCGCACATGCGCCGCGGGCTACTCGAGCAGGTCTTTGCACTCGATCCGCCAGTGCCGCACGTCGAAGCGCTCGTGGCCGCGTTGATTGGTCGCGTATCGCAACGCGCACAACCCGGCGAGTCGGCGCTCGCGTGTGTGCGCGCGAATCGCTGGCGCTTTCTGGCGACGCTGCTCGATTCGAGTCGGCTCGACGTCAATTACAATCACGGCGAGCTGGCGCGCCTCGCCATACAAGTCGGCGCGCTCGACTGTTTGCGCGTGCTGCTCGAGCACAATGCCGACGTGACGAGTTCGTATCGACGCGTCGAATGCATCTTCTACGAGCACGCCGTCTGCGAGTCGACGTCGATGCCATGTCGCCATCGCGTCGTGACGACGGTGTGCCATACCGTTCCCAAGGCACTCGTTGTTGAGGGAGAAGCGAAAAGAATGGTGCGCCGCATACAACGAGTACTCGGCGACGTGCACCATCACGACGTTGACGAGAGTATTATTATGTCGCCAAAATTCTATGCACAGGTGCAAAAGAATCTCGCTGCGTACAATCTCATACAATCAATGAACGCTTCAACATAATGTCTTTTGTTTTCATTGAAGATGCACCAACGTATGCATGTCGTCAACTCTACTCGTGTCGTCGTTTTCGTCATCGTGTTGCTAGCGTTGCTGAAACGCGTTCCCATGCAAAGAGTACGACATGCAACACTCGATGCCTCGCCGTGTCCCGGAGACGAGCTGCCGAGGTGGTTTGTCGATGTGCAGCGTTGCATCAACGTTCCACGCACTTGCCATCTGGTCACAATGACGGTGGCTGTATTCCCACTACAAACGTCGCAAGGTAGACGAGTGTCTGCCAAGGATTTGCAGTTGCCGCGGTTCGTCGGGCCGCGTGAATGTGCCGTCGCGGTAGTGTCGCGCCATTTCGATTCGATAGCCGTCGAAGCGCGTGGTTGGACTGCTCTCTTCGTTGACGCCTGGCGTAACGTGACATCGAACGAATTGCAACGTCGCGTGCACTTACTGAAGGTGCTCTCGCTGTTCCTGTTTCCACACGCCGACGCCGTCGACTATGGCGACGTCAAGTGCCACACGTACGCGGGCATTTTCCCCTCCGCGGCGTTTTCGCTTCTTCGCAACTCGACAACGTGCGACATCATCACTGTCAAAAATCACGGTTCGTTCATGCGTCCGCTGCAGCTCGAGTTCTCGAATACGCTTGCACATATGCGCGAGCGCAACGAGACACGAGAAGTATTCGACGACATTTCACGGCTCGAGACTGTCTTTGGCACGGCAACGTTGCGTCGTGTTGTGCCAATGCTGGACGCCATGTGCCTGTCGCAGTCGCGCTCGCTCGCGACGATCGCTTTTGCGTGTCGATGGGCGCGCTATGTGAGAGCGTTCTCCATGCGCGAGCAACTGTCGTTTAATGTCGCGTTACTGGAAAGCAACTTGTCCAACTGCTCGTGCCTGGGCGATTGTACTGCTGTTGACGGCGCCGCGTTTGCTCGTCAATGGGTGTACTTGCAGCCGCGCTAATGCATCCACGCCTCGAGCGTCGTGTGACGCGAAAAATAGCGACTGTGCGCGTTGCACGCGTCGAGCGCACTTGCATTCGCGAGCAGCCGCACGACGAGCACAGCCGCCTCGTCGGCGTTGCTGACGAAGCGAACAACGTCGGCAACGAGTGCGCGATCGACGCTCGACGGTGCGAGTCGATCCTCGCTCACGACACACACGCCAGCGGCTAGAGCGGGAAAGATGCGCGCGCCTTCGAGTAGCGGCGGCTCAAAATTGTGCACATTGAGGAGAATCTTCGTCGCCAACATTCGTGCCCATAAATCGCTCGCAAAAAGACTACCGTGATGTGGTTCGTGCGTCTCCAATCGTACGCTGGCATTCGTCGCTGCAATCACTGTCCGCGAAAATGCACGCCAGAACGCGTCGCGCCGGCGGGTCATGGCGCCAATGAAGAGCACGTCAATGACGCGCTGCGGCGGTGCATCATTTGATTCAGTCTGCTGCCATACAATCGACGGCAGTAGCGGCATGTGCACGACGTGCACGTTCGATGGATATCGATCGATTTGATCGCCAGCATACTCCCATATTTCGTCGGGCAACGACGCCGTCGACGATGCCGCGTCGCGTAACCACGCTCGTCGATCGATGCTATTGTCGAGTGGCTCCAGTTGCACGACGGCGTACGGCATCGACGGACGTCGTACTCTGAGGTTATTGATGACGACGGCCATCGCACATTGTTCGCAGCCACCATCGTCGCACACGGACACGTTACATGTCTCGAGCGCGTGTCGTAGCGCACTTCGAATAAAGTACGTCACTGTACGCTCGTGCCGATGGTGTGCAAGGAACACACACGAACCTGGGCGAAGCGAAGCGAGTAGCGACGATTGATGTTGTGCAACGACGCCCATAACTAGCCACAGTATCGTAACGAATACCATGTTGGTCCCGGCACCGACGCGCGCATGATGTACGTTCTCATCGTCGTCATGTCGACTCTTTTCTGCCTCGTTCATGGTGGCAATATTTCAGTGTTTATTCTCACGTCGCACGTGATTGCCGAGAATGTCGTTGCGCTACTCGGTGGCCTGCGTAATGTGACTGTCAACGGCTTCGATTGCGGTCCGTACTGTGCGTTTGCCAAGACAAACATGCACTGTACCGACACGATGGCGCAGTTGCCGTCGCTGCAACACGGCCACGCGTGCGTCTTGCATTCCATCAGCAGCGTAGCACTTCGGCGTCAAGTGTGGACCGAGTTGTCGCGTCTCGACGCCTTTCGACTGGCGGACGTCATTGTGACAGTTTTTCCCGTTGCCACGACGCTCGAGCTGGTGATGCCGACGCGCAAGCCCATCATTGTCTTGCAGGCCATTATGTTCGACACCTTCATGGACACGCAATTCGAGCGTGCCAAGAGCGTCGTGCTTCGAAGTGCGCGCAGAAACGATGTCTTTTTCTGCTCGCTCTCGCTGGCGTACGCCGAGTTTCTTCGAGCCCACACTGGCATCGAATCGATGCTCATGCCACCGACTGGTGTACACGTCGTCGAGCGCTACTCGTACGCCGGCACGACGTCGCGACGATGGCTGCTTGGACCGATCAAGTACAATACACTCGTCGTCGAAAATGTCGCGCTCCTCGCGTGCGTGCGGCAGCGACCCGACTTTGTCGCAAGTCACCACACCATCGAGTTGATGAGCACCGCCGTTCGGACGTCGAGTCTACTCGAGGACCTTCGCTATTTTGCCGGCGTCGTGTACGTGCCGTACTCGTGGCAAGCAGCGACGTTTGTTGAATTGTACGGCATGGGCGTACCGCTCTTTGTGCCCTCGATTGATCTCTTGCTGTCGTGGACGCGCGTGCACGGTAGCGCGGCGGTGTTGCGAGAGACGTTCATTGCGCCGTCGTCGTGGCGGCCGCTCGATAATGCCAGCAATACTACGACGACGAGCATGTCGGAGCAAATGATGCGCCGCTGGCTGCCGCTCATGGATTCGTTTCAAGTTCCGTTTGTCACTGTATTCGACTCGTGTGACGACTTGGCGACGCAGCTCGCGTCGTTCGACGAGCAACGGCGACGACACGTTTCCGAGTCGATGCGCGCCTTTTCCACTGCGAGAATTCATGCACAAGTGGCGGCGTGGCGAGTGCTACTCGCACGTGCAATGTATGCTCGTCAAACGAGCGGTGGTGACGCCAGCACCTTTGACGAAGGAATGAAACAGTATGAATAATTTGTTTCGACGATGGACCAACCATCGTGACCTGTTCCCCAAGAGTACAATGGATTCTTGCTCGTCGTCACGCCGTCGACGCGCGGTGCGTCATCTGACGTGCAGTAAAGTTTCATTACACGTACGCGAGCATAGCACTTGTTGCCACCACGCACGCCGTCAACGACGCGCGCGTCGCCGTCGATGGCGTCGGCGTCGGCACCGTCGTCGTCGATGGTGGCAAGTGATCAGTCGCGGCACACGCAGGCTGCTCGCACGCGAGTTCGCATCGTGGTTGCTGACACGTCGTCGGTTTCGTGCACGACCACGCACACGCTGGCGCCTCGCACAGCGGCGAACAGCCGGGCGCCGAGCACGTGAGATTGGCGCAGTGCGTCTCGCAACGAGGACACGAGTCCGTCACGGACGACGCTGGCTCGCACACAATGTGACACGAGAGTGGCGAGCACGTGGTGCCGTGCGTTTCGCAATCGATGCTGCATTCGGCTGGCCGACAGTGCGGCACGCACACGGCCGAACACACGGGATCGTCGCACGCCCAGCGGCATTCGGGTAGCTGGGCGTGTGCGACGGCGACGATGACGACGAGGATAAACATTGCGCGAGAAGGGACAAACGATGCTACTTTATACGTTATGGAGTCACTCGACAACAGCCGAGTGACGTGCACTCGGGCCGATCGTCGTCGCACGGGTGCGTGTCGCCAAACCCACAGTCGTGAAGTACGTTACAGAGTGTATTCGCATACCCTCTCCACTGCTCGTCGATGGGAATCAACAAATCGAGACTTGAATTTGTAAAATCGAGTGGCATAGTCCCACAGCCAATGACGCTCCCACCAGCTGATTTGCACAAACACGCACAATCGTCAATTGTCTCGCATGGTATCGCCGCACTACCGCCACAGTGCCCTATGCACACGCCTTCATTAAACAACCCACATCGTGATGTTACTGGACTACACACATTACCGGTAACATTACACACGCCATCACACTGGACAGAACCACAATTAATTTGTGGTGTGCCAGCTGCTCCACAACACGGACATGGTGGGTTAAAAACAGCACAATTTGGACTGAAAGTTGGAAATGGCGTTGGCGGTGGCGTTGGCGGTAGCGTTGGCGGTAGCGTTGGCGGTGGCGCTGGCGTCGGTTCTGGCGATGGCGCTGGCGTTGGCGGTGGCGTTGGTGGTGGCGATGGCGCTGGTGTTGGCGGCGGCGCTGGTGTCGGCGCCGACGTCGGCGCCGACGTCGGCGTCGACGTCGGCGCTGGCGTCGGCACAGGAACGTAATCAACAAGATTGACACACTCGATGGCTGCTCGAAGGACGGTATCGACTCGTTCTCGACATCCACATGTGCATTGTGATGATTTGGCACACAACGTCGGTATACTCGCACCGACACACGTGCCACATTGTTCCACATTGCCTGTCAAGCAAAGAAACTCATTGCCGACGCCAACACATTCGCTGCCCAAATATCCACACTGCGAGAATTGTTCGTCGAAATTGTTGCCAAAAATATGAGCACCACACAACTTTGTACCACACGGTGGATTTTCATCGCGACATGCTATTCCATACGGATTGGTCATACTGAACGGAGCGTCCACTTGAAGACACGAACAACTACAATCGTCAGAGTCTGCACACAAAACATTGGTTCCCTGACACGTCCCACAGGCGAGACCAGTTGTACGACACACGGTAGCGTCGCCCGCAGACTGGCACAGCGATGCGCGATTTTCACACCTGCCCACGACTGCCACGACATCATCCATGCCAAAGTGGCGTGCTACACCGCATCGGCGAATGTCGCACGGAACAGTTTCGCAATCGCTCACGTGTGTAATACTAGGATCTGCGTCTCGAACTTGTATACACGCACAATCGCATGTACAAGGATCTAATAACGTTTCGCACGGCGAGCTCGTCGAACATTCGTACTCTTCGCCGCTCACTGTCGCCGGTACCGTGCATTTTCCTTGGTTGGTGGAACAGAAGCCGATTGAAACATCTTGAAAGCATACTGGTGGCGCCGTAGGAGCCGGCGTAGGAGCCGGCGCAGGCGTTGGTGAAGGCGTCGTTGGGCTTGGTGTTGGTTCACGCGTCGGTTCGCGCGTCGGTTCACGCGTCGGTTGGCGCGTCGGTTCTGGCGATGGCACCAACGTGCAATCGCCACCGTCGATAATACTCGAACATGCGCATGGACAAGAACATGCAGTGCCATTCATCGTGCACGGGGGGTCGGGTGTACAGAAACCAAGGAATGTACCAAAAATTCTACAACCAGCGCCGACGCACTCTCCGCCTCGAACACTGCAGAAAGCACCCGAGTCTACTGAACATGTGGCGGCGGCGCACGCTGATGGCACTGGCGTAGGAGGAACTGGCGAAGGAGCCGTCGTCGGCGGTGGCAATGTTGGTGGTTGTGGAGTTGGCACCAACGCCGTGCAATCGCCACCGTCGACAATACTCGAACATGCGCACGGACAAAAACATGCAGAGCCATTCATCGCGCACGGGGGGTCGGGTGTGCAGAAACCAAATAATGTAGCAGCAATTCTACAACCAGCGCCGACACACTCTCCGCTTCGAAGACCGCAGACAGCACCCGAGTCTACCGAACATGTGGTGCCGGCGCACGCTGCTGGCGCTGGAGTAGGAAAAATAGGAACTGGTGTCGGTTGCCCTTCGAATGGATAATTGGGACATATGTGTTCCGTGCAAAGTGTCGGAGATGGTTCGACGTCGGTACACTGGGTGATTGCAAAATCTCGATCGTCCTTGCGTTCGATGCATCCGCAACGACAATCATCATCGGTTGCACACAATGGACCTACTCCTACACCGCCGACGTCACAATATCCACACTCTGACTCTTGGCCGGCTTGGCATTGCGTCACATTGTTTGTGAATAAGCACCGATATTCATAGCGAACGCACGTCATAATTTGTGTCACATCCGAAAATCGAGTTGGGCTACAAAACTTATTCGCACATCGAGTACTTTCGCAATCGCCGACGGCGGCTCCATCTATTTGGCATGCACATGCACACTCACAAGGAGTACCAACGGAACCGCATCCGAGTACTGCCGGTGTGCATAAGTGTCGAAACACTGCAGTAAAATTCGAGGTGTCGCACATGCCATCGCCAGTACACAACCCTGGTATTCTTGCGTTGCAATCCCGTGTTATTGTCTCGTTCACGTACGCGGTGCACTCGCGAGCAAAACAAAATTCTTCACAATCATACGTTTCACACGTTTCGTTGATAAAGAATGTTCGATTGAGATTTGTGCACGTGAAAAAGTCGAGATCTGTACAATAACGACCGTTGCAGCACGCGCGTGGGCATTTGAGTTGATCCAACGCAGGACGCGTCGTACATTCGCCCGTCGTCGGTTCGCAGTACGGATCCGTACACGGCTCGTACGTGTCGGGACAGGTGCGTGTCAAATTCATGCCCTTGCACGTGTCGCTCACGTGGTCACAGTACGCCAGCGAACAATTGTTGCCGCCCGTACACTGCAAATTTGTCTCGCAACACGACGTGTAATTCTCCACGACGCCACACACGCCAACGCCATTCTCGTCGAGATTGACACACTCTGCGTGATGACACGCACCACCGGGGTTGTGGCAGTGTGCGAACGACGAGTTTGTGCAGCACGTTTGATTGCGCTCGTAGTAACACTGACCCGTCATCGCGTCGCAGAGATCGGTGATGCACGGATCGTTGGCAATCGACAGTGGACGCGACGTCACACATACAGTCACGTAGAGATTGAGGAAGCCACACGTGCCATTCGGATAGCAAATTGCTCGATAACACTTGCTAAATGGATCGTTCGGACAATCGAGTGCCGTCTCATTCGTGTTCGTGAACACACACTGCATCGTTGGCGACGGCGTCGGTTCGCGCGACGGTTCGGCCGTCGGCGGCGACGGCGTCGGTTCGCTCGACGGCTCTGACGACGGCTCCGGCGACGGCTCCGGCGATGGTTCACGCGTCGGTTCGCGTGTCGGTTCACGCGACGGTTCGCTTGTCGGTTCGCGCGTCGGCGGCGATGGTGTTGGTTCGCGCGTTGGTTCGCGCGTCGGTTCGCGCGTTGGTTCGCGCGTCGGTTCACGCGTCGGTTCGCGCGTCGGTTCGCGCGTCGGCTCAGCCGACGGTTCACGCGTCGGTTCGCGCGTCGGTTCACGCGTCGGCTCGCGTGTCGGCTCGGCCGTTGGCTCGGGCGTGTTGCAAATCGTTGCATTGCACGGCACGCCCACGGTAAAACGACCATTCGTATAGTCGCACCACTGGCGATCCGAGGAATTGTAGCAATTCTCGGCCAACGCATCGACGCAACAGGCGCCGGGACAGAACGAGTCGTTCAACAACACTTGATAGCACGTGCCCGATGTCACGTTGCATTGACCAACGTGACAGAGCGTCGGACCGTTCAGGTTCGAACAATCGAGCGGCACCGGATCGGTGCACACGCCCGTCGACTCGTTCGCCATGCTCGGATCGAGTGTAAAATTGCAGTAGCTCTTCATACAGAGATTCGACGCGTCGACGCACGACGAGTTCGACGAGCAGCACGCTCCCTGCTCGTCAATGGCCGAACAGTTGCCGTAGCCAAGCGTCGCGTTGTAGTTCGTACACACGGGCTGTTGGCACGGTAGCACCGTCGCGTTCCAGTGCGGTGGCACGCAATCGTCCTCGGCCGACTGGCAGCAGCCGTCGAAGAGCGGCTCCGCGTCGGGAACGCACACGTACTCTGACGCATTGCTCGCGCACGACGTTGTCGTGCACGGATCGACGTCCTCGTCGAAGCCAGTGCACACGAGCGCGCCAATGTCCATCGACATGCACATATTGTTCCAACAGTCGCGCACCTGGCAGTAGTCACCCGAGTCGGCCGGATTGGGACATTGTTGCGTGCATTGGCACGGACACTCTTGTGTGAGATTCATGCTCGTTGGGCTGCACGTGACGCTCACGTTCGTGTTGCACACGAAAACGTTGGTCATTGTGCCATTCTCGATGCACTCAATCGACGGAAAACAGTACGTCGATAGTTGCGCGTCGATGAGCGACACGAGTGTCGCGAGCGCCGCGACGATACTCGTCGTCATTGCGTCGCACGCACACGTTCAATGTTCAGTGTTTATAGTACTCTTATACACGCCTCCCGTGGAGCAAGCGATAAGACGCACGGCGTGCACTCGATACAATACTGTAGTGGCACTGTATTTTCAACGACACACGACTCATTGCCGCAGTCGTGTAACAACGCAATGAGCGAGAGAACATTCGAGCGGTGATCGCCGACGACGAATTGTGCGTGTCGTGCAATCTCAAGTTCGACAATAAATCGCTCGAACGCGTCGTTGGCGTCGGTTGCCGACAATGGCAGGTGAGCTTGATGGCCCCGCACGTCGCTGGGCACGAGACTCACGACGTGCGTCACCGAGCCGCGCCCGCTCAAGAATGCACGTTCGACTGCGACGCGCGTCTCGTTGACAATGAGATAATCGTCGCTCATGACGAACAGCGTGCGTATCTTGCGCGAAAAAATACAATCGAGGTACGCCGCCAATGGAACAACACTCGACTCGGGTATTTCGCGCAAGGCACCCGACGTCTTGTCGCCGCGTCGAACGTGCATGACGGCGTACGTTCCCGAACGAAGAGCGCTCGCACACACCACGTCGCGTACGCGAGCCTTGATGCGATTGTTTGGTCGCCATAAGCTCGACAACAGGAGTTGCCGCGCAGCTGCATACACACTGGGCTCGGCGAGATGAAGATGTCGTTGTAGCAGACGACTGTAGTTCGAAGGCCGATAAAAGTAGGCAACGCGACGGTGGCGCGAGTCGCGCGCTGCAAATTGAACGTGTTCGTCGGCAGGAGCGGCGGCAAGTGTCGAGCGATCGAAAAACGTCTCCCACGACGAGTTGGGCGCGTAGTGCCAGCCTTGCGACGCGATGCCCATGTGCCGACCCATGACGAGGCAAAATAACGATAACGTGACGAGACGGCGCACGGCTGATGTGAAGCCAAAGTTAATGTCGACGAACCGAAATACGATCCACGACGTGTCGAGTGACAGATTCGACTCGTTCACTGCATCGAGTCGATCGACGTGACGCGTCGACAACCAGAGTGGAAATGTATCTGGTTGTTGCTCCACCGCCGTCGTCGTAGTGTACCACGTCGTAGCCGCGCACGTCGGTGGCGGTGGCAGCGGCGTCAAGGTGGCTTGATGTGTGCGACGTAGTAGCAGATAGACGACGCATAGCAATGGCATTGCCGACAGTGCGCATCGCATATTGTTGGTCTACTATCATGCAACGCCAATGACGCTACAACATCGCAACGTTGCGCAGTGCGCAACGTTGCCGGCGAGACACGTCGACTCGTCGCCGTCGCCACACGCATGCAACACGCGACAGAGCGTGTGTGCGTATGCTGCCAGCGGCGGTGGAACGACAACGAGCGAGACTGGCGACGTCGCGCCGAGCGTCTCGGCAGTTGGCGACGGCGTCGTCGTTGGTGGTGGCGCGGGATCGGGATTGCCAAACGTTGGTGACGGCGGCGGTGCAGTGATGCCCGTTGGTTGCGGCGCGGGATCGGGACCAATCGTCGTTGTACTCGGCGCCGCACACACGACGTCGGTGCACGATACATTCGAGTCGAACCAGATGCCCGCGAGTTCGTTTTCGCAGTCGGCGCGCGTCACGTCGGCGCACATTGACGCAAAACAACAGGCGCCGGGACACGTCGGCACGCCGCCGCGTCGACGAAGCGAACACGCATTCGTGTCGGAACAAAATGGCTCGAGGCACGGCAGACCAGGATCGTAGCAATGGCTCGTGAGATTCACGGCGCAGCACGAGTAATTGAACTGTTCGCCACAGAGACCGCTCGTGTGATCGCAGTACGGCAGCGAGCACACGGTGCGTGGTGGACACTCGCGCTCGACAAAGATACACACGCCGTCGGAACACTGTCCGAGTGCGCACTTGTCGTCGGCAGCGTGATCCGGACACGAATCGGCCAGGAGACACGGCGTCGCAGTCGGTGACGACGGCGTCGGCTCGTGTGTCGGCTGGCTCGTTGGCCTGAGTGTGGGTGCAAATGTTGCATCGGGCGGCAGCGGCGTTGGTTCCGGAGTCGGCTCAGCCGACTCCGTTGGCGTCGGCGACGGCTGTACCGTTGGCTCAAGCGTCGGCGTCGGTGTTGGATGTAGAGTTGGAACGGGAGTAGGTTCAATCGATGGCTTCGGCGTCGGTTCGAGCGTTGGCGTCGGCGACGGCTGGGCCGTCGGCTCGCGCGTTGGCGTCGGCGACGGCTGGGCCGTCGGCTCGCGCGTTGGCGTCGGCGACGGCTGGGCCGTCGGCTCGCGCGTTGGCGTCG
>Ga0105103_10001291_pt1 | contig 13896 bp, 13 predicted proteins | sample PPLLaktember2015_2_FD_79107 | JGI IMG/M metagenome (GOLD analysis project Ga0105103, IMG submission 79107) | Freshwater sediment microbial communities from Prairie Pothole Lake near Jamestown, North Dakota, USA - PPLs Lake P7 Core (6) Depth... | ecosystem: Environmental > Aquatic > Freshwater >...
CTCCGTCGGCGAGCTCGAAACGGTGGTGCGGTACAAGGCGCCGCTGCTGATGCTCGTGCTGTCGAACGCGACGTTCGGCTGGATCAAGGCCAGCCAGAAGGCGAGCTACGGCGGGCGCTACTTCTCCGTTGATTTCTCGCGAACCGACCATGCGCGGATCGCCAACGGATACGGGGTGACGTCGTGGCGCGTCGACGATCCGGAGCAACTCGGCCCGGTGTTGCGCCAGGCCGCGGAGCACGACGGGCCGGCGCTGGTCGACATCGACGTCCAGTCGCTGGAAGACGCGGCGGCGCCGGTGCTGCAGTGGATGGGGTGAACGGATGGGCCACCTCGGTTAAGCTCTTGCCGTGAAGACCATGCCCTCCCGGCTCGTCGCCCTCGCGGTGTGTCTGCTGTCCCCGGCCTTCGTGGGCGCCCAGGGCGCCAATGCCAAGGTGGCCCCGGGATCGCCAACCGCGGACAACCTGCCGATCTACGTCGTCGATCCGACCTGGCCACCGACGCTGCCCAACGACTGGATCCTGGGCGACATCCGCGGGCTGTTCTCCGACGACAACGATCACCTGTGGATCATCCACATGCCGTCGAGTCTGACCCCGCAGGAGATTGGCGCCGCCGTGAAGCCGCCGATTGCGGACTGCTGCATACCCGCGCCGCCGGTGCTGGAACTGGATGCGGAAGGCAAGTTCCTGCGGGCCTGGGGCGGGCCCGGCGACGGCCACACCTGGTTCGACCAGGAGCACGGCATCTACATCGACCACAACGGCTTCGTCTGGATGGGCACCAGCAACGGCATGCACGTGATGAAGTTCACCCAGGACGGCAGGCACGTGATGACGATCGGCGAGCCCGGCGTCAACAAAGGGAGCAACGACCCGATCACCTGGGCGGCCCCGCGAACTTCTACGTCGAGCCGAAGACCAACGAGCTCTTCATCGCCGACGGCTACATCAACAAGCGCGTGGTCGTGTACGACGCAGCCACCGGCAAGTACCTGCGTCACTGGGGCGCCTACGGCAAGACGCCCGACGACACCGTGAAGTACCAGTATCCCGTCAAGGTGAACGACCCGCCGCAGCAGTACTCCACCCTGCATGGCCTGGTGGGGACCAAGGACGGACTGATTTACGTCTCGGATCGCCGCGGCAATCGCATCCAGGTGTTCCGGCAGAACGGCGAGTACCTGATGGAGAAGTTCGTGCGTCCCGAGACCGGCGGATCGGGGAGCGGCTTCAGCCTGCAGGTTTCGCGCGATCCGGAGCAGAGCATCCTGTATCTGATCGACGGCACGAACCAGCGCGTCTGGATGCTGCGACGGAAGGACCTCGCCATCCTCGACCGGTTCGGCAAGCCTGGCCGTCAGGCGGGCGAGTTCATCAGGGCACACATGATCGCCATCGACTCGCAGAACCGCATGTACACGGGTGAAGCCGGCAACGGCCGGCGGATCCAGCGCTGGATTCTCAAGGGCACCAGGCCGGCGACCAGCGTGACGCCGCCGGGGCAGCAGTAGCTCGAGAGTTCAAAGTGCAAGAGTTCAAGAGTTCAAAGTTGCGCGCATTCATCCTCCTCGCCGTTCTTGCCGCTGGATGCTCCGGTTCGGCCACCAACCCCACATCTCCGTCGGCAGGCGGCGGCTCCCTGACGCTCACCGCCGATCGAGTGGCGGGCACGTGGACCCTGGTTTCCATGCGCCCGGCGGGACAGGCGGAACAAATCCGTCCGGCAGAGGCCACCTACACCTTGTCGTTCGCGGATGGCCGGCTCTCGACCCGGGCGGACTGCAACAACTGCAGCGGCACTTTCTCCCTGTCTGGGCAGACGCTGACGGCGGGCCCTGCGCTGGCGTGCACGCGCGCCGCGTGTCCGACCATGGCGTTCGAGACGGCGTACACCAGTATCCTCGGCGGTGAGAGCACGGTGGCGTTGGCGGGCGACACGCTGGTCCTGACCTCGTCGCGCGGCGTGCTGCGTTTCACGCGGTGATCCACCACCCCCGCCCGGCTGAGAGCGTCCCTCGCGTCGAATGATGTGGGGCGGGCGGCTCGTGACGCCTGGCTCAACGAGGCGCGAACAGGAACCTGCGGACGTCGTCGTTGTCCCGGCGCCAGATCACGTTGTCGATGAAGTAGTGATGGATGTTGATCCAGATCGCGAACATGAACGCGAACACCGTCGGGCCCCAGCGACTCGTATCGGGCGTGAAGGTCAACTGCAGCACGTGGGGAATCGCGACGAAGCCCAGCCAGCCGAGCAGGATGCCCGACGCGACGAACGCCGCGAAACGCGCCCGAGGGCTCCAGCTCGTCGAGGACGGCTCCGCTCGGAGCTTGTTGAGCTGGTACCGCCAGACGAACGACAGATATTGCAGCGAATGGAACATCGGGGCGAGGACGGCGTAGATCGGGTCGACGTACGCAAACAGCCACAGGTACAAGGCGCATCCGTATCCGACGACGCCGCTCCACGCGATGGGCTGCTTGCGGACGAGCACTCGGTGGCCAACGGCCAGACCGATCGACACGGTCGTGGCCCCAGCCGCTGCCAGGCCTGACACCAGCAACCAGCGCGGCACGCCGAACGTCAGGTACTTGACGCCGAAGAACACTTCCTCGCGGAACACCTCGTTGAGCGCCAGCCACGACGAGATCCAGACCACGTAGCCGTTGAGCAGCAGCAGCTTCTTCTCCCCGTCGGAGTAGTAGATGCGCTTGATGGCCGAGAGCACCATGAGCACGCCGTAGCCCTGCTTGACGTAGTGCCAGCCGACGAAGAACAGCATCGCGTTGACACAGTAGCCAAGGGTCCGAACATCCCCGAACCGATAGGCGCCAATCAGGACGCCGGCGATGATGGAAGGGGCGACAAACCCGGCCCAGATGTACTTGAGCCGGACCTTCCGTGGAGTATCAGGGCCGAAGAGACGCCGCCCGATGCCGGCGTAGAGCAGTTGATATGAATGCGCGAAGTGCGGGAAGTTGATGACGTGCGACAGGACGAGGGCCACGAGCACGGTCGTCGGCAACGCCCGCGACTTGTCCTCGATGAAGAAGACGACGGCGACCGCGACGACGATCGACAAGCCACCCGCCATCATGAGATCGATGGCCGGATGGAACAGATATCCGGCTCCGCGTTCGACCTTCGGGGAACGGTCGAGTCTGGCGGAGACGTCGGGCGCGATTCGTGCGGTGGCGGGCACCGTCTGCTCGGCCATGGCAGCTCAACCCGGATTATCACGCAGCCTGCGAGAATTGGTGCAGGAATCCGACGCGCTACCGCTCCGCGGGAGCGGCGCAGGCGGTGTTGCCCGACGCGTCGGTGGCACACACTCGGTAACGGGCCGCGGCATCCACGTCCGCCGGCCAGTCTGCCCTCCACAGGTACTCGCCATACCAGCGCATCGGCACTTCGCGTACGCCCCTGGCCGTGGTCCATTCCACGGCCACGCGCGTCCACTCGGTCGGCAGGCTCGGGCTCTTCCGGTCGTGCACGCGGGCGCGGACGATGCGGGCTCCGGCGGCACCGCCGGACGTCACCAAGGACACGGATGGCGCGGCGGTATCGGGCTTCAGCCCCCGTCCCGAGAACACGCGCTCGTCGATTGCGGTCTTGTGCTCGCCTTGCCCCTGCACCACGTCCATACGATGGTCGCCGTCGAGGTCGGCCAGCGCCAGGCCGAGCGTACCCGGAGTCGGCTCGCCATCGAACACGTCGAGTGCCACGGTCAGACGCCCCTTGCCGTCGTTGATCAACAACCGGTCAGGCCCGCTGAGCGATCCCACCACGATGTCCGCGTCGCCATCCGCGTCGAAGTCGAGGAACGCCGCCATGTTGTCGTCCTCGCCGACGTTGTGCGCAACGGGCCACCAGGCATCCGTCGCGTCGCGATAGCGGCCCTTGCCGTCGTTGCGGAACACGTGCTCGCGCCGGCTCGAGCTGTTTTCGCCGACGATCTCGCCGTCGTTCATCGTGACCAGATCGAGGAACCCGTCACCGTCGAGATCCATCGCCTCGAACTCGTAGTTGTTCGTGTACTGCGGCATCGCCCGCCCATCGTCCACGAACGTGCCGGCGCCGTCGTTGCGGAACAGATGGCTGACGGCGCAGCGCTTGCACGAGACCAGCACGTCGAGATCGAGATCGTTGTCGGCATCGGCCAGCTCGAGGTCCCAGGAAAAGCGAACCTTGATGTCCGGCATTTGCGTGTCCGTCGCGTCGGTGAAACGGCCCGCGCCGTCGTTCAGCCACAACCGCGTGCGCCCGCCGTCGTTGGTCATGTTGTTGCCGGCGCCCCAGTCAGCGAGCACGAGGTCGAGATCGCCGTCGCCGTCCACGTCGCCCGGCTCCAGGTCACCCACGCTGAGCGGCATGGCCGGCAGGTTGGTGGAGGTGGCCTCCTCGAACCGCCCCGCGCCGCGGCCCAGGAACAGGCGGCTCTGCGTCTGATAGGTGGTGCCGACGACGATGTCCACGTGACCATCGTTGTTGAGATCGCGTGCCTTGATGACGCGCGCCAGGTCCCGCGTTGCGCCCAACACCTGCCCCGTGGCCTCGGTGAATCGGAAGCCGGGACCAGTATTGAGGAACACCTGATTGGGTTCGGGGGTGCCGGGTGTGGAGTAGTCGCCGCCGTTGGCGAAGAGCAGGTCCGGGCGCCCATTGCCGTCGAGGTCGGCAATCTCCACCTTGTTGGTCCAGTACTTCGTGGCGCCGATGGCTTCCGCGGTCACGTCCGTCCAGAGCGGGCCCGCCGGCGATGTCTGGGCGCCGGATGGTGCGCCTGCGTGCAACTCCAGCAGGGCCAGCAGGGTCACGGCGATCACCCCACCGAAGCCGGACAGCCGCGAAGCGCCGAGTCGACTCACGGGCGCAGTTTACCTTTGCCACATGGGCGAAAGTGCGACATCTCGCCGCACCCGTTGCACAGTATTTCTGATAAAGTCCCTTTGCAGAGCTTGCCATGGGTGAAAGTTCGCTAATACAGCCTTGGGCCGAGTTCTTCTGGAACGCAATGAGCTGGCGGCGAACGGAAGCGTACCCCGACTTCGCAGGCACGCCGCCCCTTGATCCGCCGGTCGCGTTGGCTGCGCCGGTCACGGTTCCCGACCCCGTGCACGACCCCGTCGTCGATCCCATCGCCGAACCCATCACCGATCATTTCGCCGGTCCCGTCGCCGATCATTCCGCGGATCCCGCCGTCGAACCCATGTCGGCCCAGACTGCCGAGCCCGAGCACGTCGGGTCTATTCGCGACAGCGGCCTGTTCGACCACGCCTTCTACACTGAACAACTCGGACGGGTGCTCGACGCCGACGCCTGCGTCTGTCACTACCTCATCGAGGGCGCGGGTGCCGGCCTTCGCCCGAATCGCCTGTTCGATGCCGCCTCGTACCTGGCGACGCACGCCGACGTGGCCGCCTCCGGCATCGATGCGTTCTTCCACTACGTTTCCTATGGCATCGAAGAAGGCCGGCAACTCGATCTGCCGGCCAATGTGCTCGGCGAGCTGCAGCGCCTCCCCCTCGAGACCCTGGTCCAGCACCGCGTCGCGGTTCAGGCTCAGGCGCGCGGTTTCGATCCGGCGCAGCCCTTCGCTCCCGAGACGGTCGCGATCTTCGCCTCGTCCCTGGGCAACTTCTTCTTCCGGCAAATCGCGGATCGGCTGGCGGCCGGCTTTCGCGCAGCGGGCTGCCGTGTCTACCGGCTGGATCAGAACAGCCAGCGCCCCGACGATGTCACGCTCGATTTCGTCGTGGCCCCGCACGAGTTCTTCCTGCTGGGCGCCGGGCCACGGTGGCGCAACACCATCGACGTGACCCGCAGCGTCGTGTTCAACACGGAGCAGCCGGGCACCCCCTGGTATTTCCGGGCGCTGCGATACGGCGCCGGCGCCGGCATGCTGGTGGACCTTTCCCCTCAGTCGGCGGCGTTGCTGCCCGGGCTCGGGTTCCCCAAGAGCGGTTTCCTGCCGCTCGGGCCAGTGGCGGGTACGGCGGCGGCGCCCGAGTCGATTCGCGATTGCGTGAGCGGGCTGGAGGATGTCCCCCTGCATCCGGAGTCGGGACGTGGCGATATTCGGTGGGAGGAGCGGCCGATTGACGTGCTGTTCCTCGGGACCCTGACCCCGCGCCGATCGGAGGCGCTCGCGCGATTGGCGCCCACCCTTGCCCGGCACCGCTGCTTCATTCACGCGCCGACCGGGTTCGGTCGCCCCCTTCGAGGGGCCAAGGGCCAGATCGATGAAGCACACTCCCGCTACCTGGCGGCGCAGTCGAAGATCCTCGTCAACATCCACCGCGGCGAGTTCCCGTACTTCGAGTGGCATCGGATCGTCATGCTGGGCGCAGAGCAGGGCGCGGTCGTGGTGTCCGAGCGCAGTCTGCCCGTGCCGGGGATCCAGCCGGGCTGCCACTACGTCCCCGCCGACATCGAGGCGATGCCCGCGGCGATCGAGCGTCTGCTGGGTGACGAGGGCGCCGGGCTCGCACGCACCATCACCGCCCGTTGCCGCGCCGACCTCGCCACGCATCTGGACCTTGGCGTCGAGCTCCGCGCGCTGATGTATCTGCACAGGAACGCAGGCACCGCGCATGCTTGACGTGGTGTGCCCCGCGGCCGACACGCAATTCTCGGCGGCGGCTCACGAACGGTCACTGGTCACCGTGGCCGTCACCCTGTTCAACTACGCGCACGTGGTCCTGGAGGCGCTCGACAGCGTCCGGGCTCAGCACCTGCCCGACATCGACCTGGTCGTGGTCGACGACTGCTCGGTCGACGGCGGAGACGCCGTGGTCAAAGAGTGGATGGAGCGCCATGCCGGCCGCTTCGGCCGGTGCCTGCTCGCCCGGCACCCCGCCAACGCCGGCCTCGCCTCCGCACGCAATCAGGCGTTCGCGCTGGCGGCGACGCCTTACGTGTTCGTCCTCGACGCCGACAATCAGCTCTACCCCCGCTGCCTGCATCGCTGTCTCGATCTGGCGGGGCGCAGCGGCGCTGATGCGGTCTACACGCTGATCGAGATCTTCGGCGACGAGCAGGGCATCATGGGCACCGACCTGTGGAGCCCGGAATCGCTGTCGCGGCAGAACTACATCGACGCCATGGCGCTGTTCCGGCGCAGCGCGTGGCAGTCCGTTGGTGGATATCGCCGCATGCCGGCGCAGGGCTGGGAGGACTACGACCTCTGGCTCAAGTTCTCGGAAGCCGGGTTGCTGGTGCATCGGTTGCCCGAGATCCTCTGCCGCTACCGCAAGCACCATCGCTCGATGCTCGTCAGCGAAACCAACGCCGCCGACAAGATCGACCAGCTGCACGACAACATGCGGCTGCATCACCCCGGCTTCGTCGGCACATGAAGACGGCGCGCGCCGACACACCCGCGAGCCGGCCGCGTCTGGAACGCCTCGACACGCTCCGGCTCCCGAAGGGCCACTCCGAGGTTCGGGCCTTCATGACGGTCCGCAACGAGTCCACGCGCCTGCCCTTCGCGCTGCAACACCATCGCGCCCTCGGCGTCGATCGGTTCTTCGTCATCGACAACGGATCCGATGACGGCACGCGCGAACTGCTGCTGCGGGAGCCGGACGTCCATGTCTTCAGCGCCAGCGATTCCTACGCCGGCGCCGCGCTGGGCATGGACTGGATTCACCAGCTGCTGAACGACCACGGCGTAGGCCGTTGGGTCGCGCTGATCGATGCCGACGAGTACCTCGTCTACCCCGGCTGCGAATCGCGGGAGCTGCGCGACTATTGCCGGGCGGTCGAGCGAGCCGGCTTCGACGCGATCTCGGCGATGGTCGTGGACATGTACCCGGAGGGCCCGATCGCGAAAGCGAGCCCGGGACGGGCGCCGTCATTGCTGCACGTCTGCCCGTTCTTCGACGCCGTCGGCTACTTCATCACCGGCGTGCGGCATGAGATGCCGTCGGTGCACGGCGGTCCCAGGGCGCGGGTCTTCTGGCCGGACCTGAAGCTGCACGTCCCGGCCAGGCAACTCGAAGGGCTGCTGGACCGCGCCTGGGACGACGAGGCGTACCTGCGGCTCCATGCCGATGTCCGCGAAGCCGTCACCACCGGCGTAGTGCGCTCCGGCCTCGAGCACTTCCTGCGCTACGGACGCTTCGAGGGTCGCCGGATTGGCATCCGGCCCGTCCCGGAATGGCCCGAGCGTGTCTACGTTGCAGGCAACGAGGGGGTGGCCGAGGCCATCGCCGACGGCACCATCGAGTCCGGCCTCGACCACTTCCTGCGGTTCGGCCAGTTCGAAGGCCGTTTTCCTGGTTCCGACTCATCGCCGTGCCTGGCGGTGTGCCCCATCGTGCGGTGGAGCGGCGACAAGCGGTTCGTGACCGCGCGGCACAGCCTGCGCGGCGCCAGGTTCAACACGTCCTACGAGTTCGGCGCCGCGGTGCTGCATTTCAAGATGCTCGACGACTTCCCGGTCAGGGCGCTCGCCGAAGTCAGGCGCGGCGAGCACTGGATGGGCGGCGTCGAGTACGAGCGCTATGCTGCGGCGTTCGCGGCCGATCCGAACCTGAGCGCGCACTTCGAGGGCTCGGAGCGCTACGCCGGTTCGCATCATCTGGTCAGCCTCGGCTACATGCGCGAGGCGTTCCAATCGGCCGACAGCCCCGATGGCGGCGGCTACGCGGCGCGCTGGCTGCGTCAGCTCGGCCGGCCAGCCTGACGCCGGTCCTGCCGTGGCTGCCGAGCCTGCTGTCAGCGTCATCCTCCCGTTCCGCAACGCGCGCCGGTTCCTTCCCGCCGCGCTCGAGAGCATCGCGACGCAGGATTTCCGTGACATCGAGATCATCGCCATCGACGACGGGTCTGACGATGATTCAGCCGCTATCGTCCGCGCGGCAGCGGCGCCGGATCCCCGTGTGCGCCTCATCGATTCGGGGCGGCGCGGCCTGCCCGAGACGCTCAATGAAGGCTGCCGCCTCGCGCGCGGGCGCTACCTCGCGCGCATGGATGCCGATGACATCGCGCTGCCGTCGCGCCTCGCGCGGCAGGTCGCCGCGCTCGATGCCAGCCCGGATCTCGTCGTGGTGGGGGGCGCCGTCGACCTGATCGACGAGCAGGACCGCACCGTGGGCGAGATCTGGTACGCGGGATCGGACGCAGCCGCTCGCAGCGTGCTGGCGAAAGGCGGGACGCCGTTCTGTCATCCCGCGGCGACCATCCGCCGGAGTGCGTTCGACGCCGCAGGCGGCTACCGCGCCCAGTGCCAGCTCGCGGAGGACCTCGACTTGTGGCTGCGGCTCGCGGGCACGGGCACGCTGCTGAACGTCGATGCCAAGGTGCTGCAGTACCGTCTCCATCCCGCAAGCGCGTCGTACGATCGCATCCGGATTCAGATCGCGTCGCGATACCGGGCGTTGCTCCTGAACGACACCGGCCGTCCGGACGACGAGCGCCGGCGCGCCCTGGACGTCAGCGATGCGTGGACGCTGATTCACTCGTGGGCGTCGCCCGGATCGGCTGCCAACCATCTTGCCGCCAGCACCTCGTGGTACGTGGAAGGGGCGGTGACCGCGGGCTACGACGACACGGTTGGCGCGTTGATCCGGACAATTGCCGGACTGGCGCCGTCATCGGAGGACCAGGCGTCGATCGCCTGGGTTCTGTGGCAGGGCGCGACGGTGGCCGCGATCGCGGCGGGGCGTCACCACGCCGCGGCGGCCCACCTGGCGCGAGGTGAGGCCCTGCTGCGCGAGGCCGGCCTGATCGACGAGGAACGATCGGCACTCGAGAGCCTGACGGCACTGACCCGGTCGAACCTGAAGTGTGAGGTGACGACGACGCCCCCGCCCCAGGCGCGAGACGGCGGCTACCTCGACGTCGTGCAGTGGTTGGATGGCGGCCGGCGGGCGCTGCTGACCGGCTGGATTGCGCGTCCATCCAGCGCGACGGAGTCGTCGCTGCGCCTGCATGCCGGCGGCTCGCCGGCAACGGCCACCGTGCGACGGGTGCTCAGGCCCGACGTCGCCCAGGCCATGGGCGGCGGCTACCTGGCGTCTGGATTCCTTGCCGATCTCCGCTTCGATGAACCGCCGTCCACCGAAGATGCGGCCGTACAGGCCTCGGTGTCCTACGACGATGGGCGCGTCGCACGGCTCGAAGACGCGAACGTCCTCGTCCAACGCCCTGAGAGCTGAGCAGAAACCGGATCCAGGACACCGGTTGCCGTCTGCCGGTTGCCGGTCAGTTCGGCTTCGCCTTCAGCACGCCCAGCTGCATCAGCATGCTGGTGAAATCGTACAAGCGGCGTTCCTTCTCGATGAGCCCGTCGCGGAACGTGAAGAAGTAGGCGATGGTCCGCTCGATGCGCTTGCCAGAGCCCGGCATGCCGAAGATGTTGCCGGCGTGGATCGACTTCACCGTCCAGACGATGACGGCCCGTGCCGGTTCGACATCACTGATGATGGTGTCGTCCACGTGAATCGACGGATTGGCGAAGGCGAGAAACAGGTCGGCATACGACTTCTCGACCTGTGCCTTGCCCTTGAGGGTGTTGAAGATGGGGCTGACCACGACGCAGTCGTCGGTGTAGCAGGCGCGGAGCGCCGCCACGTCCTGATGCTCCCAGGCGTGCACGAACCGATCGAGGAACGAGCGGATCTCGTCGCTGGTCATGGCGGCCCCCCTGCTGGAACGAATCGCGCAATTATCAGCGCGTTCGCTCGGGTTTGAACCACCTTATCGACAAGCGGGCTCTCGGCACGACGCTCGCCGGCTTCCTGGCACCGTGCCGCGCGACCGCTCCGCCGCTGGCCGCGACGGAGCACTGCCGCCCCAAATGAGCCACGCTCCGGCTGGCACGTGATGTGCACGGCCCCTCCCGGGAGGCACGGATGAAGGCCTGGATTGTTGGCGCAGCGGCGCTGCTGGCCGCGCTCGGCGCGGGGTGGTTTTACACCGAAACCGGACGAGAGGCGCAATTCGTGCTCGGCGGCGCGATGGTGAACCTCGGGATGCGCATGCAGGATCACCTCGACAGCTTCGACTTCGAGCACCACGAGGAGATCTCACCGGACGACGTCTGGCAGGAGATCCTGGCGCAGAACGATCTGGCATCGCGCGTCCGCGGCGCCTTCCCACGCACGCCCCGGCACCCGCTGGCCGCCATCGTCGCGTGCATGGATGCCCGCATCGACACCAACGAGCTGGCCGGCGACACCCGCAAGTACTACTACGTGATCCGCACCGCCGGGTCGGTCCTCGCGGAAAAGGAAGAGGAGATGCTGGAGCTGGCCGTCGAGAACGGCGTCAAGGTCATCGTCCTGACGACCCACAGCGATTGCGCGGCCGAGCGCGCGGCCACGGTCGATGCGCTGCGGCAGCGGTTGCCGGCGCTGACCCGTGCCGTGGACGAGCGCGACATGCGCATCCGCGAGCTGCTGGCACGCCCTGCCATCCAGTCGAGGATTGCGGAAGGTCGGCTGCTGGTGAAGCTGGTCGACATCGACACCATGACGGAGCGCATGCTGCCCGAGGGCGCGGCGGCGCCACCGGCACCCAGCGCGGTTCACTGAACACGCATTCGCTGGCGAAGTCGGGCCATACTGGCGCCTTCCAGGAGGCGCCTCTCATGTCGTTCCCGAATCCGCCCGTCTGGCGGCACATCGTCCAGATCGCCATCGTCCTGCTCGTCGCCGGCGTCGGCTACGCCACCGGTCAACAGACTCGTGGCCCCGCGCCAATCCGGCGCGTGATTCAGCCCGCCAACTACAAACCGTCACCAGCGCCGCTCGTGCCAGCCATCCTCGTCGGCGACACGCTGTACATGTCGGGCAGCACGGCGGGAGATCCGTCCACGGGCCAGCTCGTCCCTGGTGGGCTCGAGGCGGAAATGAAACAGATCATGGCCAACTTGGGCACGGTGCTCGCCGCCGCGGACATGACGACGGCGGACGTGGTGTCGGTGACGGTGTATCTCGCGGACATGGCCGACTACGCCCGCTTCAACGAGCTGTACCGCGGCTATTTCCCGAACGGCAGCTATCCCACGCGGTCCACGGTGGCCGTCAAGGATCTGGCGCGCGGAGCCCGGCTCGAACTGACAATGACGGCGGTGCGCAGCGGTCAGTAGCAGAAGCCGACGCGTCGCGCCATCAGTCGATGGTCGCCACCTTGTGAAGGTCGCGCTCGGTCGTCCCTTCGAAGACCTGGAAGGCAATCCGCGCCGCGGTCGTCTTCGGCACCACTTCCTCGCCCCGGTGCAGCATGCGCATCTTCGAGAGCGCCGCGCCGAACAGGATGATGAGCGCGGAGTAGTAGACCCAGAGAATCACCACCACCAGCGAGGCCGCGGCACCGTACGTGGATGCCGGCGCCATCGTGGTGAGGTACCACGAGATCAGGTATTGCCCGGCGACGAACAGCGCTGCGGTGGCAGCGCCCGCCTTCCACATATCGCGCCACTGCAGTTTCACATCGGGCAGCATCTTGAAGATGGTCGCGAACAGCGTCGTCGCCACCGCCCACGACAGCACCAGGTCCACGGACGCCGCCAGGAACGGCGCGATTGGAATCCACGCGGACGCCCACTTGATGAGGGCGACGATGCTCATGCTGATGATGAGCGAGGTCAGCAGCAGGAACCCGATGACGAGCACGACGCCAAGCGACAGCAGCCGCGTGGTGAGGAACACCGCCAGGCCGCTTCGCGACGGACGGGCCACCACGCCCCAGAAGTCGTTGAGCGAGGTCTGCATCTGCGCGAACATCGTCGTCGCCCCGAACAGGAGCGTAGCGATCCCGATGATGGTGGGGACCAGCCCGCCGTCCTTCATGCGCGAGCTGCGCACCGCCTCCTCGACCGCGATGGCGGCCTGCGCGCCGACGAAGCCCTTGATTTCGGCGGAGACCTGCCCGCGCGCCGCGTCATCGCCGAGCACGATGCCGATGATGGCGACGATGATGATGACGAGCGGCGCCATCGAGAACAGCGTGTAGAAGGCCAGGGCCGCCGCATGCTGGAAGGCATTGCGCTCCATCCAGATGGTGAAGGCGCCGTGCACAATCGGCAGGCTCGTCCGTGCGGCCCGCACCGCCCGGATATTCATGATCACGGCTCGCATCCCTGCACCACGCACAACCTCCGTTCACGAGCAATCGGGGTGCCAAGGCAGGCGCCATTCCCTGCGCTGGTCCCGGGCACGGACGCGCTGGATCGGCGCGGCCGTTACCCTTTCTCGGTAAGCATGCGGGCGGGCCGGGGCGAACCCGCCCGGTCACAAGGGCGCGTAGCTACTTCGCGGCGGCGAGCGTCAGGTCCACGGTGGCCACCGTCTTGTCCCAGGCGATGGACAGCGTGGCCCTGGACGCCGTGACGTTGACGAACCCGATCGTCAGCTGCTCGACGGACGAGTCGGCCGTCTTCACCGTCATCGGCACGCGCATCACGTCGAATTTCGAGTCGTAGTTGTACGAGCCGTACAGCTTCACTTTCTCGTTGGGATCGTACTTCTCCTGCACGGGCTGGGTGTTCAGCACGAGGGCCCAGTTGCCAGGCTTGAGATCGATGAACAGGTTGTAGACGCCCGGTGGCAAGGTCTTGCCGCCCAACTGCAGTGGCGCCTGGGTGGTGAGCCGCGTGGTGTCGTTCGCGCCCGCGCGCCAGACGGGGGAGCCGTCCTTGATGGTCTTGCCGTAGTCGGCGCCGCTGCCGAAGATGTCCGCGCGCCCGCGCAGAAGCGGCCGGCCGTAATCCACCACCAGCCACTTGCCATCGCGATATCGCTGACCGCCCTCAGTCTTCTCCCAGCTCCCGCCGAGCTGGACGGCAGCCTGACCGGAAGGCGACGGCGGCAACTTGACGTCGGGGATGGCCTGGGCGAACGACGTGGCGCTCAGCGCGCCGCACAGGGCCGCGGCCGAAAGCAG
>Ga0105103_10001292_pt1 | contig 13889 bp, 11 predicted proteins | sample PPLLaktember2015_2_FD_79107 | JGI IMG/M metagenome (GOLD analysis project Ga0105103, IMG submission 79107) | Freshwater sediment microbial communities from Prairie Pothole Lake near Jamestown, North Dakota, USA - PPLs Lake P7 Core (6) Depth... | ecosystem: Environmental > Aquatic > Freshwater >...
GGTATGATGTCCTCGGGAAGAATGAAATAGGCAATGGCCGCTATGACCAGGGGCGACAACTGCCTGGGAAGATCACGATCGTCCAAAAGCCTGGTCATCATCCTGTAGAGCGCTGGAGCATGGACAATGAGCCGGGAAAATTTGCCTGAATAGCCGGAGATGTCCTTTTCCAGCATAGAATCAAATCGCTTCAAATTCAGCCTCCTCTCTCCTTTTCTCCAGGATATCCCAGGAGGATTGATCCTGAAGCAGAAGATCTCTTTGCTCTATGCAGTTAATTAACACTTATGCCCGGAGAGAAGAATTGGGGCCGGCAAAGGATAAGCCTAAAGGCGATGGACAAGAGAGGCCAGCGACTGGCACACCATATCCGGCCGCACTCCGGACAGCTTTGCCCGGTCCTCTCTGTACTTTCCCGTCTGGACCAAAATGCTTTGCATGCCCATCTCCTGGGCTCCATGCACATCGGTATAGATATCATCTCCGATCATAGCCGCCTGGCTCGGCTTCAGCCCGAGGTCGTCCAGAGCCATCTGGAAGAACTGCCGGGAGGGCTTTCCCATCAGAGCCGCCTTCTTTCCCGTGGCATACTCCAGAAGAGCCACGAAGGGGCCGGCAGAGAGGACCAATCCCTCTGGCTGCATCCAGTACCGGTCCATCTCCAGGGCCAGCAAATCCGCTCCATCAAGGATGAGGCGGAGGGCCTGGTTGAGTTTCTCAAAGGTAAAGCCCTCTGCTGCATCGCCCACTACCACGCACTCAGCACCATCCTCAATTATGCTGATGCCTGCCTGCTGGAAGTCCCGGCGCACATCGCTGGTGGTGAGCAAGTAGCAGCTCTTTTTCCCCTGCCTCTTCATCTGCTCGATAGCGGCAAGAGGCGGGGTGAATATCAGCCGGGAGGGGATGGCATATCCCAGGCCATCCAGACGCTCTGCCACCGAGGCTCGGCATCGGCGGGTGGAATTGGAGACGAATCTGTATCCGTATCCCAGGTCATCCATGCGCTCCAGGCATTCTCTGGCCCCGGGAACAGGGTGGGAGCCGACATAAAGAACTCCGTCCAGATCGATCAGAAATGCCTCCACCTTCGACCGGATGGGCGGAGATATTGGGGATGCATCGGATGGCACAGTACTTCCGTCATCCTTTTTCAAGATAAGCCTTTGCTCAGGCAGCAGGCGCGTCCTTGATAAAGCAGCCCGGTCAGTATTCTAAATTGATGTCCAACCATTTCCTCAAAGTCGGACTGGTCTTATCAGCCTTGCTGGCAGGCATGGCTATTGCCTCCTGCGCCCAGCCTGAGAGCAATGGACCTGGCACGGATGGATCTGCCGCATATTTTAATGGCACAACCTATATTCTCTCTGAACATGAGCTGCAGGTCATCCTGCCTGTAAACGGGAGCCGGGTCAATCTAACCCTATTCGGCGAGGCGGAGAATATGACCCTGCTGGATGACGTCGGCAATAACATCAGCTTCAACAGCAGCTATCAATTCCGAAGAGGCGATCATATCTACAGGCTGGCGTTTGAGGAGCCTGTCAGGGGGACTCTGGTCTACAGCTTATCCCGGCAGGGCCAGCAATTTGTGCTTCCCATCCGCCATGTCGGCCCGGTGCGCATAATCCTGCCGCCTGGCTATTCCACCGGGATTCGCAGCCTGGGCATAGCCCGGCCGGAGCCAGACATTTTCCAGGATGCTGATTCAGGGAGCATTCTGACCTGGAACAACACTACCCAAATCCCCTATATCGAGGTCAATTACTACCGCAAGAGCGCTCCTCTGGCCCTGATGATCGTTATGGCTATTTTGGCAGCGACCGGATTGGTTTTGATGGTTCAATACTACATCCACATAAAGAAGCTCAGAGCACAGCAGATGGAGATGGAAAAGGAAGAGATCTGAGATCCCCCAAAGATGACGGGGAGCGCATGAGGGTGTTTTGTGCCTTCAAGCACAGGGCAGATATCCATCCTCGCACATATGGCCCTTGGCCACCAGGATCTGCTCTTCTATGGAGAAGTTGCCCACGAACATGTGATTGATGCGAGACATCACATCTCTTTCTTTCACCTGTCCTGCCGCGACATCAGACTCCGGGTTGTACACCAGGTAATCTATGCGTCCGATGCCTATGAAATCCGCGTCTATGTTCATCTGGGTGAGATTGGGCTCCATCTTGAGATCCATGCGGGTGGAGAGGCGGGTGGCATCGGTGAACTCCTTGGATGCAACCATCTTCATGGGCGCATTCTGGAGCCTGGTGCTCTCCCGGAACTTTTGGTCATAGGCGAAAAGATGGGCATTGGGATTGCTTTTGCTGCCGATCTCCATCACATAGTGCTCTGCTGCCGCCGGAAAGATGATGGTGCAGCTCAAGGCCAGGAAAGCCATTAAGACGGCCATCCTCTGGATAGATGCTGCTTTTGATTTCTCTATGATCTTGGACATTATCAGGCCTCAGAATACAGGTTCCACAGGTATTCCTGGGACAGCTCCCCGGAGCAGACAGTGACCGCCGGCCCCTCCATAAATGCGCTTCCCGCCTCGAAGCTGATGATCAATGGGCCGCCTCTGGTCTGGACTACAACCTCATCTCCAGCCATTCCCAGTCGGCGGGCTATGCTGGCGGCAGCTACCGAGCCCGTGCCACAGGAGAGTGTCTCCCCCTCCACTCCTCTCTCAAAGGTTCTGATCTCCAAATTCTGGCCGAGCTTGACGAAGTTGACATTGGCGCCCTCTGGAAAAAGGCTGCTATGTCTGATGGAAGGAGCCAGCTTCGTGATATCGAAATCCAAATCATCCACAAAGACCACGGCATGGGGAACGCCGGTATTGACCGCAGAGACGCATAGTTCCTCAATTCTCTCTTGGAGAAGATCGCCCGAGCCGCAGGCGGGGATGGCAGGCCGGTCGAATCTGGGCTGGCCCATATTCACCTTGGCCCAGAAAGAGCCCTCCCCTTCCCTGACCTGCACAGGGATTATCCCTGCCAGCGTCTCCACATCGAACTGGTCGCCCACATATCCCCCATCCCAGGCATACTTGGCCAGGCAACGGATACCATTGCCGCACATTTCTGCCTCCGATCCGTCCGGCTGGATGAGCCTCATGCCCAGGTCTGCCCTGGTGCTTCTGGCGAGGAATAAGACTCCATCCGAGCCGATGCCGTAATGGCGGTGACAGCAGGCCGCAGCAAACCTCTTCTTGTCGGTCTCAGCCACCTGGGTCCGGGCCATCTCATCTACCAGCATGAAGTCGTTGCCGTTTCCGTGCAGCTTGGTGAAGGTCAGACTTCGCTCCTGGAATGGGCTTTCGCCAAGATCTATCTCAGAAATCTCTGCCAGCTTCATTTTATATACCATGCATCAATGTGCTTTAGCTTGTGCTGTTGTGTGGTGATGTGATATTAAACCCATTCTACAGGTGGCACTGGATATACTGGAGCTGGACAGGTCTATTCAGATAGCCAAAGAGGCAGTCTCCGGCGGCGCTGACTGGATTGAGGCAGGAACGCCTCTGATCAAGAGCGAGGGCATGGATGCTGTGCGCGAGATGAAAAAAGCCCTGCCGACAGTCCGCATCGTGGCCGATATGAAGACTGTTGATACGGGTGCCATGGAGGTAGAGATGGCAGCCAAAGCCGGAGCGGATATAGTGGCCATGCTGGCCTCTTCCGACAACTCCACCATCGAGGATGCCCTGAGGGCTGCCAGGAAATACGGGGTGCAGATAATGATGGATCTGCTCACTGTGCCCGACCCTGTGAAGCGCTCCCGGGAGCTTGAGGCTCTGGGTGTGGACTACATCTGCGTCCATGTGGGGATAGACCAGCAGATGACCGGCCGGGACACCATTGATTTTCTGAAGGAGATCGTAAAGGAGGTCAGGACTCCGGTAGCGGCAGCAGGCGGCATAGATGCTCGGACCGGTGCCGAGGCCGTGGCCAGCGGCGCGGCCATAGTCATCGTGGGCGGCAGCATAGTCCGAAGCGCCGAGGTGACTGCCTCAGCCAGGAAGATTCGCGAGGCCATAGATAACGCCCAGGCGGTCGCCGGGCCCAAGCTCAGCCGGGAGGAGGAGATGATCGCCATTTTCAGGGAGGTATCGACTTCAAACATCTCCGACGCCATGCACCGCAAGGGTGCCATGCGCGGCATCCTTCCCGTAAACCTGGGCGTCAAGATCGTGGGGCGGGCGGTAACCGTGCAGACATTCGCCGGTGACTGGGCCAAGCCGGTGGAGGCTATCGACCTGGCCGGACCGGGGGACGTCCTGGTGGTCTATAACGGCAGCAACTTCATTGCCCCCTGGGGGGGCCTGGCCACATTGAGCTGCAAGATGAAGGGAATTGAGGGCGTGGTCATCGACGGCGCGGTGCGGGATGTGGACGAGATCCGGGCCATGAAATATCCCGTATTCTCTTCCGGGATCACGCCAAACGCCGGCGATCCCAAGGGCATGGGCGAGATCAACTCTGAGATCAATTGCGCCGGCCAGATCGTGAAGCCCGGCGACTATATCGTGGGCGATGAGTGCGGAGTGGTGGTCATACCCAAAGAGAGGGCCTACGAGATCGCCAGAAGAGCCAAAGAGGTGGAGAAGACGGAGAGCAGGCTCTATGAGGAGATCAGAAGGGGCAGCACTCTATCTCAGGTGATAAAACTTAAAAAGTGGGAGAAGGTTTGACCGCTCACCAGCTTCACCAGATCGATGGCGGGATTTATTGACGACAAGCTGTAAATAGATTGAAATATTCTTATGAGGCGCACAAGCGCTAAGTAACATATTCGAGAAAAATTACTGAGCAGTGTACTTAAAGCTAATGGGAAGTCCGAGGAGAATTACATGGAATTGGAGGATATCATCTCTAAGTACCCACCCAGGCAGATAATGCTGGTTCCAATAGCAGTCATCATATTGGCGCTTATCAGCCTGGGGGTGACCTACCTTTCCACAGGTTCGCCTGTGAAGCTAGGCATAGAGTTTACTGGGGGCACTCTGATCACAGTGCCGGGTATGGGATCGGAAGAGAGCGTGGCAGAGGAGTTTGCCGGCTATCCACTGGTGGATATAAGAGACATAGGCAACAGGTACATGATCCAGTTCGGGCCTATGAGCGATTCGCAATATTCTGCACTGGCGAAGCTGGCCAATGACAGATTCGACAGCCCTGATATCAGGCATATGGGGCCGATCTACAGCAAGGAGCTCCAGTCCCAGGTGGCCAGGTATCTGCCGCTCTCTTTCATATTCATGGCCATAGTGGTCTTCGTGGTCTTCAGACAAATTGTGGTCTCGGCATTGGTGGTGCTCTGCGCTCTGGCAGACATCTTAATTGCTGCCGCCTCCATGAACCTGACCGGGGTGGAGCTGTCCCTGGGGACGGTGGCAGCTCTGCTCATGCTGATCGGCTATTCGGTTGATACCGATATTCTCCTCTCCATGAGGGTTTTGAAGCGCAAGGGCGATGTGGACGAGAAGATCAAAGGGGCCATGCAAACCGGCCTGACCATGGCCGGGACCACCATAGCAGCGGTGATAGCCCTCATAATAATCTCCAACTTCCTTTATCTGATAGTTCCCTCATTCACCAGAATGAACATCATCGCCGACATGACCGCTGTCCTCATATTCGGCCTGGCTGCGGATGTATTCAACACCTGGGTCACCAATGCCCAGGGCCTCAGATGGTATCTGGGTCGGCCTAAGATGTCGGCAAGGGGGCAGAAGAGATGAGCCTTATTGAGGATCTGTCCAAGGACAAGCGGGTCGTACTGTACGTCGTGGCTGTGGCCCTGGCCATCATCTCCATCGGATTTTTCGGCCTGAAATTCGGGCTGGACCTGGAGGGAGGCAGCTATTTGCAGCTGCAGCTTCAGGGTGCACAGGCCCAGATAGATGTCTCGCCGGAAAAGATTCTGGAATACCAGTTCAATGCCACCTCGGTAGAAAGGCGCGCCCAGAGCTATGTAGTCATGGTTCCGGGGATAACTGAGGCTGATGCAGCCGATGATCTGGGCTACGTTGGTGCCAAGGTTGCCGCTGGCGAAAACAGCACCAAGATAACCATTCCCGCCTCTGCCGAGAGCATAGTATTGACTTATCTGAAGAATAATCTGGATGCGGATGTCAAGCTCAATGTAAATGTCGCACCTGTTCGCTATGAGATTCTGACCAATGTCACCAGGGATTCGCTCAATGCCCTGCTCGCCCCGGTTGGGGGACGGGTGCCTGAGGGAGAGGATACCTTTGTAGAAGGCGTCACAGAAGAGACCATGCAGGACACCAAAAGGGTCCTGGATTCAAAGCTCAACCGCCTGGGCTTGCAGGACATCAAGGTTAAGCCCGTAGGCGGCAGGTTCTTGCTCATAGATATGGCCGGAGCAGATGTGGCCCAGGCCCAGGAGATTGTGGGCAAGCCCGGTAAGTTCGAGATAAGGATCCAGACCGAGAACAACGAGAGCGTGCATGTGCTCTACGGCGATGCCGTGGAGTCGGTGGAGATTCCTTCAAAGGAGAACGAGGTCTGGGGTGTGCCCTTTGGATTATCCGAGGAAGGCGCAGCCGCGTTCCAGAAGGCAGCCATCGACGCCGGAGCGACCAGGAAGCCTGAGGACCATTACATATCCATGCACCTGGACAAAGAAGAGATCTTTTCTGCTCCACTGGCTCCAGAGCTGGCATCCAGCCTGAATAAAGCTCCCACCAGAAGGATGCAGGCAACTGTGGGATCGGGCGATGTCGGATCGGAGAAAGCCAAGATGCTGAACATCCACCTGCGAGAGGGCGCCCTGCCGGTAAATGTGGAGATAGTGGGCTCAGGACAGGTATCAGCGGCTCTGGGCAGTCAATTCAAGATCCAGATGGTCATAGCCGGTATAATCGCCCTGCTGGCGGTGGCAGGCATGATCTACCGCCGATACAGGGAGAAGAGGATAGTTCTGCCCATGATCACCACCTCCTTTTCCGAGGTGGTGATGATGCTGGGGGTCTGGGCTATAGCCGGATGGCAGCTTGACCTGGCCAGCCTGGCCGGCATCATCATGGTTATCGGCACCGGTGTGGATCAGCTGGTGATCATAACCGATGAGCTGCTGCGGGGCGGGGAGACGGCGGCCTCATCGGCCCAGAGAAGCATCAAGGAGAGGGCGGCGGAGGTTGCAGAGAAGGCCGGCGTGGGTAAGATTGCTGCCACCACCAGCAAGGTCTATCTGGCCCGGCTCTCCAGGGCGTTCATGATCATCCTGGGAGCTGCGGCGACCACTGTTGTGGCCATGCTGCCCTTGCTCTTCATGGGCTTCGGCGCTCTGACCGGATTTGCCCTGATCATCATCCTGGGCGTGATCCTGGGCACATTCATCGCCCGTCCGGCATACGGCAGGATCATAGGGCATATCATGGGAACGGATTAGAATAGATGGAGAAATGAAAGCCTGCCGGGTGGAGGAGATCCGGCCTGGCAGGTATTTCCTTTTTTTGCGTGTTGCTTTTTTTTCAGGCTGTAAATGATTATGGGCAATGCAAATCCACTTGAATAATACGATTAGCGAAAGATTTATTACTACATCCGATGATCACAGATTTGTGAGCAAAAACGCCTCCTTTACCAATGCTTTTGGCTGCGCTCACCTTCCTAAGTGAATATGGAAAGGATCAATGACGTGCTCCGGCCTTCAGCCCAGAGCGGCCTGGTCGGGGCGCTCCTCTTTCTGCCGGCATTCCGCTCCTCGTGCCCAGGGTCGGCATTCTTTCCATTATCAGGCCAGAGTCTCAGACGGATCGGCCCTGCATGGGACTTGACGGCAATGTATGAGCCAGAAAGGCGGCCTCAAGATCTTCGCGGCGGCAGCACCTGCCGGATACAGGCCGAGGCCAGCAAGCAGAATATCCCCAGATAAAGGAAGACCAGGGAGTAATTGCCGCCGGTTATATCCAGCAGATATCCAGAAAGCGTCGGCCCCAAGGGCCCGGCTACAAAGCCATAGGCGGCAAAGGTCAATCCGAAGATGGCTCCGAAGTGATCCAGGCCGAAGCAGTCCGCCACCAGGGGAGCAGATACAGAAAAAAGGGTGCCGAAGGAGAAGCCCACAACAGCGGCCAGCAGAGCGCAGGACAATAGACTCTCTGCCCAGGGAAGGACGAAGTAGGCCAGAGCGGCAGCCAGGAAGGAGAGGCTCATGATTTGGCTGCGCCCATAGCGATCGGAGAGCATGCCGCTGGCCAGACGACTGATGCCGTTGGTGAGATTGAAGGCGGTGAGAAGAAGCACGGCTGAAGAAAGAGAGTAGCCCAGGAAGAGGCCGTACCCAGAGGCCAGGATGGTCATGGATACCCCAGCCGCCCCGGCCAGGGTCCAGGTGATCCAGAGCATCCAGAAGCTTCTGGTGTGCAGGCTCTCGCCAACGGTAAAGGAGCTGAGGCCGACCAAATTCAGGCTCTCTTTTTCGCTCTTGGCTTCTTTCAGCTCTGCCCTCTCCCATGCTTTTGCCGAATTTCTCCTGGCTGCTGCCGCCTCCTCCCAGGCTGAAGGAGCGCGGGCAAGATATGAGCCCAGGAGGCCGGTACAAAGGGTGAGAGCTGCCAGGACCAGGTTCATGGCCTCATATCCCCAGGCGGAGAGCATATGGCCGAATAAGGGGGACATCACGGCTGCAGCCAGCCCAAAGACCATGCTCACAGTTCCTGCCACCAGCCCCCTCTTCTGGGGGTAGCACCACTGCACCAGGGTCAATGCCGGGACGTAAACAAAGCAGGAGGCCATGCCGTTCAGGGCGGCCCAGGCGTAGACCGCTGTGATCTCGTCGGCGCTGGAGACGAGCACAGAGCCGGCTGCGGTGAGGGCCACTCCTAAGGCCATCATGGCCCTCAGGCCAAAGCGCTCCTGCCAGCGGCCCACCAGGAACATAAATACGCCCACCGCCGCCAGCATAAAGAATATTATCAGTCCGGTGGCGGCTGCTCCCACCCCGAACATCTCCTGCCAGAGGGGAGTCATGGCCCCGGGAAAGCCGAAGGTCAGAGCCCCCGGCCAGAAGATGGCCAGACATGAGCCGATGAGGGCTAAAAGAGGCTGGTTGTTCTCGGGCAATTTAAACTCCGTGATACAGGCTAGCACGAGGCTTACTTGTGCCTTTCGCTCCGTCAGACCGAGAAACTGGATTGGGATGAAGTACAACAGTGATATGCAGCGATTATGAGCAAGAGGCTGTGGTCTCGAATCTTAAATAGTTTTAATTTAAATATCTTTTAAAAAAAGCCGGTGTCTCTCTTTACCTTCTTGCCGCTTGGGACGCCTTGCGCCAGATCTCCTCTGAGCTGTCCATGGACTCGATCTGATCGTGTATCTCTATCCGGTGCTGCACGTCCCCGGCCCGCAGCCTCTTCTCCATGGAGAGGCTCAGCATCTCCTTGGCCGACTCATGCAGCTCTTCTGCCTCCTGCCAGAGCTGCTCTGCCGCCGCCGCATCTGTGGGCCTTGCCTCAACCGATCTTCTCCGCAAATGCATCTCCTTTTGCAGCGCAGCCTCGTGCTCTTCTTTCAGCCTTTCAGCTTCAGCCAGCAGCTCTTTGACCTCAGCCGCCATATCCTCGATGCTTCTCTCCACCAGGTCTTTCTCTGAGAACATAGTTCAATCCTCCAGCATATTCAGGAATATCTGATGAATCCTGGAATCATCCGTAAGCTCAGGGTGAAATGCCAGAGCAAGCAGGTTTTTTTCGCGGGCTGCCACCACACCCTCATCCAGCCTGGCCAGCACCTCCACATCACCGCCTGCCTCCGCAATTACCGGAGCGCGAATGAAAACGGCCCGGTAAGGCCGGTCCAGCCCCCTGACATCCAGGTCGGCCTCGAAGGACTCTTTCTGCGGGCCGAAGGCATTGCGGCTGACTTTTATGTCCATCAGCCCCAGAGGCTTGAAGCGGCCTTCTCCCACTATCTCCCGGGAGACCAGAACCATCCCGGCGCATGTGGCCAGGACCGGCTTGCCGGATCGGGCTGCCGCCACCAGCTCTTCGGTGATGCCGCTGCTATCCATCTGGCGACTGATGGTGGTGCTCTCTCCCCCTGGAATCACCAATGCCTGGCACTCTTCTATCTGGCCGGGCGCTCTAACCTCTATCAAGACTGAATCCGCGGCTGCTTTTCGCAGAGCAGTGATATGCTCGGAGACATCGCCCTGCAGAGCCAAAACTCCAATTCGCGTCACTTGAAAATGGCTCCGGCTGCTTACCAGCCCCTGGTCTGCAGGGCTTCAGACTCAGGAATGCTGGCTGCATCCAGCCCCTTCATGGCTGCTCCGAGGCCCTTTGAAACCTCGGCCAGCAGGGCTGCATCATCGTAGTTATGCACCGCCTGTACAATGGCATTGGCCATGGCCTGCGGATTCTCGGACTTGAATATGCCTGAGCCCACAAAGACTCCGTCGGCCCCAAGCTGCATCATCAATGCGGCGTCAGCAGGCGTGGCCACACCGCCGGCTGCAAAGTTGACCACCGGCAGGCGCTCTATTCGGGCGCATTCCCGGACCAGCTCCACGTCCGCCTCAATCTCCCGGGCCACCTCCATCAACTGCAGGTCGTCCAGGCCCTTCAGCCCCCTGATCTGGCCCTGGATCATCCTCATATGCAAGACTGCCTGGCTCACATCCCCTGTTCCGGCCTCGCCCTTGGTCCTGATCATGGCAGCGCCTTCTTTGATGCGCCGGCAGGCCTCTCCCAGGTTTCGAGCCCCACAGACGAAGGGGATGGTGAACTTGGTCTTCTCGATGTGAAACTCGTCTGCCGGGGTAAGCACCTCGGACTCGTCCACCATATCCACACCCAGTGCCTCCAGGATCTGGGCCTCTACAAAGTGGCCTATCCTGGCCTTGGCCATTACCGGAATGCTGACCGCTCCCATGATGGACTCGATAACCGTGGGATCAGCCATCCTGGCCACACCGCCCATCTTCCTTATATCGGCTGGAACGGCATGCAGTGCCATTACCGCTACCGCACCTGCCTCCTCTGCTATGATCGCCTGCTCGGGAGTGGTGACATCCATGATCACGCCGCCCTTCTGCATCTTTGCGAAACCGCGTTTGAGCAGTTCCGTACCAAATCGAAGATTTTCAAGCTCCATGAATTGCCCCAAATGATCTTAAGTGCGAGGCTAATGCGTGGGAAATAAATAAACTTTGCCCCGCCGCAGTGCGATCTCTCTTAAAGATTTCCGGAAAAATAGGAGATGGGAGAACAGGTGGACTGGCCGCCTGGCTCCCGGCCCCTTTAAGGCATATAATTCTCGTAGATATAGATGTCCTTGTCTCCCCTGCGGCTGTCTTCCCAGACTATCCTGCCGGTCTTCATGCGCGGCCTGGTCTGGTCGCCGGATTCGATGCAGATGGCCTTCTCCTTTTGCACATTCCTGTCGTAAAGAAGGATATCCCAGTTTTCATTACGATTGTCCTGCCAGACAATAACTCCGTTTTCGATATCCGGATAGGTCTGATCGGCGGGGTCGTCTGTCACCTGCACCACCTGGCTGGTGTTCAGGTCGTAGGCATAAATATCCCAGTTGCCGTTGCGGTTGTCCTGCCAGACCACAGTCTTTCCGTCTGTGGCCGGATTGGTCTGATCGCTGGAGTCGCTGGCCAGGGCCACTGGATCGCTTCCCATCTTCCACATCCAGACATCCCAGCTTCCCTTCTTGTCGTCCTGGTAGACGGTGATCTCTCCCCCTGAACGCTGATTGATGCCGTTGGGCGGAAAGTCCGGCGTGATCTCTTTCTCGTAGAGCGGTCTCACATAAATCATCCATCCGAAGTCTTCTACAGGCCTTCGGAGATAGGATAGATAATCCTGACTCAGTGATACGGGCGCAGCAGCCTCCAGGCCGTAGGTCAGCTCGGTGGAGTTCTCTATGGCTATATCGAATGTCCTGATCGACCAGTAGTCCTCTATATTGTACTGGTTCAGGGGATTTCGGGATATCCAGGCCACTATGCTTCCTTCTATATCCGGATACATGTCCTCGTAAATGCCTGCTGCTAGTGGCAGCTCCAGCTCCTGGGAGAGGCTGTATACATATATATCCGGATTTCCGGTCCTGTTATCCATCCAGGCCACATAGTATCCCACCCTGTCGTCGCCTCCCACCACCGCAAGGCTCTGATCTCCCGGCGCCTGGCAGATGATGCTGGTCTGGCCGGGGGCGACCGAAATGCTCCTCGGCCTGCCGCTCAAGGTATTAAGCCATATCAGCTTCTGGTCTATGCTCGGCTTGACCTGGCCCGGTCCGGATTGGACCAGATCATCCTTCCAGTTATTGAGGTCAAGCTGGCGGATGGATGTCTGGGGCGGGGCACCATCCACATAGGCTATGGTTTTTCCGGATATGACCGGACTGGTCTGCTCACCCGGCCGGGGATAGGTCTTGCCCCATTTCTGGTCCCAGAAGTAATAGGCTATGTCCTGGCTCTTGGCGTCCTCCCAGGCGATGGTGTTTCCGGAGACGTCAGGATAGATCTGATCACCTTCTCCAGTGAGACTGCTCTCATTTCCGGTGCGAAGATCTTTGACGTAGACATCGAATTCGCCGTTGCGGTTGTCCTGCCAGACCACCAGATCGCCGCTGATGATGGGATACATCTGCTCGCCGCTTCCCTTAAAGATGGGTGCGCTCTCTCCTCCGGCCAGATCCTGCAGGTAAACATCCCAATTGCCGCTGGAGTTGTCCATCCAGACCACCTTTTGGCCGGAGATGGAGGGCCAGACCTGATCGCCCTTGCCGGTCACAAGAGGAGATTCGATGCCGTTAGATAGGTTCTTTACATAAATGTCGCCGTTTCCATTCCGGTAGTCCGTCCAGACCACATTGTCCCCCGAGGCCTGGGGATAGAGCTGATCCCATTCAGCGGTGGAAATCGATCTCTCCGCCCTGGTGAAGAAATCAAAGCCGAAGATATTCCAATTGCCTCTTCGGTTGTCGCTCCAAACCATCAGGCTGCCGTTGGTGCTGGGGAAGTCGGTGGATAAGAGGAGCATGGGATCTGACTCAATATATCTCATCTTGATTTGGGTAAATCCATGGCTGTCGTCCATCCAGACGATCTTGTCCTGGCTGATGATCTTGGATGGTCCATAGGGCTTAATCTGATATGGATCTCCCTTTCCATCGTTTGGCCCCTGGATCATGGGCAGTGTGGCAATAGGAACTTCAATATTTTTTATCATATCGTATAAATAAATATCCTGATCCCCACCCCTCTCGTCCAGCCAGGCAACGTATCGGCCATAGATGCAGGGCTTGCCCTGGTTGGCGGCATCTGTAACAATGGCCCTCTCAATCCCGGTGGATAAATTATAAGCATAAATATCCCAGTTGCGAGAGCTGCTGTCCGCAGCATTTCTGCCGTCCGCCCAGACGATGGTGTCCCCGTGGATCCAGGCGGGAACCTGGTTCTTGGCGTCGGTGCAGATAGCCGTCTCCTCATTGCTTGTCAGGTTGTAGAGGTAAATATCCCATTTTCCGGTTCGCCTGTCTGCCCAGACCAGTCTCTCTCCGTCGATTATCGGTGAGAGCTTGCCGCCCTTGCTATTGGTCAGCATTCTCTCTTCACCTTTGGAGATGTCATAGAGGTATATCTGGTCCTCGCCGGTGTCATTGGACAGCCAGACCACATAATTGCCGTCGATCATGGAATATCTGTGATCGGTTGCTCCCCCGGTGATCTGCTTTTCCTTCTTGGTCAGAAGGTCGTAAAGGTACACCTGGAGATTGCCGTCTCTTTTGGCGGTATATATGACACGATTGCCGCTGACATCGGGGCTGCTATGGTCTATCTGGTCGTTGGTTATGGCCAGTTCTTCATCTTTGGTGATATTGTAAAGATAGACATTA
>Ga0105103_10001293_pt1 | contig 13884 bp, 19 predicted proteins | sample PPLLaktember2015_2_FD_79107 | JGI IMG/M metagenome (GOLD analysis project Ga0105103, IMG submission 79107) | Freshwater sediment microbial communities from Prairie Pothole Lake near Jamestown, North Dakota, USA - PPLs Lake P7 Core (6) Depth... | ecosystem: Environmental > Aquatic > Freshwater >...
CACCGCACGCAGATTCGCGTAGGGCGCGTCGAGGCCAAGACAAAAGCGGACAGCGGGACTCGAACCCGCGACCCTCAGCTTGGGAAGCTGATGCTCTACCAACTGAGCTATGCCCGCAAGGCGAAACGGAGTATAACGCCCATCTGTTCACGTGTCCAGTGTAGGGCGTCTACCTCGTCCAAGGACCGCCAAACGCCCCGAAAAGGGGGAAGTATGGCGGTCGTTCAGGAGCCGACTTTCGGAGCCGCGAGGGACCTCTTCGCTATGTACTGCAAGTCGAAGGGGCTGTCTATTCGTACTCTGGAGACGTATCTCTCTTCCGTTGATGAGTTGGGGACGTTCCTCGCGCAGTCAGGGCGTGGGGACGGCATTCCGTCGCCCCAGGACATCCGAGCATTCGTCGCATCGTTGCTCGACCGCTCGCTCGCTAGAACAACGATCAGCATCCGGATGCGCTCCGTGCGCTGCTTCTTTAGCTTCCTCGCTCGCGAGGAGATCATCGGCACGAATCCCACGGCAAACGTCGAGATCCCAAGGCTGCCGACCCGGTATCCGGAGATACTGGCCGAGGCCGAGATCAAGCTACTCCTAGCTGCGGCTCGGCAGAGGACCTGGGCCGAAACCAGGAACCGAGCCATGCTCCTCACGTTCCTGGATACTGGAGTGAGGCTTGGCGAGCTAATCGGTCTTGACCTCGGGGACCTTGACCTCCGTACGGCAAGGGTTCGCGTTCGCAATGGGAAGGGCGACAGAGAGAGGTACGTCTTCGTTGGACGCGTGCTTCTCCGCTCCCTACGGTCGTGGCTTGACACCCGTGGCACCGGGCAGGAATCATGGCCGCTGTTCGTGACGCGCGGCGGAGGCAGGCTAGATCCCCGAAACGTTCAACGGATCTTGGAGCGCATCTCCTCCAAGGCAGGGCTCAACGGCAAGCTGGTTCACCCGCACCTGCTGCGGCACACGTTTGCCACTCGCTTCATCCTCAATGGGGGAGACCCGTTCAGCCTCCAGCGAATCCTGGGCCATAGCGACATCAAGACGACGATGGTCTACGTGAATCTTGCGGGAGTTGACTTGGCGATAGCCCACGCGAAAGCCTCGCCGCTGGATCGGCTCGCCCACTGACCTGTTCGTGGGGGAAGGCGAACACACGGGGCCGTTCTGGATGAAGCCCTAGAGCGTCCCGGCTTCCCACGCCTTGCGCTGGCAACTCGACCCGCAGTACCTCTTGCCGTGTCCACGTGGGCGGGTTACGAAGACCCGCCCACACCCAGGGCGCGCACACTTCCCCATGGCGGGGCAGTCCTGAAGCAGTCGGACGCACGCCTCTGACAACTCCACCGCCAGCGAGACCAAGACCGGAGACTCATACCTCCCGGCCAGCGGGCCGGGGATGCCGCTGGGAAGACGCAGTCGGTGAAGCGTCACCTTACTTCTGGCCATTCGGTAGGTTGTCTCGAACGACTCCACGGAGATGTCGTCGGCCCCGAGTTGAGGGGCAATCTCTGACAGCACCTGTAGCGGAATCCTCGCAAGCTTGCCGTGTGCTAGCTTCCACGTTGTTCCGGCCTTCAGACCGTATTTCCTGTCGAGCGACTTGGGAGCTACACCCGTAGATTCGAGGAGTTGGCCGACGGGATTCGACGGCGGCCAGACGATCGCACCATCCCAGTAAGGCTCGGCACGTCGCCCGTGCCCATCCAAGAGCGCGATGGCTTGTGGCGGCTCGGCTCCACCTCTCCGGAGCCCCACACTCAGGTTGAGATTGAGAAGCCGCAGGTCCATCCAATCCAGGCGGTGCAGGCAATACCCGTCGATAACGCTACGAACGAGGGCGTGCTCCTTGTTCATGAAAGTGCGTGCCTCTTCGTCAGTGAACCACGGTTTCATGTGCCATTCTGACCAGTCAGGCTCCACCAGCTCTATGAATGCCTCAAGAGCCCGTGCGAGCCTGCTACGGGGGTGCCTTGTGCCAGCAACATCAGGATGCGCAGACGCCCTCCCAATGTGGTAGAAGGACAGTAGCAGGTCCAGTTTGTCGCGAGAGACATGACGATCATAAGCATCCTGCACGACATTCCGATGCTGTCGAATGCTTGACACCGTCTATCACCCGTGTAGAAAAGGATATCACGCCGGACGTACCCTGACAAGAAGCCACGGGAGGTGTCAGGAGATGGAGCGAGAAACGCTGGACGTACGGGACGCCGCGAACCTGCTAGGCGTACAGCGCGGAACCCTGTACCGGGCAGTCGGAGAGGGGAAGTTCCCCGCGATCCGAGTCGGGCGCAGGCTGCTCATCCCAAGACAGGCGGTGGAGAGGCTGTTGGCTCACGGCTCTGATGGGCTGAGGGATCTGCGAGAGGCGAGCCGCCAAGATGCTTGAGGACAAACTAGCTGACCTTCTAGGCCATCTGGATAGCGTTCGTCAGACCGGCCAGGGCAAGTGGATGGCGCGCTGTCCCGCGCACGACGACCAGCACCCATCTCTCTCCATCGGGCTGGCCGAAGGCAGAATCCTGCTGCACTGCTTCGCGGGGTGTTCAGATCGAGTTGTGCTGAGAGTCATTGGCCTAGACGAGTCTGCGCTGTTTGGCGACGGGCCGGACACTCCACCTCACTGCGATTCGCAGTCTGGCGAAGAGGTGACGGAAGACGAAGTTCTTCGGGGCTCCTCGCTTCACCATGACTATCGCTCAGAAGCAGGGGACCTTCTCTACCGAGTTGTCCGGTACGATCGGCCTGGAGGGAAGCAATACGCTGTCTTCTCTCCGAGAGTGGGTGATCTCTGGGTGGCTGGACTGAACAGGGCACCCAAGGTCCTGTACCGACTTCCAGAACTGAGTCGAGCCGACAAGAGCGTAGTGGTTCTCATCCCCGAAGGCGAGAAGTGCGTTGATTCCCTAGCTGCCGTCGGGTTCACTGCTGTCTGCAATCCGTTCGGAGCGGGCAAGTGGGAGCCCGAGTACGGCGAATGGCTGTGCGGTCGAGACGTGGTCGTCTTGCCGGACAATGACGATCCTGGCAGGCGGCATGCTGCGATGGTGGAGAAGCAGCTAGCGCGGGTAGCGCGGTCCGTGAGGGTGCTTGAGCTGCCCGATCTGCCTCCCAAGGGGGACGTTGCCGACTGGTTCAGGGCAGGCCGCACGCCGGAGGAATTGAAGGCCCTCCTAGCTTGCGGCCAGAAGCTTGCCACGACATGGGCGGACCTGGACAAGGAGATTGGTCCAGTTGAATGGGATTGGCCGGGATGGCTGCCGCGGGGTGTTGTGGTGATCATCGGGGGGCGCTCTGAACTCGGCAAGAGCAAGCTCGCCCTCCGCATAGCAGCAACCTACGTACGTGGCGATCGCTGGCCGGATGGCACGGAGTACTGCGGCCCACTTGGCAGCGTGCTCTGGGCGGAGACCGAGGCAGCGCAAGCCACCAATCTGGCTCGGGCTAAGTCATGGGGACTGCCACTGGAGAGATTCCAGACTCCACACAACGACCCGTGCCAAGACGTGAGACTAGATCGGGAGGAGGGTATTGCCGCACTTCGGGCAAGACTAGAGAACGGCCCCAGCATCCGCTTGGTGGTGGTCGACAGCCTGAGTGGGGCGCACCGGCTGGACGAGAACAGTGGCCACATGGTGCACCCCCTCCGCCAGCTTGCTGAGGTCGCCCGCGACTTCCACATAGTGATCATCGTGATCCACCACGTCGGCAAGCCGGGCAAAGAACCTAGGGGAGAAGTGTCCCTCGAAATGCTCAGGGGACACTCGTCGATTGGACAGGTTCCGCGTGTCGCTTGGGGCGTTGACGCTCCGGACACCCGCCATCCCCATGTCCGTAGAGTGTCGTGCATCAAGAACAACCTGGCTGCAAGGCCAGCCCCCTTCTGGTACGAGCACGTCGGTGACTCGCTCCGCTTCGTTGATGTTGACGTCGGGGAGTCCACGATGGACGAACTAGCGCGGCCAGCCGCTCGACGCTTCCTCGCAACCGTCCTTCAACGAGACTCCATGCCAGCTCAAGAAATCATAAGTCGCGCGGAGGCTCAGGGTATATCCAGGGCCACCCTCGAACGTGCCAAGAAGGAGCTGGGAGTTGCCTCCAGACGGGCAGGTGCGCAGTGGATCTGGGTTCTTCCTTCCGCGACTGTGCATGATCGTCCCGCTGAGAGGCTTGAGGAAGATGATGATCTTGATGATCTTGATCACGTTGATCATCTTGAGGATCTTGGGGCGTGAGCCCATGACCACGTAGAAGGTCGGCGAAGGATCTCAAGGTACTCAAGAAGAGCAGTCCGAAGGCGATGCCCCCATCTCCCCAGCGCCCGACTCCCAGCCCTCAAAACGCTCGTCAGCGACGGAACAGTCGCGGTTGCCAGGGCCTCCAACGCAGGAGGAGGTGGGCATTCTTCTAAGGGCCACCAGGTTGGCCGGGGGTCTGTATGGCAGATGGCTGGTTGCTTGGCAGGAACACGGAGCGAGATTCCGTCTGCTTGCAGTAGCAGTTTGGGTGGGAGAAGTGGCCGAAACGCAAAGCCATAGGGGCCAAATCAGCTGGGTGTTATGGAGGCCGGTTCACACAGGCTTGACGGCAGAAACCAACAAGAGTGGACGTCGGATCGAGCCCAGCGGCCCGCTAACCGGCCCGGAGGCCGCCTGCCCCCCTACGGAACGGCACCGGGAGGGAAACTGGGCGGGCGCAACTAGGCAGGGAGTCGTCGATCCTCCGGCTGAGAATAGATAGCGGGGCCTCGAAATCTCGGGGCCCCGCTCCTGATCAGAGCCGCCCAGCGAGATAGAGGATGAGTGGAACTGCAAGTCCGACATACAGCACGAACGCGTCTTGGCTCATTCCGCGATAGACGAGCCAGACCCCAACGACACAATGTACCGCGATCGCTAGCGCGGCGACTGCTGCGCGGAGCGTCCAGTTGGGCATACCCCTCCCTTTCGCTCCAGGGCGAGCTTGCTTCGCACGTCAGGCCCGCTTATCCTTTCCCTACCAGCTACAGGGACCCTAATCCCTATCTATGTAGCTGGTGGTGGGAACGCCTTCCCGCCGGGCAGCTTCGGTTGCGCTCACAGCTCACCCGGAGCTGCCATATTTTCCACCCCCGGAAGGACTCTATCCACCGGGATTGTGAAGATCGCAGGAAACACAGACCCTCTACCAAAAACACATCGTGCGTGCAGAGGTATGCCGCGATGGCTTAGTACTCTCACGGCTAAGTGATCATGCGGCTGGTTTCGCCCCCTCTGGCAATAAATAAAGGCGAATAGGCATCTTCACTTCACCCACCGATCAGGTTGAGCGTGCACATGAGCTGGTAGTCGTCGGTCATCCAGCCGAGCTTGACGAAGGGCACGAACATCTTGAACAACACACCTTGGGGAGAACAACAAAGACAGCGGGGCCTCAAAGGTTCGGGCGCGGGACTCACTCACGCGCCCGATACTCAGCCGACGACGTGCAACAAGAGACCCATTCAGAGAAGCGGCGATCCTGTCCTCTCCGCGGTCTCGCTAGTGCACCCCAGAGAGCCATCTTGCAGACACATGGATCGCCATGGGTTCGAACTGGTCATTGACTGGTTTCCGCACTGGGTGGCATGGCGAGACCCTGTCTGCTTTGCAGCGTCATTCAGACTGGCTTCTGGGCAAAAGCAGGAAGCATCGGGTCCAAGTCTGGTGACGGCCACGTTTCGCGCTCACTCGCCCCGAGCAGTACTGCGCCCGTTGACGCGTCTCATCCTCTAGCCAGGACAGAGCTTCCTCGACAGCGTGAGGTATAGCTCCCAGGTCTTCTCGTGCCGCTTCCGCTCTATCTGTCCCCCTACCTCCATGTAGTGAAGGACGCGCGACAAGAGCCTTCCGTCGGAAGCCCCGATAGCTCTCTTGAGACCGTTTTGGAGCCAACCAGGATGCTCCATCAGGTAAGAGCGGACCTTTGCCGCAAGGTCGAGCATCAAGAAGCTCTCCGCGACCGCAGGCTTGTAGGCGTCAAGGGCAGGGAGAAACTCAATGATCTCGCGTATGTTCTCAAGCTGGCCGCGAGCGCCATTCACCGCGTGGAAGGTCAGGGCTTCTGAAATGGCGGGTATCGAAGGAGGCACGCTGCCATACTCGCGCGTCTGATACCTCACGAAAGGCTCGATGTAGGACAAGCAGACCATCGCGTAGTGCAATCGTTGGCTCGCGTCCTTCTTGCAGGCTTGCAGCCTCTCCAGGCTCGCGAAGTAGAGGCCATCAGCATCGTAGTCGGACGTGTTCCTATTCTGCTCTCTGTAAGCGAGCAACGCACGGGGTATGTCAGGCACGCCGATCATCCCTACCCTGACAGCGTATTGAGACGGCAAGGCGGACGCAAGTGCCAAGCCTATGTGAGAATGGAGGAGAGCGTTTCACATGCACGTGATTGGCGGAGCCGATCCGCACAAGATGGGGCGGGCTAGCATGGAACTCGGGAGTCACATTCACCACCAGCGACAGCATCACTACGTCGCTAGCAGCGTCGCCCTGCCCTCAAGCTGTCAATGACTTCGGCGACTAGCTGGAGAGCGAATCCCACTACGAGGAAGGAGAACCCCAGCCAGGTCATCGTGAGTTCTCCCCCTCCTAGGTTCACCTGTATCGCCTGTCTAGAGACAGGGAACCCCCAGAGTCCCAGAATCACGGTCCCGAGGATGCTGACGAGCAGGCCAAGGATTCTGATCAGTCTCATGCGGTTCCTCCCCGGGATTCTTTGCTCACGTCTCATCGCTCTCCAGGTACTCCGTGATCGCTTCGACGACGAGATAGTTGACAGAGCGATCCCTCTTCTTCCCGAGCGCCATCAGCCGCTCGATCGGGTGCAGTTTCGCCTTCTCCCGTGGAATATAGACGGAGAGCTTGTCCAGAATCCGTTCCTTGCGCATCGTCCTTCCTCTCCCACCCTATGGTAGGGACTCGACGTGGTCCAGCGTCTGATCGTAGATCTTCCACTCCCCACGATACTTGCGGAGGTTCATCGTGCCCGCAATGCGGTTGTCCATGAATGCGGGGCCAGAGACTCGGCGGGTAACGAGAACGAAGGAGATAGCCGCTTCGTCCTCGGACACAGCGACCACATCTGCGCGCTCCAGCGTGTAGCTGAGATCGTAGACGCGGACTATCTCCAAGAGGGCGGCCTCGGTTGCTTCGTAGCCGGGGCTGGAAGGGTGCATCGTGGCCATGTAGGCGGCTACGTCTTCGTCGTTTGAGGCGCGTATGTTCCTCCGAAGGACGTCCATGATGGCGGCGTCAGACGAAGAAGACGAGACAGGGACTCCAGCGAGCCGCGATTCGCTCATGGTAGCCGGGTCCGGCCATGCACCTTCGGCTGCTGTCAGCTCCGCTCGAAGCTGGTCGATGACATCCTGAAGAGCGGCCGAAGCGGTCGCCTGGTCAGAAACCGCTTTCGAGAACGCAGCCTTTGTGTCCGCCAGGGATGCCTCGACTGCTGCTAGACGGCTCCCGAGATCCTCAAGCTGCTTGGCAGTATCTCCGACGTGGCCCGAACACCCTGTGAGCATCGCTGCGCCGAATAGCGTCAGTACCGCGATCAGCCTTGTCATATTGGCGAGCCCCCCGTGCGGATTGAGGGACTGTCCGGGACCTCGCGCTTCGGCATAGCAGCGTTCCTCCTCTCTTTGACTCCAGGATACTACGCGGCTTGCCCTGCTAGCCAATCGATATCTTCACCGGCTACGATGAAGATATGAGGGTGGGTGAGCCAGTCGACGCGCTCGTCAGTTACAGAACGGGGCGAACGTTCCCAGTACTGAGAGCGATCATGTGGAGTGGTCGCCGGATCGCCTTCGAGACCCTCGGCGTGGCCGAACAGCGCGATGGAGCCCTGCTCTATCGGTTCGACGAGGGTTTCACGCGGTTCAGTCTCCGGTTGGACCTCGTCAAGCAGGCGTGGTATCTGGACAGCGTTGATGACAGCAGCGTGACCGACTTCCCGCCACCACGCTGCTTCGCGCCGCCGATGTGGCGCGGGTAGAGGCAGAAAGAGACCGGGCGCGGATTCAGCTCACGCGCCCGATACTCAGCCCTTCGCTCTCCGCTGACTACCGTCCCGATACCAGGACTGGCTCGCTCTAGTCCCGAGTGCCCGCGGGATGCAAGAGGTGCCCAACTCGGAGGAAAGAACGTGTATCTGGCCGGGCAACTCGACTTCAGTTCTGAGCTTCACAGCGCGGCCCTTTGGCGGCCCCGCCTCGCATCACTCTGGAGCGGTTCTTGGGAGCGGGTCACTTTCGGGTCGGTATCCCCGCAATCGCTATGAGCGCGAAGATTCCGCAGAGGAATCCCAGGAAGAACCAAGACCAACTTGACCGCCCCTTCTCATCCGCCACGTACGAGCACAACCCCCCGACCACCATAGCGCTTACGACGTACGCTCCGGCTACTACGACCCATAGCTCCGCGGTTGCTTGGGGCATTACGCCTCCTTCTGTTCGATCCCGACCTGTCTCTTGCGTCCCGTCGACCCCCGGCCAGGCTAGCTCGCCAGCGCAGGACTGAGCAAACATCTCAGGTGCATCTGTGTGAGACTGGAGGAGGCCGTTTCTCCCATGTGCGACTGCGCGAGCTGATCCGTAGTGATGGGGTGGCTGGTGCAGCGGACTTGTGACTTACGGCGCTGCGAATCCATCCTCCGCTCCTCTTCGGACGGCCCAGAAGCGGCTTAGCATTGAGGTCGCGGTCATGGCGACTCAAGAAGACCGCGCAGAGTCAACCCCACTAGCAGCCTCGCCTTGACGCCGCTGCTGATTGCCCACCCCAGGACCGGGCCGCACGGCCTACGGGTACCTGACGATCTCTGGCCATTGCGTTCGATATCTGAGGTCAAACTCCTCATCCTCCGAGATGCCCTCAGGTATGCCGAACGAGGGGATCGCTATTATCTTGAGGCGCTTGAACCCTCTTCGGATGTGGTCGTCAGCCCGATCCGCAAGATCATGATTGGGTTCCCCGGCGGCAGCGAGACAGCTCACTCCGGGGATGAGCAACGACGACTGGTTCGCGAATAGCCCAACGAGGCTCTCTCTAAGACGATCAGACCACGGTGCCTCGCCATCCTTCGACGCCTCCCACTTCACCCTCAGGTTGAAGTGGACGGCTTCCTCGCTCAGCAATCGGCGAGCCTCCCGGTACGGACTCCCAACCGACCTGGCACGCAGTCCTGCCTTCGGAGCACAGCCAAACTGGACTTCGACGACTCGCCCAGGATCTTCGGCAATCCAGTGAAGGGCCTCAACCCCCTCAATGAAGGACCTCACTAGGCCTTTGCCTTCTACGCTCAGTCCCACGAGAGCCAGCCAATACCGTGCCAAACCGAGTCTCTCGCATCTCGTGAACGCATCACCTGCACAGGCAAGAAAGCGAGCTGCATCACCCACTGCGGAGTCAGAAGCCTCTCGGAGCCTCTTCCGCGTCTCAGCAAGAAGTCCGAAGCCTTCAGCGATGCAAGCCGCTTCGTCGGGGAGAAGCACGTTGAGGGCCTGCATCGAGTCTGCCCGTAGGTTCTCAAGGTCTTCGGTCACATCGCCCATGCAGCCCTCGCACTCGCTGCACCGTCTACCGCGACATGTCTTGGGTGGGTGAGATCAGTGCGGCGCTACTTGTCGCCCTTCCGCCCGGCGATTCGGTTGTACCTGGGCAGCGTCCCATGCTCCTGCACATGCGCATCGAGCCAGAAACTCTCCCACTTCTCTTGAGCGTCATTGCTCTCGATTTCTGTGTACTCGATTGTCTCGAATTCCCAGTCCCGCCTCTCTGGTGCGCTGGCCCGAGACCGCACCTGCCCTCGCCCGATGTAGACTACGTCGCTTCCTTGGCGGTATCGGTATATCCCTGTCGTGCCGGAGTCGATGTTGCTCCTGTCAGTCACTCGGGTCTCGAATGCGGGACAGAGGGAGATAACCCACTTAGGCGGCGTCGTCGTAGAGTCCCACGTGGGCACAAACCTCCGCACACGCCGATCCTTCTCCATTGCCACTGCTCGTATCCACTCGTTGTCCGCCATCAGTCGAGCGACGACTATCGCTCTGCCGTTGGTCTCTTTGTTGCCGCCGTCCTGCGTCAACGCGTACGAACGGATCTCCGGATCTGCTTCCCGCAGGAACACGAATCCAATCTGACGACCCTCCTGATCAAGGAAGAGCCTAACCTTCTTCATGTCGCGCAGGTCACTGCTCAAGATGAACTGCGCACTGAACGCAATGGTGTTGGGCCGAATCGAGATGAGCGCCTGCTTCTGTACGCTGTCTCCGCTTGTCGGAGATACCTCAATCCACCTCTTACCTGCCACCCCCAACCTCCTCCTCGGCGTGAAGCATCCTGAGCGACCTTCAGAGATTCCTTTTTCGGATCAATCTACCAGTTCGTTAGCAATGTAGGCCAATGCTTCACGTGCAGCTATGGGAGAATCCCGGAGGATGCTCCATTCACGCGCGACGGGCCGAGCCGATCCACGGTGATGGGGTGGGGGTCCAGTTGGACCTGTGACTCCTCCAGGCACGTTGCAGGCCCCCTAGGGCGGCGTGGGGGTTAGCCAGCCCTCCGTGGCTCCCTCGTGAATGATGTCATTGATCTCGCTCATGGGGACGTTGTAGGCCTTGGCCGCGGCTTGCTTCACTCCTTCGTTCCACTCGTTCGAATACGGGTTCTGGTCCTGAGTGGCGACCATGTCGTAGTACAGTTTTTTCTTGGTCGCCTCTGACAGCGTGCGGGTATCATCAGCCGAAGAGAGATCGCTGAATATCAACCCCCACACCACCCCCCAGAGCACCAACACCGCAGGAATGAGCAACAGTAGGAACCTCACCTGCTTCTTTTCTTTCGGCGTTTTCTTGGCCCACCAGGCTTTCATTTTGCTGGGTTGATGTGGTCGGTAGTGCAGGGGCTTTCGGCGCACATCGAGAACGAGCAAGCAAAGTGCCCCCATGATCACGAAGGCACAGACACCGAGGCCGATACTCTCTCCTAGACCCATACAGACTACCTCGATGAGGGGCAACGGCGAAAACCCGTGACCCATCAAGTGATTAGCGTTTCCTGTTCGGCCTCAGCCAATCAATCCGCCCTACCAAGATACAGCACGCCGAGACCGCACAGGCGGCAATTGATCCTAGAAGGATAATGCGGAGAACGTGGAGATAGAACTGGCGAATGGGGCCGAATGCTCCAATCACCCGCGCAAACCAAGTCAAGAGGACTGCGATGCCTGCGAGGCCAATGGCGAGGAAGACACGGATCAAGAACGCGCTAACCCGGATCTTCGTCCGGCTAACGCCGTCCTCCAACATCCTTTCAATGTTGTCCCGCATCCTCTCCTCCGCCTCTTCATCGACGGTGAGCTGATGGTACGGTAGCGGTTCGTTCTTGTCGTCGCTTACGATCTTCATCTCTCCTCCAGTCTACCATGTCTGTCAAAATGGAAGGTTGCGGGCTCACGGTCTATCGATCGAACGTAGAGCCCATCTAGCCGCCTCGGACTTGCGCGACGGACTTCCCCGGGGCGGGGTTCGTCCGAGCCTAGAGGCGCGGGTGGACCGTCTCGTCCGCTCTACCCAGAGTCGGGATTGTCCGTAGAACGAACCCTATTGAGCGCCTAGCCAAGCTACAGTGGAGCACAAAGCCTCTCTAATTGCCTCGGCATCAGAAGCCAGAAGGCAAAAGCGCCGGCACGGATCACGTCACGCTCCTTGTAGTTCCCTTCAGATCTGACTAATGGCACACTTCTCGGGCCGGAGAATCTTTCGTAAAACGCACGGTTTACGAAAGGTCAGCACTTGCCTCTACCTCTCTCTTTGGGCTATAATGCTACTTGAGGTGGTCGCAATGACTGGCGAGGGCAAGCGAGCGGTCGGGTACATCAGAGTCTCGACGCGAGAGCAGGCGCAAGAGGGCGTCTCCCTCGCTGCTCAGGAGGACCGTATCCGAGCGTTCTGCACGGCGAAAGGGTGGGAGTTGCTCCGCATCTACCGCGACGAGGGCGAGTCAGGCAAGAATCTCGACCGCCCCGGCGTCCTTTCCATGATCCACGACCTCAAGGCTGACGGCGTTGACGTGGTGGTGGTCCTCAAACTCGACCGGCTCACCCGTTCCGTCCGCGATCTCGGGACCCTGATCGAAGACCTTTTCGCCGGTCGTGCGCTCGCAGCCGTGGATGGCTCACTCGACTCCTCAACAGCCAGTGGCCGAATGGTCGTGAACCTCTTGGGGACCGTCGCCCAGTGGGAGCGTGAGACGACGGTAGAGCGGACCGTGGCCGCACTCGACTACAAGCAGAGTCATGGCGAGTGGTGTGGGCGTATCCCGTTCGGCTTCCGGATCGGTGAAGACGGCAAGCTCACCGAAGACCCCAAGGCGATGAAGACGATCCAGGCGGTCAAACGCAGTCGGCGACGTAGCGGAACGTCCTACCCGAAGCTTGCCAAGCAGTATGGCCTATCCGTTGGCACCGTCCACAAGCTCTGCACGACAGACCTGCGCGTCATGCGGCCCGCTAGGTAGCGGGGCCCACCAAGTTTAGACGCCACGAGAACCTCCTCGGGCGTCATCGCAGGAATGGCCCGAGGGTCATCTGCTCGTCATCGTACCAGAGCTGGAACGGCTTCGTTGTATCGATTTCTGGCGGAATCCCCAGGAATCCGATGGCTGTGGTATAGAGCTTGCCTCCGGAAAACGAGTCAGTCATCGCCAGCAGATCCGCTGGCTTCACGTCGTACTGAACGTAACCCTGGACCAGCACCATCGACGTGGGCCACCAGTAGAATCGCCCAACGGCTTCTGGGAGAACCGTGATCTCCAAGACCTGTCGCCCAGGCCACTTGCTTGTCGTCGTCTGCATGACGAGAGTGATGAACTCCAAGTTAGCGTCGCCCCCAAAAAACAGCCGCTGACTCTCCGTGGTACACCAGAATGCCACGACGAAGAGTTCCCGGCTGCTGCCCCACGAGTGCGTGAAGAATTGCCCCCGCCACGCTTCGGGCATTGCCTCCGGCCCCGACGCTCCCGCCCCCGCGACCATACCCGCCACCATTGCGATGACGAAGAGTGCCACGACGCTGGATCTCAGTCTGCCCATGTGCCCTCCTGCCTTGGCTGACGCGTGTCTTGTGGTCCGCGGTAGTTCCGATCAACGGAGTACGCGGGCGCGTACTGTGAGTCACTATACGCCATCCGGCGATGTTTGATGACACCGTCAGCCCGACGGTGAACCATTCCGCCACCCGAAGATCAGGAGATGGATAGCGCTTGATCTCGGCGAGCGCACCGTGAACGTTCCCATAGTCGCTCGTTGCGTCAGTAGCTGGCCGAAGCAATGAAACGGCGCGGGAGAAGCCACCGCAACTTGGTCTGCGCAGATGCGCAGGGACTCTGACCCGATCGAGTGCAGAGCCCCGCAAACCGCCCCGGACACCCCGCCACTGCCGGGGGCCAGGCAACAGCGAAACGGTCACCACATACGGCGACGCGGGCAAGGCGAACGGGAGGAGTCTATCCACCTCGTTGCGTAGCCGGTCGCTCTCCACCTCAAGCCGCCGGGTGGCCCGTTCCTTCTCTTCGATCAAGCCGTGCGTGGCCCATGATTCGACTTGAGTGAGGCGGACGCTCTCCCGTGCTTGCCCTCCGGTGACCGAATTGACTATCGTGTGGCAACTCAATACGGGGAGTTAGGCGGTCTTTGAGAGCGAGCAAACGCCGGGAATGGCCTTCCCTAGCGGACAGCGGGACTCGAACCCGCGACCCTCAGCGTGGGAAGCTGATGCTCTACCAACTGAGCTATGCCCGCAAGGCGCGGTGATTATAGCATTCGCTCGGGGACCCGACAAACCCTACGCCGTGAGCACGTCGAGAG
>Ga0105103_10001294_pt1 | contig 13868 bp, 13 predicted proteins | sample PPLLaktember2015_2_FD_79107 | JGI IMG/M metagenome (GOLD analysis project Ga0105103, IMG submission 79107) | Freshwater sediment microbial communities from Prairie Pothole Lake near Jamestown, North Dakota, USA - PPLs Lake P7 Core (6) Depth... | ecosystem: Environmental > Aquatic > Freshwater >...
CCAGATTATTAAACAAGTAAAAGGCTTTTTAGGAGAATAACCAAATTAACCTAATTGACCTAAATCTTAATTAACCTAAAAAATGTCAAATTAATTTAATTATTTAAAAATATAATTAATCTAATCATTTTAGAAATTTAGTCATTTTTTTAATTGGGATTTTTTTAGGGGAATTAGAAATTAGATTAATTAGAAATTTGCCAACTTTATTTTCAGAAATATTTGAAAGAAAAGGAACAAAATGGAAAATACAAACAAAGCTAAAAGGATTTTGATAATGGAGGATGAACAATTCCTCCGCGACCTCTATGTCCAAATTTTGAAAGAAGAAGGATATGATGTCACCGAAGCTGCTGATGGAGAAGAAGGCTATAAACACCTTCATGAGGGCGGTTTCGATCTTATTCTTATGGATATCATGATGCCCAAGATGACCGGACTCGATATTATGAAAAAATTAAAAGATGATCCGGTTTTGAAATCAAATGGCAAAATAATCTTTTTAACTAACTTAAATCAGGACACCAATATCAGCGAAGGTGTCGCGCTTGGTGTTTCAGGTTATCTAATTAAAAGCGACTACACCCCGGACCAGATTATTAAACAAGTAAAAGGCTTTTTAGGAGAATAACCAAATTAACCTAATTGACCTAATTAACCTAAATCCTAAACAAATCCTAATGACAAAATTTCTAAAGAGTTTAGGTCAATTAGAATTTAGAATAATTTTATTATTTTTTAGGTTAATTCGGATTTAGATCAATTAGAAATTTAAACATGTCCCATATCGTCTTGGATTCTCACAATCTACTCGGCCAACTGACAATTATTAAAAATTGCCTTTCTCTTTTACTGGAAAAACCTGATCTGGATAAGAAATATTTACAAACCGCCTTTGATGCCAATCAAAAAATGATTGATGAAGTTAAATCTTTAGCTCAAAATGAAAAAAATACTGATAATTGATGATGATTTGTTAAATTCCCAAATATACGCGGCCAAACTGAAAAGTGAAGGTTTTGAGGTTGAACTATGTTCTGAAAGTACCGAGGCTCTTAAAAAAATTAAAGACCATCATGATCTGATTATTTTAGACGTAATGATGCCTCAAATGGCCGGCCCCCAGGTCCTTAAAGAATTACCTGTAGAAATTATTAAAAAAACTATAATTCTTATTTACACCAACCTCGTAAGTGACAAAACCAAACAGGAATGTCTTACCCTTGGTGCCAAGGACTATCTTCTCAAAGCCGACTTCACCCCTACTCAACTTGTCGAAAAAATTAAAAGTTACCTGCCCTCAAGTACTTAAGCCGGAATTGAACATTTTTTTCATCCTGCGGTCCCTGAGGAGCAGTTTACCCTGAGCAATATAAAAAATCGGCGAAGGGCTAGCGACGAAGGGCTGAATGAAAAATTTTGAAGAAAAAATTTACGATCTTCTTAAGGCTTCCAATTTTATCAAACAGGAAGAGCTTGATAATGCCTACCAATCTTCCAAGGATTTAAAACGTCCTTTTTCCGATATTCTCTTTTTCCGCGGCCTCATTACCGAAGATGCCCTTAGCCAACTCATTGCCGAAAAAATCAATGTTCCCTATGTTGCTTTGAAAAACAGGATTATTCCCGATGAAATTCTTTATCTGATTCCGGAAAACCTCGCTCGGCACTATAAGATGATTCCTTTTGAAAAAGATGAAAAAACGCTTTCCCTTGCGATGGAAGATCCGGAAAATTTTGAAGCAACTGAACTTGTCAAACGCCGCACCTCACTTCAGATAAAACCTTTTTTTGCAAGTAAACTCGATCTAAGTAAGGCTTTAAATCAATACAAAAGAGATCTTAAGAAAAAATTTGAGAATATTATTGCCGAAAATCTTCAAAAAGCAACCATTAAAGAAGAAGTAGGGGAGAAGGAACTAACGAAAATAGCCGTTGATCTTCCGGTCGTCAAAATCCTAGATGCTCTTCTGGAATACGCGGTTGCCGAAAATGCTTCCGATCTTCATTTAGAAACGCTTGGTGATAGTCTTTTGGTGAGATTGCGTATCGATGGAGTATTACGCGATGTTTTAAATCTTCCCCGAGAAATCCAACCGGCAATACTTGCCCGCATCAAAGTTTTATCCAATTTAAAAATCGACGAACACCGCATTCCCCAGGACGGACGTTTTAAATTTGCTATCGATGATGTACTTATTGCTCTCCGCGTTTCTATCATCCCGGCTTTTTATGGGGAAAATATAGTTTTAAGGGTACTTCCGGAATCCGCCCGTCCCCTAAGCCTGGAAGAACTGGGAATTAACGGCAAAAATTTTGATCTAATAAAAAATAATATCGGTAAACCAAACGGCATGATTCTGGTCACCGGCCCTACAGGCTGCGGCAAAACCACCACTTTATATAGTATCTTAAACATTTTAAATACTACCAAGGTAAAGATCTGCACTGTCGAAGATCCGATCGAATATGGTATCAATCGCGTTAATCAAATCCAAATCAATCCCCAAACCGGCTTATCATTTGCCGACGGCCTCCGTTCACTGCTCCGCCATGATCCGGATATCATCATGGTCGGCGAAATCAGAGACGGAGAAACAGTTAACATGGCCATTCATTCCGCCCTAACTGGCCATCTTGTTTTATCAACTATTCATACCAATGATGCCGCGAGTACCATCCCGCGGCTTCTTGATATGGGAGCTGAAGGTTACCTGGTTGCCTCCACGTTAAATCTCGCTATCGCTCAAAGACTAGTGAGACGAATCTGTAGTTCCTGCATTACCGAATACGATCCTCCTCCGGAAATTATTGCCCATCTGGCACAGCTTACCGGCAGCGATTTAAAAAAACAGAAATTTTATCGCGGCAAAGGTTGTGACAAATGTCATCAAAGCGGTTACAAAGGCCGGATTGGTATTTATGAAATCATGGAAAATAATACTGAATTAAGGGAATTGATGTTAAACAAAGCTTCCTCTGACGAAATAAATAAAGCCGCTTTGAAAGCTGGCATGAAAACGATGCTAACTGACGGTCTGGACAAAATCGGCGCAGGAGTTACGACAATTGAAGAAGTACTATCGGCGGTAAGAGAATAAAATAAATATATGAGTACTTTTAAATACAAAGTTGAAAATCTAAATGGAAAATTGATTTCCGACACCCTTTCTGCATCTTCCAAAAAAGAAGCGGAAAGCTTTTTGCTGGACCGGAAATATAAAGTTTTATATATCGCCGAGGAAAAAGAGTCCAAACAGCAATTAAATTTTTCATTTAGCAAGGGTTTTTCGTTGCGCGAAAAAATTGCTCTCTGTAAGTACATTTCCCTGCTTATTAATGCCGGCTTGCCCCTTGGTGAGGCCTTTGACATGCTGATTGCCGAAAGCAAAAATCCGGTCGTTAAAAAAATCCTGCAGGAAGTCTCGTTATCTCTTAGTCAGGGCCAATCACTTCTTTCCTGTTTTGGTAAATACCCCGAGCATTTTGATGAAGTTTTCCTGGCAATGGTCAAAACCGGAGAAACCTCGGGTACTTTAGCCAAATCCTTTGATTATCTGGGTAAACAATACAAGCAGGAAGATTTTTTAAAACAAAAAGTTACCAGTGCGCTTATTTACCCTTTTGTCATCGTCGGCCTGATGTTTGGAATCGGTATCCTGATGTTTACCTTCGTCCTTCCCCGCATGGCCAAAGCTTTTTTGAAGCTTGACGTAGATTTGCCTCTTCCTACCAAAATCATGCTGGAAACCAGTCTTTTTTTCGAAAAGAACATGATCCTCTTGTTTCTCATTCTGGGCGGAATAATTGTTTCCGGGATTATTTTTATGAAAAGCAAGGTCGGCATAAAAGTGGTAAATAATATTGTTCTAAAAATCCCCGTTGTCAGTATGGTTTTCCTGGAATATAACCTCGCCCGTTTCACTCAAAGCCTTTCCGCCCTCCTGCAATCTGGTGTCCCGATTATAGAATCTTTAGAAATTGCCACCAAATCCCTTTCTTCAAACAAACGGGAACAGATTGCCAAAAGCTTTAAAGAAAAAATCGGGCAGGGTCTGCCTCTCGCCACTGTTTTTACCGAAGAAAAAATCTTCCCGCCACTCATGAATCAAATGATCTCGATTGGTGAACGCACCGGTAATCTGGATAAGATATTGGTTGATCTTTCCGATTTTTATCAGGAAGAGGTCGAAAATTCCTTAAAAAATCTTGTCGCCCTCCTCGAACCGGTACTCATGATTATTATCGGCATCGCCGTCGGAATCATGGTTCTCGCCATCATTTCTCCAATGTATAGCCTTATTGGAAAAATTCAACCGAAATAATAAAATAATCTTAAATCCGAAACACTAAATCCTACCTGTTTATCAGTAAATTTTAAATTCAATATTCAAAAATTTCTAATTTCTAAATCCGAATTAACCTAAAAAATAACAAATTATTTTATTTATTCTACATCCTAATTAATCTAAACTCTTTAGAAATTTGGTCATTAGGATTTGTTTAGGATTTAGGTTAATTAGGTTAATTAAGTCAATTTACATGGCTATGTCAAAAGGCGTAACTCTCGTCGAACTCATGTTAACCATCGGCATTCTTATGGTTCTTTTTGCGATAGGTACTATCACCTGGACCAACCTCGACAAAGACAGTGAAATGGATAAAATCGTTTCTGAGATGGAAATTGCGGTAAACACCGCCCGGGTAAACTGCTTGAATAATATTCCTACCGGAGTATTTTTTGAAAATAGCCGTTATGCTTTATTTCCCGGAAACACCTATGATATAAATAATCCGCAAAATGAATATTTCCCCATAAGCAATATTTTTGAAATCACCAATATTAATCTTCCAAACAGTTCCATAACTTTTGAGAAAATAACCGGCTATATAAAAAACTATTCACCTCCGGAAAATTTCACCCTGCACCAAAAAAACAAAAACATCCAAAAAACCATAAATATAAATAGATTGGGAACTATAACGATAAACTAAATAGATTTAATATATTTTCTATTTCAAATTGCAAAAATTAAATCGCAAAACCACATTTCAAATTTAAAATAGATAAAAATTGCTTTTTGAAATTTCACTTTGTGGATTTGCTTTTTACTATTTAAAATTTAAATTATTGCTTCAATATTAACAATTGCTATGTTTAAAATTTATTCTAGAAAAATAAATAAAAGTTTCGGATTCTCGCTAGTCGAGGTTGTCATTTCCATGGGCTTCTTTTCGATTATCGTTTTTGGTTCACTTCAGCTTTTTCTAGTTTCCTCTGAAGCCCAATCCATCAGTCATAACGAAGCCGTAGCCCGCCATCTTCAAAATGAATACTTTGAAAAAATAAAAAATATCCGAAGAAATAATTGGAACCATTTATTAAGCGGACGTTTCTCTCTTATTACAGATATAAATAATGACTTATTATTAGAAGCAACCACCACCGGCGAAGTTATCAGAAATTATCACCGTTATTTGGAAATTGAAAACGCCAAAAGAGACAGTGATGGTAATTTAAACGACAATGGAGAGAATGAAGATCCTTCTACCAAGAAAATAACCATTACCGTTAGCTGGACCGGACAACATAGCGGTTCTATTTCGGAAATTTCATATATTACCCGCTATTTCGACAATCTGGCTTGGCTGCAAACCACCTATAATGATTTCAGTTTGGGTACGACTACTAACACCAATCTGATTCATCACAATAACGACCCCGCTGATCCCGACGGAGAAATTACCCTTGGCGCCGGCGGAAAAAGCAACTGGTGTGTTCCATCACTCGTAGAGGAATTGGATCTACCCAAGCAGGGCGTAGCCAAATCTGTAACCGCAATCGAAGGCCATGCCTTTGCCGGTACCGGCGAAAATGCCTCCGGCGAATCTTTTGCCCATATAAGTATCACCAACGATGATCCACCTGTTGCCGCCGTCTCCGGTGTCTTTAATGGCTATAAAACTAACGATGTATTTGGCGAAACCAATAATGGTCAAACATACGGATATATCGCGACCGACACCAACGGTAAAGAAATTGTTATTTTAAATATAACCCAAATTCCTTATACCGAAATCGGCTATTTTAATGCGGATGGTGTAAATGATGGTACAAGCGTTAGAGTCCTCAATAACATTGGTTATATGACTCAGGGCGATATGTTTCGTACATTTAAACTAACAGATATAAATGGAAATCCCGACCGTACCGGATCCCGTACTCAACTTGGATCAGTTCAGCTTCCCGGCGTGGGCAGTAAATTTTCCATTTTAACCGAAGGACTAAATACTTATGCGTATATTCCCATTTCCGGTGGTTCTTATGAAATGCAGATTGTGGATGTCACTAATCCAGCCAATTTACTCCTTAAAGGCAAAATTGATATTGATGCTGCCACAGGACGCTCCGAAGCCAATCAAACCGGTGTTGATATTTACGTCAACTCCGTCGGCAACAAGGCTTATTTAATTACCAGCATGGTAACAAATCGGCCGGATTTCTTCATTCTAAACATTACCGATAAATCAAATCCTTCAATTATTAGTTATCTGGAAGATGGTGTCCAAAAATTTGCCGAATACTCAACCGGAGCCATGAATCCCAAAGGTATTGAAGTGGTTCCCGGAAGTGTCGCTATTATTGTAGGAGAAAGTGGAGAAGAGTATCAGGTAATAAGAATTGGTACTGATAAACCCGCCTATTGCGGTGGAACCGACATTGATACCGGAATTTTTGACAGCGCCTCAATTCTTGCCGCAAATAATATTGCCTATACCTACCTTGTAACCGGCGATGCTTCTTTGGAATTTAAAATTATCGAGGGGGGACCGGGCGGCATTTTTGCCACCAATGGCTATTTCGAATCTCAAACTTTGGATACCAATCATCCCACCGCTTTCAATCGTTTTTTTACCAATATCGAAGTCTCGCCACCTGTTACCTCCATCAAATATAAAGTAGCTGTCAAAGATGCTCTAAATTTTACATGTTCCGACGTCCCTTTTTCCGACCTCGACTTTGTAGGACCAAGCGGAGATAGCACTACTTTTTTCGAAGATGTAGGGGCAGTCCCTTTCAACAATAATGATTCGGGTTTTGAAAATCCCGGGCAATGTTTTCGTTTTAGAACCTATCTGGAAACCGCCGATTTTACCCAAACCCCAACTCTATATGATTTTACGATTAATTACTCACCGTAAAAAATAATAAATATTAAAAATTTAATATAAAATTTATTTTTTATCTTTGATCTTTGTTTTTGATCTTTAATATTTGATTTTTGATTTTATTTATGGATACAAACAAACACAATAAAAACTCTGGAACCACCTTTATCGAGGTCCTTATCTATACCGGTCTCCTTGCGGTCGTCCTGCTTGTCATTTACGAACTATTCATTCAAGCCGCACGACTTAGATCAACCACTCGCGCAGATAATGTATTGGCAACAGATTCTCAAAGAATAATTGATGATTTTCAACAAACTATTAAAAATTCCTCACTTATTAATTCTCCCGTTCTAAGAAATTCTGCTGCTTCTCTTTCGTTAAACAACCATACTATATTATATTCACTTAACAATGACCGGTTGGAAAAAAATGAAAACGGCGAACAAAATTATGTTAACAGTAACTTTACGGTTTTGGAGAATTTACAATATACTGTCTTAGGTCCATCTGTTATCCAGCCAACCGTCCAGCTAAATTTTGATCTTAAAGTAAAAACCGGCGAAAAAGAAAGAACCGAATCTTTCCAAACCGCCGCCACTTTACGTTAATAAAACAAGTAACAAGTAAACAAGCCACAAGTTGACAAGTAGCAATTTGGAAGATTGCTTGTTGCTTTTGCCTTTTACCTTACTAACTTGTTACATAATATTATTAACTTTTGCCTTTTGCCTTACTAACTAGTTACTAAATAACATATGAAAAAAGATTCCGGTCAGGCACTCATCGCCCTACTTCTCGGTACAGCCATCATCATGTTTTGGGCTATCGAAAGTGCTACCCTAAATATTTCACAGGTTAATCTTAGTAGCTCTTCAACCGAGGGCAGAAGTTTACTAATCAAGGCCGAAGGTTACCTGGAGGACTCAATTATAACCTATTTAAGATATCCGGATTATAATGGCCGTACTTATCCTGCAGGCGACATAACCTGTACTGTACAAATTTCCGGAGTAGGGTATAATAAAAATATCAACTCAATTTGCGAAAAGGGTGAAAAAAGCCGCTCGGTTGAAGTTAACACTTTCCTAAACGAAGGTGTCTTTACCTTTTCCAAAATCACAGAGAAGTGAACAATATATTATTTAAAAATTAAAAATTAAGAAATAAAAATTCCGTTATGTTCTTTCCCACTGCCATTCCTAAAAAAAGATACTGGACACTATTTATTAGACCAAACGCTCTAATTATTGCCAAGCTGGAAGGTAGCAGCAAGAAACTGGCCGTTTATGAAGAATTTCCGCTTCCTGATGGAATTCTTGTCAGAAATGAAATTAAAGATCCGGAAAAGTTAGTCGGTATTCTTTCCCAAATCAAAGAGAAACTCAAAATTATTGATAAATTTGTGGTGGTGGGCATCCCCGAAGATCAATGCCTAAATCACACACTGATCTTGCCACCCCTAAGCAGTAAAGAAATCGGGGAGGCTGTTGCCTATCAGGCAGACACTTTTCTTCCTTTTCCCTATCAAAAAGAATGCGTTGACTGGATGCTTATAAAAACCATGTCTGATGGAAAAAAGAAAGTCCTGGTTTCTGCCATTCCAAAAAATATTATTGATGGCTATATTTCTGTTTTAGAAAAAGTCTCACTTCACCCCATCGCTTTTGAAAGTACCTCCTTATCCTTATTTCGTCTTATACCACCAACTGAAAGAAAATTGAGCCTTGCCCTAAACATAAGCAACATTAACGCCGTATTATTGTTATTAAAAGATGATTCCATTTTAACATCTTCCTTAGTATACGATCAAAAAGACACCTTAAGTATTATAAAAAAGGTTCTTGATTATTATCTTTCCGAAAAAGATAGAAAAGAAAACGACCTGAAAATTTTTACATGTGGTCAAAATTTATCTCAGGAGATAACAACCCAAATTGGCACGTTGGGTTTAAAAATTGTAAATCTCTCGGTCAACACTAAGGTTTATCCGACTTCTAAAGATAACAATCAAATTTTACTGTCTTCTTTGCTTAATAAAACAGTCGAACCGCCACACGATGAGAAAACAATCAATATTATTCCGGAAAATCAACTGGAAAAGTATGATTCGATTTTTAAAGAAAGAGGGGGTAAGAAAATAATTACAATCCTTTTATTTTTAGTAATTTTTTTAAACCTTATCATGGCTTTTGCTTATTATCGGCTTAATCTAAATATTTATGAATTGAAAAAAAGTTTAACCTTAACGGAAAAAGAATTAAACAGCTTGGATACTATAAAGAATTTAAATAGCAGATCGCAAATAATTAAAAAATCCGCATTCCAGGAAAAGTTATTCTCTGAAGTATCAAATCTCATTAAAGAAAATTCCTCATTAGTAAATATTACTAATATTTCCTATTCTCAATTAAATAAAGAGTTGGTTTTAAGCGGCACCACCAAAACCCGCGACAATCTTTTCCGATTTAAAGAAATCCTAGAAAAAAAAGCGCTTTTTCTAAAAGTGCAAATACCAGCTTCTTCACTCGAAAAAGACAACAATCTTGATTTTAGAATTATAGGAAAGTTATAAAATAATAAATAACTATATGGAACAAAAAAATATTACTATTAATAACCCCAATCAGGCTGTATTCAATTCGGCACCTCAACCCCAACCGGGCAGAGCCCCTGTGGCGGCGCCCATATCACCATCTCCACCTGTTGCTCCTATAAAAACAGAAAATAATCCTCCTCAAATTCCGAAACCGGCAGGTGCTTCTGTCAGCGTTTCAACATCAACTCCCTCGCCCCTCATCAAGCCTCCCCGAAAAATAAATTTAACTTTCATATTTTATATTTTCCTGCTCTTAACTAATTTTATTTTGATTATTTTAATAATTTTAAAACTTCCCACGTATGAAAAATTAAAAAATCAGGCATTCCTCGAAAAAACTTATTTTCAAAAAGGACTTACTAAAGGAAAACTTAAAGAAATGAATCTAATTTTTACCGCCTTTGCTGATGAAAAAACTGTTGTCCAAATGGTGAGCGAAATTAACAAAGCTCAATATCTTTTTAGAAATTATTCTTTTTCGTTTGAAAGCGATATACCTAAAAAAGAAGGGGCATCTTACCTACCATTTGTAATAAAAGTAAAAGGTTATAAAGATACCTTATTTTATCTTATTGATAAACTGACATCTTCTAAAAATGTTATTGAGATTACAGACTTACAGACCGGATACAATACTCTCGATCCACAAAAAGAAACCGAAAGTATTATTAATGCCAAACTGTATATAAGTGAAAACTATTCAAAATAATTAAATTATGAAATACAATATCAAAGTTTTTATTGCTATCACCGCTTTAGTTATCATAATTCCACTGGATGGAATTTTACTTATAAAAATTCTGGACAACAAAAAAGAGAATGATTTTACTTCTCAAAAAAAATATCTGGAGATCGAAAAAAATCTTTTTCTGATTGGAGAGGCTGTTAAAATTGTAAATCAGAGACAACCTCTAGCCTTGGAAGTAAAAGAAGCCGCCACTAACAGTGGTCTGACAGCATCCGGTTCAGCAAATCAAAATATTACAGGAAATTTAAGAATACAGATTTTGAACGCCACAAATATTGCCGGTAAAGCCGGCACTATCAATGAGAAATTAAAAGCCGCTAATCTTTTCTCGGAGATCACACTTGGAAATAGCACTGCCACAAGTTCTTCGTTTTTGCAAAGTAAAAAGTCTGTTCCGGCAACAACCTATCAAAAAATCGTAACTCTTTTAAAAAATGATCTCCCGGTTTTTACAGAAAAAGTTTTGCCGGAAAATGAAACATTTGATCTCGTCATTATAATTGGCAACAATCAATAATCTCTTTAAATTTTTTTAAAAATACCCAATTGACAAACTTCAAAAAACTGTTCTACACTAATATTAGTAAATATTATTAGACAATAGATGATAGAGAGTAGAAAATAGTGGTAGAAGATAGAAATTAGAAAATAGAAATATTTCTACCGTCTATCTTCGATATTCTAAACCTATCTTCTATTTCCATTGTCTAATTATCAAATTACTTAATTGCTCATATATCCTCATATCTTAATATCTTTATATCTGAAAAGAAGAAAGGGGGTGAAAACACTTTATGAAAAATATTAAACGACAAGGTGGTTTCACCCTGGTGGAACTTTTGGTCGTTATCGGTATATTGGCAGTACTCACAGCCGTTGTTTTGGTCGCTGTCAACCCGGTCAGACAATTCGCCCAAGCGAGGGATACCCAAAGAAGAGCAGATGTTAACACCATCAGTGCTTCAATCGTTGCTTATTTGGCAGATCCAAATAATACTAACGAAAGATCTTTGGCCGCTCTTGGCATTACCGAAGATTGTACTTTGGGCACACCCGCAGATATTGGTTCTGCTGGACTTGATTTAGGAGCCAATCCCGGTTTGTTAGTTCCAATCTATATCGCTGCTATGCCTATGGACCCGACAGATGGCACAGCTGCAGTAGCAGGCTACACAGCATGTGTTACTGACGCAACTTCCAACAGATTTACTATCGCCGCAGTCCGCAGTGAAGTAAATCCGGCTGCTGTAATATCAGTCACGAGATAATATTTTTTTGCCGGCAGTGCCTAAGCCGACAAAAACCACGATAATCAAAGGGCTAAAGTAAATTTATTTTACTTTAGCCCTATTTTGGAGTCAGAAGATTATTTTTAGCCTCGAAAACCCCCATTTCCCCCTAGACAATAAGATAAATAATTGATATAATTTAGATATATCTAAGCTACCGAAGATCGCCTCAAAACAAATACGTTGTATAACCTCAATTTGAGGCTAGATTGGTAGCGATTTTCTTTGAAATTCCAAAATACAAATCCCAAATAACAAATAAATTTTAATTTCAAAAAAACAATTATCCAAACTTAATATTTTGAATAATTGAAAATTGAGATTTATTTGGATTTTGGTGCTTGGGATTTGAAATTTTCGCTTTTATGCCAAATGACTATACCGGTAAACAAATCGTTGTCCTCGAAGGTCTCGAACCCGTTCGCAAACGTCCCGCCATGTATATCGGTTCCACCGACTTTCATGGTGTGCATCACTGCATCACCGAGATTGTTGACAACTGTGTCGATGAGGCATTAGCCGGCTTTGCCAAAAATGTCTGGGTTACGATTCATAAAGATGAAACGGTTGAAGTAAGCGACGATGGCCGCGGTATTCCGGTTGACCTCATGCCCCAATATAAAAAACCGGCTTTAGAAGTCGTCATGACCAAACTTCATGCTGGTGGTAAATTTGAAGGTCAGGCTTATAAGGTTAGCGGTGGCTTACATGGTGTTGGCGCTTCTGTAGTTAATGCTCTTTCCGAATGGCTCAAAGTAGAAGTCAGAAGAGACGGAAAAATCTATTCCCAGGAATACAAAAGAGGAATCGCCAAAACTCCCGTCAAAGAATTACCAAAAGGACAAACTCCGATTAGCCAAAACTCAAACTTAGTCAAATCTGGTACCACCACCCTTTTTCTCCTAGATAAAGAAATCTTCAAAGAATACAGCATTAATTACGATATTATCAAAAGATCTTTAAGAGAACGTGCCTATTTAGTATCCAAACTTTTTTTTCATCTAAATGATGAACGGACCGATGAATCCTGTAATTTTTATTTTGAAGGCGGCATCGTTTCACTTGTCGAACAACTTAATGAAAATAAAGACCCTCTCCATCCGGCTATTTTCATTCAAAAAACCACCGATCATGTTGAAATCCAGGTTGCCATCCAGTATAACGATGGTTTTAATGAAAATGTCGAAAGCTTTGTCAACGTCATCAATACCAAAGAAGGGGGCACCCATCTTACCGGTTTCAAAATGGCCTTGACAAGGGCCATTAATGATTATGGTAAAAAAATCGGCGCATTTAAAAATGGGGATGAAACAGTCGTAGGTGATGATACAAGAGAAGGCCTCACTGCCGTCGTTTATATTAAAATGTCGTCTCAGGAACTTCAATTCGAAGGTCAAACCAAAGGCAAACTGGGTAACGCCGAAATCCAACCTTTGGTTCAAACTGCTGTCAAAGAAGGCCTGGATGTATATTTTGAAGAACACCCCTCTGATGGCAAAAAGATTTTAGAAAAAGTATTTCTAGCCAGTAAAGCCCGTCTCGCCGCCAAAGCCGCTAAAGACGCCGTCCTTCGTAAAGGAGCTCTCGAAGGCTCCGCTCTTCCCGGAAAGCTTGCTGACTGCCAGGAAAAAGACCCCTCGATCTCTGAACTATATATAGTAGAGGGCGACAGCGCTGGGGGCTGTTGGGATGGAAATACTAAAGTAGCACTCACTGATGGAAGAAATTTATCCTTTATAGAATTACTTAAAGAAGAAAAAGAGGGAAAACAAAATTATTGTTATACTATTTTAAATAATGATCACATAGGAATTGCCCCTATTACAAACGTCAGAATAACTAAAAAAAATGCTGCATTAATAAAAGTGGTACTGGACAATAATGAAGAGTTAATTTGCACTCCAAATCATCCTTTTAGACTAGTAGATGGATCTTATATCCCTGCTGAAAAACTGACAACTCAACATAATATTAAATCTTTCAGTCAAAAAATTGTTAATAACAAAATTGTCGTCGAAGAAATAGCAGAAGAAAAATCCAATCATAAGATTAAATATATTGA
>Ga0105103_10001295_pt1 | contig 13860 bp, 9 predicted proteins | sample PPLLaktember2015_2_FD_79107 | JGI IMG/M metagenome (GOLD analysis project Ga0105103, IMG submission 79107) | Freshwater sediment microbial communities from Prairie Pothole Lake near Jamestown, North Dakota, USA - PPLs Lake P7 Core (6) Depth... | ecosystem: Environmental > Aquatic > Freshwater >...
CACTTATGATAAATACATTGAAGATATAAGTAACCCCGAGGAGTGCTTTGCTATTACTAAGTTTTCGATTGAAAACCAGAAAGAAATAGATAAACCTCTTCTTCAGAAGCTTGAGATAGAGCTTGACAAAGGATACAACACAGGAGACCTTATCATTTTCCCTCCATTGTATAGTGAGATAAGAAATGATAATCCATTTAAACTTGAAGAACGACAGTATCCCGTTGAATTTGAATACCCTATTTCGGAAAAAGTAACTTCAAAGACAACTATACCTGAGGGTTTCAAGGTTGAGAGCCTTCCAAAAAACAAAAACCTGTCATTAATAAACGGAGCTGCCACCTATACTTACAAAGTGAGCATTGAGGGCAATATCATTATTGCCGAATATGAATACAGACTAAAACGTATGATCTTCATTCCTTCAGAATACTCTCAGCTGAAGGAATTCTTCAGGAATATGGTTGAGAGTCAGAATGAAAAAGTCGTTCTTGTAAAAGCAGAAGCATGAAAGGTCTTTCGCTTTTTGCCATTGTCTTGTTTGCTTTCCCCGGAATGGTATGTGGACAGTCTGTCACAAAGGACATTGATTCTGTGCTTCTGAAAGATGCCAATGCAATAATCAAGGAATACCATGTAACATATGATGTAAAATCGACATCAGATATTCAAAAGCGCATAAAGTACGAAGTAGTCATTCTCAATCAGGCCGGAAAGGATATGGGAGACATTCTAATTCATACCGGCCTCGATGAAAAAATCACAGGCTTTTCAGGTAATGTAAGAAACAGCGACGGATCTTTTCGCTCAAAAATTAAGCTTTCTAACCTTGAAAGCAGGCCTTCATACCCTGATTATGTTTTTCTGAGTGATAATAAATTGTTTTATTATTATCCGGTCATTGAAAACTATCCCTACTCTGTTGAGTACGAACAGACAATTGCCATGTCAGGCATGCTTGAATTTGATCCGTGGCTGCCTGTCGGAAATGAATATGTTTCCTGTGACACTTCTTCTTTTACCATCATTTACCCCACCGACTATAAAATAAATTTTAAAGAATCAAATATTCCTTCCGGGCCAATAAAGGAAAAGGAGAAAGACGGACGCGAAAGAATCACATGGAGCATCAGAAATATCCCTGTTTTCAACATCAGATCATTTGCCCCACCTATTGAAACTTATATGCCATGCCTGTTTGTGATGCCTGAATCTTTCTTTTATGACAATCACAACGGAAATGTCACCGGATGGAATGATTATGGCATATGGCTTAAAGAACTTTTGAAAGAGAGGGATATAATCACTCCCGAATTGAAGGAGCGTCTTACCGCTATTACCTCGGATGTAACTGATACAAGGAGCAAAGTAACAAGAATATACCGGCACCTTCAGAAAAACACCAGGTACGTGGCTATAGAGCTTGGAATAGGAGGATTACAGCCAGCGCCTGCCCTTGAAGTAGCAAAATATGGTTATGGCGATTGCAAGGGACTAAGCAATTACATGAAGTCCATGCTTGCAGCGGCAGGCATCAAATCATATTACACAGAAATAGGAAATGGCAGCCGGAGGATCAAACCTTCTTACTTTTCAAAGTATCAGACCAACCATGCCATTTTATGCGTCCCTGATAAAAATGACACCATCTGGCTTGAGTGCACAAATTCTTATTATAATGCCGGGTATCTTGGATACTCAAACAGTAACAGAAAGGCTCTTTTGATTACCGAAAAAGGAGGAGTGCTCGTCAATACTCCAAGAGCCGATTCAAGCAACAGCTATTCAAGGAACAGGTTCGATATCAGAGTCAATAATAACGGTAGTTCATCATACAGTGTAAAGGGATATTGCACCGGGAAAGAATATGAGGACTTCCTGTACATGAAACATGCTACGAAAGAGATTTCAACTAGGTACATGTATGATATCCTTCCCTTCAGGAATCACTCCATAAGTTCATATGACTTCGTTATAGACAGCACAGCCCTGGCTGGAATCACAGTCATGGTAGAAGGAAAATTCAACAAATATGCCACTGTCGCAGGAAAGCGGTTTATAGTGCCACTTGTTCCTTACAGGCTTTTTGACCGGATACCAAGGTTTGAGGAAGGCAGAATAGCTGATATTTTTATATCAAAACATACTGCCAGAACTGATACTATCTGCATCTCAATACCTTCAGGGTTTAAAATCAATATTCCTGAAGAAACGAATGAATTCACAAATGAAATTGGTCATTATGAACAGGAAATAAAAATGAATGGAAATGAGGTATATATTCTTCGGAAAGTATTTATCTCTCCCGGTACATATACTGTTGATATGAAGGAAAAGGTAACAGAATTCTATAAAAAAAGCCACGATATTGAAAACAAGTCCCTGCTTTGTGAGCAGGCATTATAAGCAGACAAGCCAGCAAAACAGACTAATATTAAGGTCCATTACCTTCTGTAACACTGTAGTCAGCGCGAAGCTCGCTGAGACGGTCTTTAAGTTCCTGTATTATTGACGAATACTCCGGGTCATTAATCAGGTTATTCATTTCGGCAGTGTCTGTTTTAAGATCAAATAACTCCCATGCGTCAATATCTCCGTAGAAATGAATTAGTTTATACCGGCCAGTCCTGATGCCATAATGACGCCTGACCTGGTGTTCTCCCGGGTATTCATAGTAATGATAATAAAGAGCATCACGCCATTTCTTGACTTTCTTTCCTTTCAGGAGAGGAACGAGAGAAATCCCCTGTATTTCTTCGGGAGGCTTGATTCCCGCTACCTCCAGGAAAGTAGGTGCAAAGTCAATATTCTGAACCATAAGGTCAATGACTCCATGCGCATCATAACCTTCAGGCAGGCGCATCATAAGAGGTATCCTGAAAGACTCCTCATACATGAATCTCTTGTCAAACCAGCCATGCTCACCCAGGTAAAAACCATTGTCAGAGGTATAGACTACCAGAGTGTTGTCACGGAGCCCTTCAGAATCAATGAAATCGAGAAGTCTTCCGGTGTTGCGGTCAACTGACTGAATTGTCCTCAGGTAATCAGTCATGTACCTGTTATACTTCCATATATCAAGGGAATCACCCGTCAGCTTTCTCTCAATGAATTCATCAGTCTCTCTTTCATAGGCTCTGTTCCAGGCTTTTCTTTGCTCAGGAGACAACCTGTTGTTCAGCATCCATAAATATCCTTTATCATTTTCAGATAGACTGTCTGTTTCCGGATTGATGACTTTAAGGTCAAAACCCAGATGCATATCCCTGGCAATGCTCATCTCCTGCCTGGAAGCGGCTTTACGTCCCGAATAATCATCAAAGTAGGTTGGAGGAAGTGGAAATTGCCTTCCCCTGAATAATTCAAAATCAAGAGAGTCAGGCATCCAGTTCCTGTGAGGTGCCTTATGATGCACCAGGATACAAAATGGTTTTGACTTGTCCCTGCTCCTTATCCAGTCTATTGCCATATCAGTGATAATAGTCGTGGCATACCCGTTTATCCTGTATTTTTTTCCCATTTCTATGAAATCAGGATTATAATACTGACCCTGACCGGGAAGGATATTCCAGTAATCAAAGCCCGTGGGCTCACTTTTCAGGTGCCATTTTCCAATAAGGGCTGTCTGATAACCTGCCTCTCTCAGCAGCTTGGGAAAAGTGACCTGCGAGCTGTCAAAACGGCACCTGTTATCAATATGTCCGTTAGCATGGCTGTGTTTGCCCGTCAGCAAAGCTGCACGACTGGGAGCACAGATAGAATTGCATACAAAACTGTTGGTGAAAATGACCCCTTCGTCAGCAATCCTGTCAAGCCCGGGAGTTGAGTTCAGTTCTCCATTGTAGGCGCTGACAGCCTGATAACCATGATCATCTGTCATGATGAAAACAATATTTGGCCGTGATGACTCTTTCACTGAACATGCAGCAAACATCACAAATGCTATCAAAAAAACTCCCGGTCTCATTTTTTTAAAACTGTTTGTGACAAGACTACCAAATTAGACAAAAAGGAATGAAACTCAAAGAGAGAAAATGGCAAAGAATTGTATAACATATTGATATCTCCAGTGTAATGCCATTCTTTTTTTAATTTTGTTAATTAACTATAACCCTTATGAAAAGAACATTCAGGCTTTCAACATTTATGCTTGCCCTGCCTCTAATTCTCTTATCAGCAGTGACAGGGCAGCAGGCAGATGGTTATGCTTTAAGACGTGAGGCCTTATTGAAAATGACGGGTAAAGGAATAGTAATTATTCCCGGGAAACTGCGTACTCCATATGGCCATTCGGATGAGTCATCTTCAAAATACTTTTACTATATGACGGGCTGGGATGCTCCCGGAGCAATGATGGTTCTGGAACCTGGCCATCGCCCGCTCTACACTCTTTTTGTGACACCGTCAGACCCGTCGCGTGCCACATGGGATGATTCTGATCCCGGGCTGAGTGAAGCAAAAAACAACTACGGAGCAGACACAGCATTGATATTTTCAACATACAGGAAGGAGATTAAGGAAAAACTCCTGAAATACGATACCATTTGGTATATAAGCTCTTCAAAGCTTATGTATGAGACTCTCTCATCATTGGTTCCTGACGGGAAGGATAAGGTAATAATGGATCTGCGTGAGGTCCTCAGGGATATGAGGCTTGTGAAAGATGAATATGAGCTCCGGTGTCTTACAACGGCGATAGAGACCACTTCTGAAGCACTGAGACAAGCCATGATGCTTGCAGAAGCCGGAAGGTGGGAATATGAGCTGGAGGCTGCCATAGATCATACGTTCAGGTCAGGCGGCTGTGACGGCACCGGCTTTACCACCATCATTGGATCAGGTGCTAACTCTACCGTGCTTCATTATGACAGTAACAGCAGCCGGCTTACCCCGGGTGAGGTGATCGTTATGGATGTAGGTGCAAAATACAAAGGTTATACTGCAGATATCACGCGCACAATACCCGTCTCAGGCTCCTTTACTGCTGAACAACTTGATATTTACAACATCGTTCTTGAAGCTCAGAAGGAGGCCATAGATGAGATGAAGCCGGGGAAAAGGACTCTGGGTCCGCATGACCGGGCCTCGGAAGTGATAATGTCAGGTTTGTTCAGGTTGGGACTGGTTACTGACACTACCTGCCAGTGGCAGAGAGATCTGTATGTCCTTTATACAGCCACACACCATATCGGACTGGATGTGCATGATCTTTATCCCTACCAGCTGACCGCACAGGATGAATCTACTTTCAAGCCGGGAATGGTGATAACCATTGAACCAGGGATATATATCCGTGAGGACATGCTTGACAAACTCGAAAAGATGGCATCAGGACATAAGGATAAGGAAAAGATGGAGGCTTTCATAATGAAGGTGAAGCCTCTGTTAGGGAAGTACAAGAACACAGGCATAAGGATTGAGGATGACATACTCATCACTGCCGGAGGTAACAAAGTTCTCTCTTCAGGAGTACCAAAAGAGCCGTCCGAAATCGAACGGCTCATGAAAAAGAAAGGTTATTACAGGTAACCCTATTTTATTCTGCAGAGGTTTTACGGCGTACAATTATCCAGGAAACAACAAGCAGGTAAGCTGCGCAAAGGAGCAAGACCCCCATACCGGGCACAACCCCCATCATGTCACTTACCAGACCCATTACCGGAGGTATCAGTGCACCGCCGGAAATTGCCATCATCATCAGCCCTGATATTTCATTTCCCCTCTCCGGGTATTTCTGTATAGTAAGTGCGAATACAAGCGGGAATATATTGGCGACACCAAATCCAATTATAAATACCAGTGACCATGCAGCCACCTTGGACGGTATCACCAGGAAAAGAGCAATAGAAATTATAGACAGCAAGGCACTGTAAAAGAATCCCTTTGACGAGGCAAGCCTTGTAAGTATAAGCGCACCTAAAAACGTTCCGGCCATACGACCAAAGAAATATACGCTTCTGCCTGACTGAGCGGCGACCTCCTCAAACCCGAACCTTGTGGTGAGAAATTTTCCTGAAAAATAGTTGAATCCTACATCTATACCTACTACAAGAAAGATTGACAAGACCATCATCAGGACATAACCATTGCCCAGTAAAGAAAAAGCCGACCTGAGTGAAGCCTTTTTCTCCGTTATAGCGCTCTCTTCAATCTTTACTGTGCTGAGTAGCAGAACACTTAATACAGAGATAATTCCAAAGACAAGGAACAGCAGTTTCCAGTCACCGAACTGGCTTGCAAACAATGCAGCCAGTGGCGCAGCTATCATTGAACCAATGGCTTTGATAAACTGGGAGAAGCTGAGGAAACTTGAGGCCCTGTTTCCGGGAACTACATCCACCAGAAGAGGATTGGCTGAGACCTGGACGATAGTGTTTCCTATGCCCAGCAGGGCAAAACCTATAAGCACACTCACAAAGTTGTAAAAGAAGAATGGTACCAGCAGACCTAATCCGGTTATTCCCATCCCGATGTTGAGCATCAGTTTTTTCCCTACCCTGGCCTGAATAATTCCCACCGGTACTGAAAGGATAAAAAACCAGATAAAAGCTGCAAAAGGGATGAGGCCCAAAACGAACTCACTCAGTTCGATATCGCCTGCAACACGGTCTTTGCCTATGCCGACCAGGTCAACAAAGCTCATCACAAAGAAAGAGAGCAGCACAGGAACTACCTGTTTCATTTCAATTTTTTTCTCATTCATAAGATATCATTATTAGGGTTGATTTTTACATAAGATGAAGGGCTGGTTGCACTGCTTTCCAGAAATCATCATTAAGAAGATAGGCGCTGCCCAGCAGGGCTGCATCTTCTTTAAGCTCTGAAATTGCTGTCTCAATGTGACAGTCGCTGGCACCAAGTTCCTTTTCATAGGCATGCCTGAAGAGTCCATAAGCATGGGAGATATTACCACCTATTACAAGTATTTCTGCTCCGAATTTATTTAGCCAGGGAGCCAGAAACAATGCAAGACTTTTTCCAAACTCATCAAATATAGCTTTAACTTCAGCTGATGTCTTTGCCGCTTCTGCAACATCCTTTACTCCTTCTGCAGTTTTGCCCGTTACTTCGGTATATCTTGCCGTAAACCACCGGGTGGAATAATAGTCATCGGCTATGCCCTTGCCTACCGGCAGATGGTAAACACATCCCATTTTGGGGACGGAATCACCTTCAACAACAGGGATTCGCTCATCAATAAATGCTGAGCCAAAGCCTGTGCCAAGGGTTATCGCCATCATCTTTTTATAATTCATTGCCTTTCCGGCCCATGCTTCTCCAACGGCAAAGGAGCTTGCGTCATTCATGAACCTTACCCTGCAGTCACATGGCAACCCCAGCCTGCTGCTGATAGCCTTGCCAACATTTACTCCATAAAGCTTCTCATATTTGGGCACACCCCTTATGAGACATATGCCATTGACATAGTCAAAAGGCCCGGGCATAGCAAACCCAATGCCTTTTACTTTAAAGATAGGTACTTTATTAAGTACCTTTTTTAGTACATTAGCCCATACATTTAGTATTTCATCAGCTTCGGCTTTGTTGTCAACCGGGCTTTCTGCCCTTGATCCGGGAATGATTTTATGACTGTCCATATCAACGGCTACAGCGGTAATATGACTGCCTCCTATATCTACACCTATAGCAATGTTTTGAAGATTATTTTCCATGGCTTCTGCAAGATTTATATAAATGAGGTGTTGAAAGTATTGATTTTTGTAATACCATGCAAAATGAACGGGATTTTTGTATCTAAAAAAAAAGGTATGGTCAGATAAAAGTCTTAAATTCGTAATTATAATTCCTCCTTTAGTAAATACTAACCATACAAATAAATTCCCTACCATGGCAAAAGTCACAAAAGAAGATGCATTATTGTATCACAGCCGCGGCCGTAAGGGGAAGGTGGAAGTCATTCCCACCAAACCCTACAGCACCCAGTTTGACATCAGTCTGGCCTACACTCCGGGTGTTGCTTATCCCTGTCTCGAGATTGAGAAAAATCCTGAAGACGCATATTTATATACCGCCAAGGGCAATCTTGTTGCCGTCATATCGAATGGAACGGCGGTACTGGGTCTGGGTGATATAGGCACTCTTGCCGGCAAGCCCGTCATGGAAGGTAAGGGTCTGCTCTTCAAAGTATTCGCTGATGTTGATGTGTTTGATATTGAGGTTGATGAGAAGGATCCGGAGAAGCTTATTGAGATATGTGCAAAGATATCGCCTACTTTCGGAGGTATTAATCTTGAGGATATCAAGGCTCCTGAGTGTTTTGAGGTTGAGACCAGGCTAAAGGCTATGCTGAACATTCCCGTTTTTCATGACGACCAGCATGGCACTGCGATCATTTCTGCTGCAGGGATGCTTAATGCCATGGAAATTTTCGGCAAAAAACTTTCTGAAATAAAGGTTGTGGTGTGTGGCGCTGGTGCTGCTGCCAATTCGTGCACTCGTCTTTATACAGCCCTGGGTGTGAAAAAAGAAAATGTTGTGATGGTTGACAGCAAAGGTGTAATAAATCGTAAGAGAAAAGACCTGAATAAATACAAGCAGGAGTGGATCACAGACAGGGATCTTGATACGCTTGCCGATGCTGTAAAAGGAGCTGATCTTTTCCTCGGACTTTCTGTCGCAGACATGCTGACCAAGGAGATGCTCAGCTCTATGGCTCCCAATCCTATTGTTTTTGCTATGGCTAATCCTAATCCCGAAATAAGTTATGAAGATGCCATGGCAACACGTGATGATCTGATTTTTGCCACCGGAAGGTCTGACTATCCGAATCAGATAAACAACGTTCTCGGGTTCCCCTTTATTTTCAGGGGTGCGCTTGATGTCAGGGCTACGACAATAAACGAAGAGATGAAGCTGGCTGCCACCAAGGCGCTGGCAGAGCTGGCAAAAGAGCCTGTTCCTCAGTCAGTGCTTAAAGCCTATAATATAAGCAGTCTCGAATTTGGGAAGGATTATATTATTCCTAAGCCATTAGATCCCCGTCTCATTTCCAGGGTTGCTTCGGCTGTCGCAAAAGCGGCTATTGATACGGGTGTTGCAAGGTTTAAGATTGAAGACTGGGATGCCTACAGGAAGTCTCTTGATAGAAGGACCTCGGAACATATAAGCAAGATAGCGGAGATATCGGGTATTTAGGCTGTTGCGCTATCAAAGAAACAAGGCTGTATTCCGCCCGGCGGGCGGAATACAGCCTTTCAACTAACCCCTCTAATCAACTATTAACCAACTATGCCAGTACTCATTTCAGCATAGACCCTTCTTACTTCATTTCACCCACCTTTGCTTCATACAATGCAACGATGAGTGAAGACAACTGATCAATTGTAAAACTGTTCCTGTTAAGTACGGCATCAAACAGAAAGTCAATGTTCAGCGGTTTCTTTTCCAGGAAATCAACTATCAGCCTGTAACGCTTCTCATCTGTGTCAACAACATATTCCTCTGCTTTTTCAAGAAGCATTCCCTTCTTTTTCATGACATTTTCAATACGCCAGTATAGTGGGGCCACCAGCCTGACATGAAGGGCATTTTCCATCTCACGGGTTATGGATACTCCTCCACGGCCTATTATCACAACATGCCCGTCGCGCGCCATTGACAGTACTACCTCCTTTATGGCCTTTTTCACAGAGCTGTCTGTCACGAATGAACCTGAAAAAGCCATTATCATCTCCGACATATCAGACATATGACCCTGACAGAATGTTTCTACCCGCTGGGTGTCGGTTCTCAACTCATGGGCGGCGTGATAAATAATGTCTTTATCCACCCATTTCCATTTATTCGAATTGTATTTCATGTTGAGCATGGTGACGAGCATAGCTCCCACCTCTCTCCCATCGCATCCGGTCTGCCGTGCTATGGTTATCACGGGCCCTGTCTGGTCAACAGGTCTCCCAAGCATCTCGGTCCTGTACCGTGTATCGAAATAGTCAAATATTTTTTTCATGGATAAGGCATTATCTCCCGCAGAAAAAAATATAAACCGATCAGGCTTTGCAGGTTTAAATTTTACAAAAGATAGTAAAAATTTTTCTAAAAATCAACATAATGAGTCAAAAAATCCCGGTCACATATCACTGTGTTCAGTCCGCCTAATGATTTCATTCTGCAGGTCTTCACCAAGGTCATTGAAGTAGTCACTGTAGCCGGCAACACGTACTATCAGGTCACGGTAGAGCTCAGGATTCTTCTGTGCATTCCTTAGGACATCAGCGCTCACAACATTAAACTGTATGTGATGCCCGTCAAGGCTGAAGTAACTGCGGATAAGGGCAGTCAGTTTAGGATAGCTCTCCTCGTCTTCAAAGAACTCCGGGGAGAACTTCTGATTAAGCAGAGTTCCGCCTGTTCTCAGATGATCAATCTTTGAGGCAGATTTAATAACGGAAGTAGGACCCTGGCGATCGACTCCCTGGAAAGGAGATATCCCTTCTGAGAGAGGCACGAATGCCTTGCGTCCGTCTGCCGTGGCCCCTGTAACATTGCCGAAATAAACATGAGATGTAGTAGGGAGCATATTAATACGGTGAATTCCTCCGCGCGGAGTCGGTCTCCCGTTCACGGCATCATAAAAGATCTCGAAGACAGCTACAGCCTGATCATCTGCATAATCATCATCATTGCCGTATTTGGGAGTATGATAGATCATCTCATACTGCATCTGCTCATATCCGGCATAGTCATTTTTCAGGGCCTCCAGAACTTCCTTCCAGCTGAATTTCTTTTTATCATAAATATTAAATTTTATTGAGGTCAGAATATCTGTCATACTTCCAAGTCCTACACCCTGTATATAGGTTGTGTTATATCTTGCTCCGCCGGCATTATAGTCCTTCCCTTTTGCTATACAGTCTTCAAGTAACAGTGAGAGGAAAGGCACCGGGAGGTGGTTTGCAAAAGTCTTTTCAATGACATTGTTACCTCTGATCTTAATGTCAGCAAAATGGTTTACCTGCTTCCTGTAAGCCTCAATCAACATCTCAAATGTCGTGAAGCTTTCAGGGTCACCCGTTGAAGGTCCTACCTGTACCTTGGTACGGGGGTCAAAACCATTGTTGAGGGTTACCTCAAGAATTTTCACAAGGTTAAAATAGCCTGTCAGCCAGTAGCATTCTGTTCCGAAGGCACCTGTCTCAACGCAGCCTGAAGCACCTCCGTTCCTTGCATCAGTGATGCTTTTGCCCTGTCTCAGTAACTCCTGGATTATGGCTTCAGTGTTGAAGCATGACGGCTGGCCGAAGCCTGTACGGATGATATCCAGAGTCTTGTAAATAAAAGCATCCGGATTCTTGCGGCTTATCTGCACCATGGAGCTGGGCTGTAAAATGCGCATCTCCTTAATCACATCAAGGAGGATATATGTCATTTCGTTGACAGCATCAGTACCATCAGGCTTTACGCCACCAAGATTAATCAGGCAAAAGTCAGTGTAAGTATTGCTCTCCTGGGCTGTCACTCCCATTTTTGGAGGAGAGGGGTGGTTATTGAATTTTACCCAGAAACAGCCAAGCAGTTCATATGCCTGTTCAGATGTTATAGTTCCGTTTTCTATCTCTTTAATGTAAATGGGGAAAAGATGCTGGTCAAGACGACCGGGGTTAAATGAATCCCATGGATTAAGCTCCGTCACTACCCCGAGGTGTATAAACCAGTAATGCTGGAGCATTTCATGGAATGTTTCCGGAGCATGAGCCGGTACTCTCCTGCATACCTTTGCCATCTGCAGAAGTTCATCGTGGCGTCTTGCGTTGGTTTCTTTTCCTGCAAGTCTTTCCAGTTCAGTTGCATGTCTCTCTGCATACATTATGATAGCGTCACAGGCAATATCCATGGCCTTAAGTTCCTCAACACGGTCATAGGCGTCAGGATCATTGAAAAAATCTATTTTATCAAGTGACTCTTTTATCTCTTTCTTCAGATCAAGAAAACCATTATGGAACATCTTATAACCCAGCACGGTATGCCCCGGAGCCCTTTGCTCCTGGAATTCAGTGAAAATCCCGGCTTTATATGCATTAAGCCACTCAGGGGCCATACGTTCCATTATACGGTCACGGTTGCTCCGTCCTCTCCAGAACGGGATGATCTCCTTTTCATATATGTCCTTTACTTCATCGCTTACTTTGAAGAACACTTTTTCACGTTTGTCAAGGATCTCGAGATCCTTTATGGAGTGGAGGCTGATCTCCGGATAAGTGGGTGTGGCCTTTGGCGCCGGACCTCTTTCCCCGACAATCAGTTCACCATCATTAATACATACTGTTTTATTCTTAAGAAGGTATTCAAAAGCCCGCGCCCGGAGTACGGGCACTGATAACCCGCGTGCTTCATCACTTCCATAGAAACGGGTAATAAACTGAGCCCTCTCAGCTGTAATTGTTTCTGTTGCGTTAAGGCTTTGTTCCCTCAGTCTGAGAACTCTTTCAGTCATTTTCATTTATGCTCATATTAATCTTTTCATCCGCCTTTTTTTATAGGGATGCCAAGAGGTTTTAATATATCAAAATACTCATCAAGGTTCCCGTCATATACCTGTTCTATGGAAACCATTCTGTCAGGCAAACCGAACCTTCGGTACTTGGAACTTCCTGTCTTATGATACGGCAACAGGTTAATTCCGGTAATATTCTTGTCCTTTCTGGAATTAAGAAACCGGTAAAGTGTTGTCATGAATTCCCTGCTGGCTGTCACACCCGGTATAACGGGGACCCTTACCTTCACTTTTGCTCCACTGTTTAGAAGCATATCGAAGTTGGAAAGGATAAGTTCATTGCTTACTCCTGTATATTTAAGATGTGTGGCAGAGTCAAGATGCTTTATGTCAAAAAGAAAAAGATCGGTAAAAGGTTTGATTGCCTTAATTTTTTCTACTGAGACGTACCCTGAAGTATCTACCGCTGTATGAAACCCGGCTTTTTTCAATTTTTTCAGTGTTTCAAGGAGAAAATCAAACTGCATCAGTGGCTCTCCTCCTGAAAATGTCACTCCGCCACCAGAATGCTGCATGAATACCCTGTCTCTTTCAGCCCTGGCAACCACCTCATCAGGAGAATATTCCATTCCTACCAATTCAACAGATCTGAATTCACGATCTCCTATACGGTCTATTCTTTCTGACGGAGTCACTCCTTCAGCCTTGCCTTCCGGATTATGACACCACCAGCAGTCAAGAGGACACCCTTTTAAAAAAAAGGTCACCCTGATACCGGGTCCATCGTGAACTGAATAATGTTTAATACTGAAAATCAAGCCTTTCATGACACACTTTAAAATATTATACAAGAAACAGGAGAATAGGGAATGGTCTGTGTTCCCTTTGAAAGGCTAACTGTAAAACATAAGACAGTGATACAGTCTCCGGCCGAGACGATTCATCATGAACCTGTGTTTTAATGACTGTATCATGTCAGTTTTTAATGGCCGAAAGATACAAATTTTCATTCAAAGGAGGAAATAATTGGTTAAAAAATGTGAAATATGCATTTTTATAAAATTTATTAAGCATTGAGAGACTGTTAGTTAATCAATCGCAAATCAACTTAACAAAAATTTAACAAAAAAATGATGCAACATGAAGGGCAGTTGCCGGTCTTTATCATGAAAAACGGAAAAGGACAGTTCCGGATTTCAAGGACAGTTTAGAGTTACAAACAAAAACGGGTTAGTCATGAAAAGAATCCTAACAGTATTTATCCTTCTTGTATGTGTGGCAAGTCTGTCATTCGGCAGGAAGATTGCAGAGGGAAAATCAAACACCCCTTTGGGAAATTACACGATCGAGGTAAAAGACACACCCTTCATTCTGGCCGGGGAGGAAATGAAGTGCTATGTAATCAC
>Ga0105103_10001296_pt1 | contig 13851 bp, 32 predicted proteins | sample PPLLaktember2015_2_FD_79107 | JGI IMG/M metagenome (GOLD analysis project Ga0105103, IMG submission 79107) | Freshwater sediment microbial communities from Prairie Pothole Lake near Jamestown, North Dakota, USA - PPLs Lake P7 Core (6) Depth... | ecosystem: Environmental > Aquatic > Freshwater >...
CATTTTACACACACTACTCTACTACGGCCAGTGTAATAACTGGCCGTAGTAGAGTTAATTGATTGGTCTTACCCTACTGTGCGAATAGCTTTATAACCTTCATCAACTTCATAAATTTCAAGTTTACCAGCTTCAATAGCCTTTTGAATCAATTCATTCCTTTCAAAAGGACTACGTGGAAGTTTTTGAGTTCTCCACTCTTTTGTAAACATATTCAAACCAACATAACGATCTTCACCAAAATACTTTTCTGCTTCTTCGACAGCGGCAACAGCATCAAATTGCGCAGGATCTTCATCTGCGCCATCAACATATTGACTGTGCCTTGCAGTCAAATCAATATGTCCATACGCAGCTTGACGAAGACGACGTGAAAGACCATGACCACCAAATGTTGCAACCCAAGCTGGTTTACCAAGATCACGCAATGCTTCAAGTGCTGGAGTATGATCAGCATCTCCAGAACAAAGCACTGCATAATCAAAAGCATTAACAGCAGCTTGACGAATCATGATTGAAACAAGAGAAGTATCAACCTCTTTTTCCTCTGTAAATTCATGTTCACAACCACATTTTGAACAATTAATCTTACGCTTCCTACGATGAAAACGATAAACAAAACATCCAGGCTGTGTTTCAAGAAAAGAAAGAAAATTTTTCAAACTACTCTTTTTGTCCTTTTCATCAACATTATTATTATCACTATTATTTTCATTGTTGGAGTCAGGATTTTCTTCCTTTTCCTCCTTATCTTCATGTTCAATACCAGTAAAATAATGAAGACCAGTCAAAACAGAACCGCTTGCAGCATTGACAATTTGCTTTGCCAATGCAGTAAAATCGATCTTGCTTGACAGGTTGCTTGCCCTCATCCCCTCATAGAAATTCTTTCCATCAACAAAAATTGCCACACGACCAGAAGCCATTTGTGCCTCCATTCCTCGATAAAAATTCGAGGTAAGTTACTCTATTATACGGAATTCCAAGAAAAAATTTCTTATTTTCTTGGTACTAAATGGCTTCTGCATCCATCATTTTTTTGAATGCAGAACCAAGGTAAGACATTTCAAGTTTCGTGCCATCTTCTTTGTGAAGAAGAATATTTCTTCCATCATCTTCAATAAAATCAGATGGCATTCCTTCAACCCAATAAACAGTTTTGGGTCCACGAATGTATTTTGTCATAACAATAGCGTGCTTTGGTTTACGTCCTCTTGGCATTTTCTCTCCCTTTTTTATCTTCTTTTCAGAAGTTAATTCTGTATAACAAATCAAATTAATAAATGCAATTATTCTTTTGTATTTTTATCTTCACTCCAAACTATTTTTACATTATCAGTTAAATCAGAAGTTGGTTCTTCTTCTTTATCATCTTCAGAAACTGTTAACAAATCAATAAGTTGTTGCATCTTTAGACGTTTATTAACATCAACAATTTCTTTCTTTTGAAGAATTAAATCATTTCTCAAAATTTGCCTAAAAATTTCATAAATTCTTGGCATAGAAGTTAAAGCATAACATATCGCAAATGCACGAGATATTTCAATATGTTCTAACTGACCCTCACCAACAATAAATTGAATACCAGAATCAGATGTAAAATGAATTGCAACTTCATTGTTCTTAACTTTCAATAGTTTATGGTTACTCATTATTATTCTCCTCCTCTTGACCTAATCCTGTTCTTTCAGAAAGTTCATTATAATATTCAACAAGAGTCTTAATATTTTCACGATCTTTCAATAAACGAAAAGCCTTAATAGCCCTTCTTTGTTCTTTAGAATCTAACCAATTATTTTCTTTATATTCTTTCTTTAATTCTTTTCTTTGTTCTTTATATGGTTCTATTGCTTTATCTATCTCATACATACTTTTAATAAAATCAACAACTAATTCTTCTTTTGTTCTTGGTTTTAAAGTTTCATTTTTCATCTTATTGAGAATCAATTTTCTTAAATCTTTTCTTTTCATTTCTTGAGAAACTTTAATTTTATATGATTTAGCCAATTTACGTAATTGACTTCTAGAAAGATCAGCTAAAGATTCTGGAATCTTATTGACGATTTCTTCTGACGACATCTTTTCTCCTAGAATCAACATCGCAAACATCCTGCATAAACATAATAGCTAATGCAGCTATTTGTGACGCTTCTTCTATCATATTGTTCTTATTATGTAACTTTCTTTTTTTTCTTACTTCTTCCCAAAGTTCATCCATTTCTTCGAGAAGTAAAGCATATCCTTCGTGAGCAGAAGAAACAAATTTATTTTTGTTTCTTTTTTTCTTTAATTCTTTTTCAACCAATATTGCAGCTTTCAATTATTTTTTCTCCAAACTGTTCCATGTATGACGAACATTAAAATTGTCTCTAACATCTTTTTCTAATATTAGAATATTAGAAACATCTTCTAAACTTGGAGCACCAGTCTTGTTATAACGTATAACAGATAATGGAAATGGTTTAAATCTATCATGAACACAAGTCAATATTGTATCAACAACATAAGAAATTTTAGTATCATATTCATTGGCTAAAGCGTATAACCAATCTAAATTTTCATTAGATATACGAATTGCTATTTTATTACCTTTATCTTTTCCATATTCACGAATCTTTTGAGGCATCTTCTTTCCTTTTAAAACAGATCGCACAAACACCATTTGTATTATCTGATTTTTCTAAAATATCATTTAAAAAAGATTTAAAATCATTATAGTAAAATTTATATTCACGTACCATCTTCGCAACTTCAAAATATCTTTCATTAATTTTTTTAACATCATCGTATGATAATTTTCCACTTTCAATATCTTTAACAATATTTTCTGCAATTATTTCATTATTTAATTTTTTTGTCTTATAATTTTTATTAAGAAATTCATTATCATTCTTTTCAAGAGATTTAATAATATCAATAATCAACAATTTTCTGTAACGATTAATAATTGCATTATAAGTATCAACATCGTAATCCATTACGATTAAAATTTTACCAGCTAATTCTCTGCCATGTTCTTTACAGATGGCACAATACGTGCTTTCATTCAGAAGTTTATCTTCTGCTGGCAGGGAAGAAAAAAGAAAACCAATCAAAACTAAAGAGTTAAACATAGTTTCTCCAAATAAAATCGTCTCTTATGTATATTATACCAAAAAATAAAAAAAATTAATCTTCTATCATTACTCTTTTAGCTATTTCACTTAATTGTTTATGAAGAAATGAATCTTCTTGTCTGGCTATATCACCACCTTTAAAATACCAAATTAAAGCATTTGTTAATTCCCAAGCAATCAACATCCACAATTTATTCAAATCACTATAATATGTAATTTCTATCCTATATTGACTAAGACATCTTCCACTTGCATAAAATTTCTTTTCTATAAAATCAAATTCACCTCTAGAAACCTTATCATTTAATTCATCTAAACTTGGCTTACCATAACCAAGAGACAATCTTCTATTTAAATAATCTGGATCATAAATAGCTGGATATTCTTTTTCTTCAAGTATTCTTGGTTCATAAAAATCAATAATCATTTTATTACAAAAATCATCTATTTCATCAAATATATTTTTTCTATCTTTAAATATATCAGTATTGCCAATTATAAAGAACCACGAATGCAAGTAATCAGTCAAATACAAATACTCATTACCATTTATTGTTTTATTACTATTAATAAAATTATATTTAATACCATTAGGAAATTTACCATCAGGTTTTTCTTTATATAATCTCCAACCAATTAATCCAAACATAATTATAAAACCAAAAACAATAAAACCAATAACACCAATTAATGGACTCATTATTTGTCTCCGTAATAATAATCGTGTTTTTCTATTATCATATTTAAAATAAAAGAAGATAACTTATCTAATTCATTTAAATTCATTTTACCAGGACACCAAGTAAATAATAAATTGTTTATTTCAACTTTTAAAGTTGAAATTTGTTCACTAGTAAGTTCTTCATCTTTCATTTTAACCTCACTAAATTTATTTCAAAAGGTAATTCATAAATATTGTTCATTTCACATTTTTCTATTTTAGCTAATTCATTCAAATTTTTTGTTAAATCTAAATAATATTCTCTAATACTTAATTTAAGTCTTTTCTGTTTAAGAATATTTAAAACAAGTTTATAACAATATTTCAATCTATCAACATCTATATCATTTGCAAAAGCAGCTCTTTTAAAACGATTCTTTATAACAACATCATTGTCGAATACTTTACTATTAAACAAATCTTCTTCATATGTATCTGTAAAAGGAACACAACCTTTTACAGATACATTATTGATAACATCATTATAATCAGAATAAAAAAAATCATCTATATTTTCACAAAAATGACTTTTCCAATATTTCATAAGAATAAACCTTTCTCTATTATATATTCGATTGGTTGTCTTAATTCTATAGATTTATTTTTTATTTTTTCAAATATCATTTTATGCTGATTGCTTTCAATATGATCGTTATAAGCTCTTTCATTTTTAAATTTTCTTTTACAAATATTACATTTATTCTTTATCATTATTAATCCTTTAATATTCATCATCTTCTTCATCTTGATTAGTAAATAATTCTTCAATATCAATTTCATCTTCATAATTTTCATCCTCATATATTTTATCAAAAATAATATTATTTTGAATATAAGATAAAACTTCTAAATAAAATTCTACTGCCCATTTTTTATAAGCATCCACCGACTCATGATAATTTTCTTTACTCTTAATATAATTTTCTATACTAACTAATAAATTGCCACACTCATAATATTTATTGTTCAAACTATCATAAATTTGAAAAATTTTATTACTTTTGCATTCGTCATCATCAACGATATTTTTATTAATAACATCAAACAAATTTGCTTTTCTTGTCACTTTAACAGTTTTTCCACATTTTGCCTTAACCATCTTATAGCTCCTTTGTTTCGTACTGTTCGTAAACCCTATTTAATTGTTTATTGGTCAGAACAAATTCAGCTCTCTTTGGAATATCTTTTAATCTTTTAGCGCCAATCAAAGTCATACCACTTCTCAATCCACCTAAAATATCATGTTGAATAAATGGTACAACAGAACCTCTATATTTTAATTTTACTTCCCTGCCTTCAGAAGCTCTATATTCGGCATATTCACCATAATTTTCTAACATAGCTTTACGACTAGACATTCCATAAAAATCAACTTTACCATCCTCATCTTTATATATATGACATTCTTCATGTGCAGCAAGTAATCCACCTAACATAACAAAATCAGCTCCACCACCAAAGGCTTTAACTATATCTCCTGGTACTTCACATCCACCATCGGCACAAATTAAACCACCTAATCCATGAGCAGCTTCAGCACATTCAATAACAGCACTTAATTGTGGATAACCAACGCCAGTCATTTTTCTAGTTAAACATACTGAACCAGGGCCAATACCAACTTTAACAATATCAACACCAGATAAAATTAATTGTTCTGCCATTTCTCTTGTTGCAATATTACCAGCCATAATAACAGCTTCAGGTAATGTGTTTCTAGTAAATTCGACAAACTTAACAAATGATTGTAAATATCCATTAGCCGAATCAATACAAATTTTTAAACCATTACCCTTCTTATATATACTATTAATATTTCTTATTTTTTTCTTATCTGAATTTTGAGAACCTATTGAAATAAATATGTTTCTTAAAATTGAAGAATCACAATTTTCCATATAATCAAAAATATCATTTAATGAATAAAATTTATGAATAGCTGTCATACAATCAAATTGAGATAAAGCTTTAGCCATTTCAAAAGTACCAACCGTATCCATATTAGAAGCAATAATTGGAACACAAGAAAACACTTGTCCACTATTCACACAATTAAATTCACGACCTATAGTAACACTATTTCTAGAATTAACATCTTCTGCTATATTAGATCTTTTTGGACGCAATAAAACATCACTATAATCTAACTTAACTTGAGTATCTATTAACATTATTTTTCCTCTTTTGACAAAAGCCATTTGATTGCTGCTTCATCGGAACCATCTTTAATTTGATTTCCACCACTTTCAAAATCATTAAGTTCACGAGTCATATATCCTCTACAACTAATTCTCCATTTATATCCAAAAATATATGTCGTATCTTCATCAGAAGATGCATTTTCATCAGCGCGCCAAGCAACAGGAAATTTCCAATTCTTTTTTTTAGGGAAAGGGAAAGAAGATCCATAAATTGGAGGCATACTATCCATAGGATATAAAGACATTCTAATAATACGTTCACCACAACTATCTTTATTTGATAAAGTTGTATAAGCTGTACGACCTTTAGCTCCACGATTACCAAGACATTTACGCCAACTTTTTTTCATATTATTGTCTTAACTTATAGTTGTTGTCATTGCTCTTAATATTAAAATATTCCAAGCATCAATAGCACCTTTTTCTTTTTTACGTATTGGACCTCTAGCACCACAAATTTCATTATTACAACGAACTTGATATCCAATAATTTTACCAATTGGATTTATATCCAATGTTGTAATACAACAATATACTTTTCTTTTACAATATGGACATTTCCATATTTTCATTATTTTTCTTCTTCCAATAAATACTGAAATGCAATTTCTTCATTCGGAACATAATTTCTACATCTATTAATACCCTTACCACTATAATTGAATGGTTTTAATTCATCGTTTGATTTAATCCAAACACCAGTTTTTTTAATATTTAAAATATAATCAGAATAACAAGAATTATTCATAGCACACATTTTACAAGGAGCGGCATTTTGATCATAAAAAATACCATAACATTCAATTAATTCATTTTTATATACTTTCTTTACTCTTAATTTTATAATATTTTCTTTAGAATCATTTGGATGTAAAGATGAATATATTTCTCCATCTTCTACAAACGTATAAGCTGTACGACCTTTAGCGTCTTTGTTGCCAAGATACTCTTTCCAGTTTTTCATTTTTTACCTTTCGTAGATTTCAACATCGTCTTTCATTTCCATCATATCTTTAAATATTAGTAATGCACATGATTTACAAATATTTATTTTTTTAACTTTTATTCTTGAAAATCCATATAAAGAAAATTTTTTTAATTCTCTTGTATCAACTTCACAATTACATAAATTACAAAAACCAAAACTATATTTAATTTTATTTACATTATTTTTCTTTTTAATTACATCAATAGCTTCTCTTAATACAGAGGCTACATAAAAATGTGAATGTTCTGTAGTAGCTTGTTTCAATAAATCTTCCATTTTATCAAGTAAATTTTCTTTCATTTCTTATTTCCTGTATTCAACACACCCCAACTAGCTCCAATAGGTGTTGTTGGGAACCCACATTTAAATAATTGTTCACGAACCCATTGCATTACATCTTGATTATCTAATTTTTTTTCCATACTATTTAAAGTAATAGCTATTTCGAACATTATATCAACAAGTTTTTGATGATTTCTATCAAACATAACTTCTCCTATTTTGATGACATAACAATAGTAGGAGGATTAACACGATATTTATCTTCAAATTCTTTATATGTCATCATAGACTCTGGCTTAGGGCCAACACCTGTTAAAACAAATGTTCCACGGCTAATACCAATATATTTAATACCACGTTTCTTCTTCCTACCTTCAAATTCTTTATAAGAATATTTTGTCCAACCTTGTCCACGACAGCCCAAACAAACAACTGCACAATCTTTTGCTTCTGCGAACCCTTGATACAACCCAGAACCACCACAACTCTCACACTGAATAACGATACTTGGCATTTTTCTTTTTTCCTCTCTCTTGTGTTATAATTTTATACACAATTTAAAATATATTTTTTTCTTTATTTCTTAATAACTTTTATTATATTCTTATATTAAACTTCAAAAAAGTTTTAATATTTAATAGAAAAGTTTTAATAAATTTTTTCATTTATATTTTTCAACAACTAGGGGTAAATACTTTTCGAAATCACATTTCTTATTCATTATAACCAAATTATAATAGAGACTATGAACAGCATCTTCAGCTGCTTTACCTCTCAAATCACCAGAAGCAAGCATTCTTATTAATAAACATTGTTCAGTAGTTGGATGAAAATAACTATTTTTATTTTCATTATCATGAATATAAAAATCAACAAGATTATTCCAATAATAATCAACATTAGTATAACTAATATTAAATTGATAATTAAGAATACTTACTTTCAACATAGCTCCTTCTCTCCAATACATAGGTGTAATTTCAACAGCCCTTTTTAATACCCTAATTCTTTCATCAGTAGTTGTATACGGTTCAAAACCATGATAAACAGGTTCTTCACTATTACCACATTCTTCATTTGAATAAATTTCACGATAAGTTATTGGTAGCTGTTTCATTCTTCCCACCTTAAAAAAGTATATAATCCACAGTCTAGTGAATTATATGCAATTTGATGTTGATGACCATTACCACAACCATAATTAATTTTAAGTTCTTTAACAATATTCCAAGTAGCGGGCCAATTATTTATAAGACAACGATTAGAATTTTCATCATTATTAAATTTATCATAATTTGTATTTATATATCCAATAACTTCTCCAGCTGTTATTTCAACAGCTGAATATCCAGCTTCATAACAAAGAACAAGAAATTTATCTGTAAGAATTTCTTTCATCATTTTGTTTCCTTTTTATTATCAAATATAATATCAGGCATTAACGCATAATCTTCTATAATTTTTACAATTTTTTCCATAGAACAAGATGAAGAAATTCTAGCAACTTTAGCTAATCTATTTTTCCATTGTTCAAATTGAGTACGGAAACGTATATATTCATCTTTATAAGATTGCAATTCTTCTTTCAGTTGTTTAATTTCAGTATCGTAAGCTATAAATCTAGCAATAGCCACTTCGTTTATATCTTTGTTCATTACTTTTCCTTCTGTTTATTCAATATAATATTTCTAATTTTTTCACAAAGATAACTACTCTCATCTGGAAAAGAATTCAATAACGAAATAATGCTAATTAATTTAAGTTTATCTGAAGATTTAATTATTTCTTCAGTAACAATATTATAAATTTCAGCTGTTTTATCAACTGGTGGATGTATACGTATAAGCTTAAAAATACGTCTAAGTTTATCTTCCATATAATATGCAGAAATAATTAAATCTTCAATATGTTGCTGAAGAACATTATCGTCAACATTGGTTCCAATAAGTCCAGTAATATTTTTAGCCCAAGTAATCCATTGCTTTTCACGTAAAGTCTGTTTTTCACAATATATCTGAGCGTTAACTTCTTCCATAGTAACCTCCTACTTTCTAAAATAGTAGAATAAATTTCTTATCACCATCACCAAAAGCAAATCTCATAGCAGAGTCTAATGATTTAGTTTTATAGAAATCTTTTTCTGTATAAACGCGATAATAATTATCTTCAAATATAATTTCACAATAAGGTTTAACCCTACTCCACACAAGTTGTTGATCAAATACTTCATCTTCTTCTTGATACGAATTCAAAATATCATCGTTTGTTGGTGAATTAGTTGCAACAGGAGTGAGTTCACTTTCACTTACAAATCGAATTGTTTCATTTAATAGATTTCTCATTGTATAGTAAATAATATTTTCATCATCTCCATTTTCTTCACGATTAATTGTTTCAATAATATATTCAAGTTTATTCTCAGTCCAAATAACAGGTTGACCAATCTGGAATCTGTGCTCGAATGTGGTTTCCATAAAAATCCTCTCGCTTCTTCTTTTACGACTATTTACTATTGTAAATATCGGTATGATGGTTTCATTATATTTTACCAATATTTAAAAATTTTTTGCGAAATTTTTTTAGGAAATTGTTAAGCAAATTATGTATATGAAAATATAGAGAAGTTTTTGAATCATGGAAAGTTTCGGTAAATTGAGACGTGGCGTAAATTGAAGAAGGTGTGGAATATATTGAGAAAATTTTGGTAAAACAAAAACATTGGCGGAAAATTTTTAGAAGTCGTGGAATATATTAGAGAAGTTTCCCAATATAGACAATGGGTGCGAAATGTGTCGTATCCATGTGTAAGACTTATAGTGTCTTAGTCAATATCTGCCCATTTTTGTATGGTCACATACGCTCACCGTCATCAATGGTCACATGTGGCCACTTCCCTTTGTTTTCTTGGTATTTTTCTTGCATACTTTCCATCATATTACTTTGGCCTAATTGTTGCATATCTTTTCCTTTCATTCATTGGCACAAATGTTGCATTGTTTGTTGACTTGGCACACTATATGCTTATTAGATATTTTTGGCATATTTCTTGCTAACTATTTAGTGTGGTATTTTCGACGTGAGATATTGTTATTTTACCACGCATTTAACTTGTGGAATTCATTACATAAAATGTCATTCACGGGTTTGGTGCGTTACACATTTACCACACATGACACGAGATAGCTTTGTAAGTGTTTGATATTATTAGAGAATTTGACTTTTTCACTTGGCACGGCGTCTGCAACGCCTATGCTTGGCCACAAGTGTTTTTTTTCAGGAGGATTAGAAAAATTTTTTCTCGATTCTCTCGCGAGAAAAAATCGAAAAATCAAAACGAGAGATTGGAGATCAGGAAAATGGAGAAAATCAAGGTTTCGAGTGTCAAGCGTGGTGCAACCCTGGCGAACTTGTTTGGCGACGTCCCTGACGTCCCGCGCACCGATCATCCCGCGATGATCCCGTGCGTTCCATACACGGACAGCGACGGGCGCACCGTCGACGTCCCGATCTCGGTTTTTATGCGCGCGTTGGAAAGCAAGATTGCCGCGCGTCGTCGCGCATTTCGTGGTGCGAACATGAGCGAATATCGCGAGGCTATGATCAAGGTGACGACGGATGCGCTCGCGATGATCTCGGAAATGGTCAACATGCTTCCCGATTGGCAGGGGTGGGAAACTGAGCAAGCGGCGAACCGCGAAGGGACCGCGCTTGCCAATGTTCCTGCGAGTCACCCGGATCACCCGGACAGCGCGCGTCGTAGCTAAGAGCTATTGCGCGGATCATAGAATCCGCTCGATTGACAAGAAAAAACCCGCTTTATGCGGGTTTTTTCCTTTTATAGATAGACAAGCAAACAGACCAGGGAAAACCAGGGAGTGAGATAATTAGAGATAAAATCCTTTTAGATATTGGGTTTTATTTCTAATTTTTCTCTTAACGGATTTTTCAGGAGTCGGAAAATGAATCCCGTTTCTAAATTCAACGAAATGATTATGAAGAAAATAAAAGATTTGATTGTCAACAATCAATCGCAAGAAAAGATTGTTAGCGATCTGCAAGAGTTCGCAGATTGTTTTATGATCGATTGGCGTAATGGCGATAAGCACGATTCAGATTCTATCGAGTATAAAATTGCGCACGCGATTGGCGTTAATCAAATTATGCTTCTCAAAAAGCGTCGTCATGATGCTGGAATTCGCAATATCATTTTTTCAGATACGTTTTTTCAAACAGTAGCGCAAGAGGATTACTGCGAAGATACGAAAATCAATAAACTTTCCCTTAAATTTATTGGCAATCCCACTGTTTCGTTGAAGGTGTGTAAATGAAAAATTCTTTTATCCATCGCGTGATGTTGAATCAGGATCCCAACGATCCTGATATTGAACGGAAGTCGCATTACCGTCCCGACAAATGCGAATACTTCATTTTTGATTCTGATAGTCGAATGACTGTCAGTTTCAACAATGAAAATTCATTGAATGAATATCTCAAGAGTCAACAGGCTTTGCGTGAAGCTGCTATACATTCTCAAAAGAATATCAAGGAAAAGAAAGAAAGGAAAATAAAGAAAAAGATTGTCAAGAGTTTGTTTGACAATTACAACCCGCTTGACAATTTCGATATCGAGGATTTCTTAAAGTGATACGTCGAGGCGCTAGCTCAATTGGCAGAGCAACAGACTTTTAATCTGTAGGTTGAGGGTTCGATTCCCTCGCGCCTCATAGGTTCTGAACAAACGAAAGGAAAAGTCTTGAAAAACACTCTCGGAACCATTATCGGATGGATTGCGAATTGGAAAACCGATCCACCAAAAACACCAAACCGTTTCGCTCACTGGCTCGCCATGTCGGGAATCACCTTCACAGATTCCTTTGACGAGGAAGCGCACAAGGAGTGGAAGAATTTCCTGCAAACTGAAATCAAAAATTTCGGTAAAGCTCGCGTCAAGCGCGCTCTCCGCTCTGATCTCGGAAAGAATAGGATCTTTGCGGAAGATCACTTCATCCTCGACACCTTGCAGATCCTGTTCTAATCCAACAAAAAACTTCAATAAACTTCTCAGATTTTAGTTAAATCTGAAAGGACGAGCTATTTATGAACACTGCTAACAAAAAGGGAAAAGATATGATGATTCTCGCTTTCGTTGTCGCGTTTGCTGTTGTTTACTACGGTATCCCGGCAGTCTGCTAGAAAGGGAAAACAACATGAATAAATTTCTACATATCACCAATGAAAATAGATTTGCTGCGTATTACACAATTGCGGTAATCACATTTGTGTGGATTCTTTTTCTGGTGAGCTAAAACATTGAAGAAGTTTTATAAAAATAGAATGTGCGAATGGAATAGGGGTGTGGGCCAGGTGTTTTCGCCCCTATTCGCCAAATTCGCCAATACACTTATTCCCCATTTTCTTTCCGTTCCATATTCATTTCATTCAATATCTTTTCCCTGTTCTTCTTTTCATAACGAAAGATTGAACAATGCAATGTAACTGCAAAAAATGTATGAATTCTTGTCACGGCGTTCCAGGTAAATTTATACCTGGACAAATCGAGAAAGCAGCAGCTTCTCTATCAATGGATATTGATTCTTTTATCCTCAAATACATCACAATGGACATATATCGTATCTCTGAAGATACAGTTTACACAAAACTACTTATGCCCAAATTTGAAGAAAATAACTTCAAATGTATCTTCTTAACTAAAACTGGATGTTTACTTTCCCATGATACACGTCCTATCGAATGTCAAAAGTTTCTTGGTTGTCGTGGCCAAAATCTCAGTATGGATACAATAGCTTCCATTTGGGATTCTGACCAAACAGAAATTGAGTATTTTTTCCTGGTAAAGAAAGGCTGAACAATGAACTTCTTTTATAAAAAACATCCCCTGGATTACGGGTTTCGTTTAGTCCACAAGATGAAAATAAGTTACGCTCTATACGATATAGGATTTCCAATTAAAGACTTGGATTGTCCTATCGCTCCAGCATTATATCGAACCATGGATAAAGGATTCATTCTTCATGGTAACAGCAACGAACTTGACTATAACGGACTGATTAAAATCAAATGTGATGGTATCTACTTCGACGGTAAGAACTTCTGGAGAATTGAGAAATAATGTTAAATAAAATAAAGGTTGGTTTCTTCCTATTCTGTTTCTACTTCTTTGTTATTGGTAGCTGTACCGTTTGGTACATGGAGAGATAAGATGAATATCAGGAAATTTCAAATGTCTATCTCGTGTCATAATCAATTCTGTATTCAATTGACTAATGCTAATTCTCTTGAAATCTCTTATCTTAAAAGGGCTATAATGGCCAATCATATTGACGACATCTTTTACAAGATGAAGCAAAATGTTCATCCTTTTCTTCAAGGTATTGATGAACAAAGTGGATGGATTCTTATTGAATTCTGGACCAATAATAAGAAAGCGTGTCAAGAGTATATTTGTTTTCTTAACGATAATAGCCAGGATTACAGGAAGTTTTAATGAAAGAAATTATTGATATGTTTGATGTTAGATATTCC
>Ga0105103_10001298_pt1 | contig 13838 bp, 15 predicted proteins | sample PPLLaktember2015_2_FD_79107 | JGI IMG/M metagenome (GOLD analysis project Ga0105103, IMG submission 79107) | Freshwater sediment microbial communities from Prairie Pothole Lake near Jamestown, North Dakota, USA - PPLs Lake P7 Core (6) Depth... | ecosystem: Environmental > Aquatic > Freshwater >...
CTGAATATAATGCGGCTTGCAACACCACAGAGCGCCATTCTGTCAGCAATAATATTCAATGCCATCATCATCCCCCTCCTCATACCCCTGTCATTGAAGGGCATTCAATATCGTGCAACAACCGCTATGTCCCTCCTGTGGAGGAATCTCCTGGTCTATGGCATCGGCGGCTTGATATTACCATTTATTGGAATCAAGTTGATTGACCTCGTGATTGTGTCCCTGCGTCTTGCTTAGGAGAAATAATATGAGAGAATTTATACGAGCAATACTAATCTTTGTAACAATGACTGTCCTGCTCGGGCTTGCCTATCCTTTCGCTATGACCGGTATCTCCCAATCCCTTTTCCGTCAGAAGGCGAATGGAAGCCTCATCATGTCCGGCAACAGAGTAGTTGGTTCATCCCTGATCGGGCAGAACTTTTCTCATCCTAAATATTTTCACGGGCGCCCTTCTGCCCTGGAAAAACCATACGACGCCAGCAACTCTGGCGGCACCAACTTCGGGCCATCCAACGCGAAGTTTCTTGAAAAAGTTGGTCAAAGGATCGAGGAGGTTCGAAAGAAGAACGGACTCGATCTTGCGGTGCCTGTGCCTGCTGACCTCGTGCTCGCCTCGGCCAGCGGACTTGATCCCCATATAAGTGTGGAGGCAGCAATGCTCCAGGTGCCACGAGTCACAAAGGCACGGGGGCTCGCGGAGTCGGAAGTCGAAGATATAGTTGCTAAACATGTTGAAAGTCTTCTCTTTGGCTTTCCGGGGAGTAAGCGAATTAATGTGCTTCGATTGAATATGGCTCTGGATGAACAGATCCTGTGTAAACGTCAGGCGATCGTATTTGAGTCAGGAAAGGGGGTAAAAGGCAATGGATTTTCAGAAAGAAATCGTTAGTCAGGAAATTAGCAGAACCGGTGTGAGGACTATCCTTGTTGCCACGGATTCTTCTGAATACTCAGATATGGCATTGCAGGAAGCTATAGATATTGCGCTGCAACAGAACGCCAGGATTTATCTCCTCCATGTTGTGAGATTGACGGAAAAAAGAACTGTTGACTCACCCGAGGTATTGATCAGGGCGCAGATAGGCAAATTTGGCAAAGCAAATATGGTTGAAATCATCCCGGATATCAGGGAAGGTTCTCCTTATGAAGAAATTCTAAAGGAACAGGTGTAAAAGGGAATAGATTTGATCGTCATTGGCTCCCATGGCAAAAAAAGGCTGCGGCATCACCTCATGGAGAATGTCGTAACAAAAATTGCAAAAAAGGTACCATGCTCTGTGTATTTGATAGGGGCCTAAATACTATTCCCCACGTTTTTCCTTGTCACTACCAGAGCCGGTGCTTACCCACCGTGCAACAGCCAGGGCTGACACATTGGATATTGCTCCGAGGAGACGGCGCTGGTCAAGGAGAAGGTTCTTGAATTCGTGCTGAATGCCAATGACACCAACGGTTTCTTCAAGCGCTTTCATTGGCATAAAAAAAACGTTTATATTGGAAAGGGTCTGCGTCCCTGCCCCGGCTACTTCGCCATTGGCGTAGGTCCATTCGGCGACAGCCATTTCGTGGGGATTAAGGTCAATCTCGGATTTACTCCTGCCCCATACCTGAAGTCTTTCAACTTGTCCCCTAAACAACACAAAAGACGGAGCATCAATAACCTTTGCTATATACTTGATGGTGATATGTCCTAGTTCATCTAGCACGGTAGTTCGCAGGAGAGGCATGATACTATCCCATTCTTTTGAGTCCTGGAGAAACCCCCCTATCAATTGCTCCACAGGAGGTAGCATCAGAAACTCCTTGCTCATTTCTTCGAGAAGACCGATCCTTTTCAGGCGAAGCTGCAATGCCAGGTTCTGCTGCTTCGTTATTTTGACGAGTTGTCCTACAACGATTGACGTAAATAAGAATACAACCGTGTTGACGATATCGTAGGAGTGATTCATGGTAAAGCTGAACCTGGGCTCGACAAAGAAGAAATCAAAGGTGAGCAAGCTGATTATGGACGCAACTATCGAGGGGATTGTGCCAAAGAAAAGAGCGCTGGCAATCGTCGCGATGAGATAGATGAAGACAAGAGACCTGGGATGGATAAATCCCTCCAGGAGAAAGTTCAATACTGTGACTGCGGCAATCATGCCTAGCGTCACTGCATAGTCCTTGGGGGAGAGCGTAAACTTTTTTGCGGCTGGTCTACTCAATACCTCTTTTTTCTCTGTTGTCGGAGTTATTAGATGGAGCTCAAAGTCTGTCTTTGCATATAATAAACGATTCACAGGTGAGCTCTTTAAGAAGTCCGATATCTTAGACCGAATCGGTTTTCCAATCACTATTCGCGTGATATTGTTTTCATGGGCAAAACGGAGAACTTCCTCCGCTATATCGGTTCCCAGAACAGTTACGGTCTTGGCACCCAGTTCTTCCGCCAGGTTTAGAGCGCCTGCCAGGTAACTTTTTGCTGCGTCAGAGATGTCTCGCAGGGCCGGTGTGGACACATAGACCGCATACCATTCGGCATGAATGTCTTTTGCAATCTTGTAGGCGCGTCGAAGTAGCTGTTGTGCATAAAGATTCGGGGCTATGCAGACCATAACCCGTTCTCCTGCGGGCCAAGGCCCTGAGATCGCCTTTGCCTTCATATAGTTCAGGAGCTCGGAATCCATTTTCCTTGCGATTATGCTAAGGGTTAGCTCCCGTAATGCAACGAGATTACCGCGGAGAAAAAAACTTTGTATAGCCTGCCTGGCCTGTTCGGGGATATATACTTTGCCTTCTTTTAACCTCTGGAAGAGTTCTTCCAGAGGGATATCGATGACCTGAACCTCATCAGCCCTATCCAAAATGTTGTCTGGGACGGTCTCCTGAACCCTGATCCCTGTTATCTTTGCGATTACGTCTACCTGACTTTCAAAGTGTTGGATATTAACCGTAGTGTATACATCTATGCCGTGGTTTAGTAGCTCCTCAACATCCTGGTATCGTTTAGGGTGGCGGCTATCAGGGGCGTTAGTATGCGCAAGTTCGTCCACCAAAACAACGGAAGGATGCCTCGCTATTACAGCGTTTATGTCTAATTCCTCTAGGACCATGCTTCCGTATTCCACCTGTTGTCTGGGAATAACTTCCAGATTCTCAAGCAGGGCCTGAGTTTCAGATCGCTTGTGGGTCTCCACTATGCCAACGACGACATCTTCGCCGCGATTTTTAAGAACGTGGGCTTCCTGAAGCATGGTGTAAGTCTTTCCCACGCCCGGAGCATACCCAAGGAAAATCTTTAATCTTCCTTTTTTCTCTTCCTCAAGCTGTATCTCTTTCAGAAGAGCATCAGGATCGGGCCTTTTGTTTTCTTCAGGACTACCCCTTTTCTCCATTACTCTGCCACCTTTTTCTATCTATATCTAACTCCAACCTCTTTTGCAAGACGACATTGCTATACTTTACCACGTGCCTTCGCTAATAAGTTTGATGGCTTGGCTATCACTCCGAACTCCGGCGACCCGCAAACGGGTACCCCGACTCCGAACTGTTCTATCAAAATATGCTACAATTTATGAGAGGTCGAATGATTACTCCCGATGAAGAAAAATGGATTCTTTCGAAGGCTTATGTTCCTGAGCACATCATAAGCCTCATGGTGACCATATCAAAGGGCCAGCCCTTTTTATCCAACGGGTATCTTTATTATGTAGGGGACACCTGGGGCATCTTGATTGGATATCCTTTGAATGCAGAGTTTACTCCAGAGACCTTTACCATTACATTCAAAGATATAATCGGGCACTATCCAGCCCGAACCTGGTGGATAATAGGGCCAAGCCTTCCGGAAGACCTGCTTGCTTCATGCGGAGACTGGCAGACAGACACCTATTACACGCTCAATTTTAGTGATTTTGACAGCAAGGCCAGCCTCAGGCGGGTTGCGGAGAAGGCTACTTCCCGCCTCATGGTAGAGGTAACCAGATCCATGACCCACGAGCATCAAAACCTGATTAACGAGTTTGTTGCGAGAGAAAACCCGGGGAGTCTCATTCGGGAGTTCTACCGTGCAATGCCAGATTATATTCTTCATTCAAAAACATCGCTTGTCCTCAACGCCAGGGATTTCAATGGGCTTTTAGCCGCTTTTTATGTAGCAGACATGGCTGCCAATGATTTTGCCACCTATGTTGTCGGTTGCCATTCAAAGGAGCATTACGTGCCTCATGCATCAGATTTGCTTTTTTTTGAGATGGTCACTATGACCAGGGAATGGGGTAAAAGTTACGTAAATCTCGGTCTTGGGGTAAATCAAGGCATACGAAAGTTCAAAGAGAAATGGGGAGGAAAGCCTACCCGTCCATACGAATTTTGTGAATATCACTCAGGCATTTCAGGTATGAGCACAATGATCGACTCCCTTCTGACACGTCTATGAATGCACCCTGGGAAAGAAAACTCAGAATGGTGTGGCAGATCGAAAAGGACACAGCAAAACACTTCCTCGTCGGTACAGCCCATTTTTTTCCACACAGCTTCAAAAAATCACTGACGCAACTCATCAATGAGGTAGACGTTGCTCTATTCGAAGGACCTCTTGATGAGGGCAATATGGATGCAGTGAGAAAGTACGGTCTGGAAGGATGGCAAGGCCCATCGCTCTATAATGCACTGGAACAAAAAGCAATACGGGCCGTCAACAGAGAGATCATGAACAGTAACGTTTCAAACCAGGCGACCTTCGCATCATATGTAGACCTCTTTCAATCAGGCAGGGAGGACCTACTTTCCTCTGAGATAGAGGGTCTACGTCCATGGATGGCCTTTTTTAAGCTCTGGTCTCAGTATCTCTCGAAAAGGGGGTGGAAGTATTCGGTCGATCTTGAAGCCCTGTCCATTGCAAGAGAGCTTGGCAAAAAAGTGGTCTTCCTTGAAACAATCCAAGAACAACTCGATGCTTTAGACGGTATACCTTTCGAACGGATTGTTGATTACCTGAACAAATTCAGATGCTGGAGGGGGTTCTCCCAATACCATAAAAAACAATATCTTAAAGGCTCATTGGACGGATTACTCAATACAACGAACGCATTCCCAACGAGATGCGCTTCCATCATCGATAATCGTGATCCCGTGTTTTTCGAACGAATGATGCCTTACGTTAATGAAGGAGTAGTAGCTGTTTTTTTAGGAACAACCCATATACGGGGTATTACAAAAATGCTTGAAAAGGATGGTTTCAAGGTAACCCAATACAAACTATGATCAGCAAAACTGATTCAGAATATATTTTCAATTACGCCTATGTGCCTGAACACCTTGTGGATTATGTCACGTCTATCGCTGGCGCTGAGCCTTGCCTATTTCAGCACTATCTCTGTTATAAAAAAGATGAGAAGTTGATATTTATTGGATACCCATTGGGGGTGTCTTTCCACGAGAAGCAGATGGATGCTAGTCTTGCCAAAGCATTAAATTCAATGAAACCCCAGAGTATATCCCTCATAGCGCCAAAATTCGGTGAAAGGAGTGCCAGAGTCATTCAGCAACATTCAGACACTTACTACCGGCTCGACCTCAATAATCTTGTAGTTACACCAAAGGTGCACAACATGTTACGCAGGGCTTCGCAAGAGATTTCTGTGGAGCAAACCAGCAAGTGGCATGACAATCATGGGGCCCTTGTGGCGGAATTCCTTGCAACTCATCAGGTCTCTGAGGAATCAAAATACATCTTTGCCAGAATCCCTGAATACGTAGCATCCTCCAAATCTGTTCACGTGTTGAGCGCATTCGACCATGAGGGGAATTTGATTGCCTTTGACGTTGCAGATTATGGATCGAGAGATTACGCTTTCTACATGTTCAACTTTGCTTCCCGGGAGCATTACATGCCGGGCGCTTCAGACCTGCTGCTCTCCGAGGTGGTTAATATTGCGCGCAAACAGGGTAAACAGTTTGTAAACCTGGGTCTTGCTATTAATAAAGGTGTAACATTTTTTAAGGAAAAGTGGGGTGGCGAGCCTTTTTTAAATCATGAGTTTATACTCTATGACAAATCACGAGCCGGCATCATTGATGCCCTCTTCAATAGACTGTAAAGCATGGGTATCCTCGATAGATTGAAAAAGAATCAAAAAAAGAAACGGTTTGGGGCGTGGCAGATCGAGATTACAACGCGATGCAGCCTTCAGTGTACCATGTGCATCAAGACTGCCTGCAAAGAATGGCACCGGAAGGATATGAGTGTCAATGGCTTTGAAACGATTGTGCCTTACCTGCACGATGTGAAAAGCGTGGTGCTCGAAGGCTGGGGGGAGTCCTTACTACACAAGAATCTTGTTGATTTTATTCGTTTGGCTAAGACAGCCGGGCCGGAAGTCGGGTTTGTCACAAGCGGCATGGGGCTCACACCTGACTATGCTCATTGGATCGTGGATGCCGGTGTTGATTTCGTGGGATTTTCCCTCTCGGGGGCAACTGCAAAAACCCACAATGCCATCCGAGTTAATTCTGATTTTGATGCACTTATTGCATCAATGAAAAATATTAGACAACTCAGTCTTAATAATCCGCTGAGAAAACCTAAACTTCACATCGTCTTCCTTATGCTTAGAGAAAATGTGCATGAGATCCCCGCCCTCCTTGACCTGGCCCACGAGATAGGTATCAACGAAATTGTCCTTCTCAACATCATCCAAGTGACCAGTTGGCTACAGGATAGACACAAGATATTCACGTGCGAAGAAGGGTCTCTTTACAAAAACGCCATAAAGGGGGCAGCGGATAAGGCCAGAAAGCTCAAGATAAGTCTTTCCTTGCCTGCTGTCTTTCCACAGAACGTTGCAGTGTGCAGCGAAAATCCCCTCGATAACATTTACATATCGGTGGATGGGGAGGTTTCACCGTGTGTCTTCCTCAATCCCCCCGTCACATCACCCATCACGAGAATCTTTTGTGGCACTGAGTATCCAACGCTTCCTGTGAGTTTCGGAAACATCTTCACCGAGCCATGGGACAGGATTTGGACCAATAAGGAGTACGAGGAATTCAGAGACGCTTTTATTTCCCGACAAAAGAGATGGAAAGAGTCTTATACCTCCCTTCTTGAAATGCGTCGCCCCGAGGATTCACCTATACCTGATCCCCCAGCCCCCTGCAGAATCTGCCACAAAATGCTCGGGTTCTGAAGTCGAATGTGAGCTATTAGTGTTCAATGAAAATGGTTGAAATTGATCGGTCTGATTATTACCTTCGCCTCCTCCTAAATCTATTACCAAGAATAACCAGACAAAACAGAGCATAACTGAAAACTGAGTTAAAGACTGGCGCCTTTCCCGCCACCATTGATTATAAATCCTACTCATAGTTATTCTTGCACAGAGCCGAACGGTTCTTTTTATTCGGTCCAAGCCAGGGAGTGACATGGGTGGCGGTGATGGACTGTATTCCCTGCTAAGGTGGCCAAGCACTGCCCGTTTTCCCAACGCCGCAAGTAACAGCTCACTTGTGATGAACCTCTAACGCTCCCAGTCTCTACGTCAGTTCCACGCCAAGGGCATAATATCGGTCCATATCCCACACCATGGGGGACAAATCCTCACTTCTGACAAAATCAATAACCTCAGCCACATACAACGTAAAGTGGCTGACTGAAAGAGATGTGACGACTTTGCACTCGATGCTTGCAAAGGATCCCTTAATTATTGATGCATCTACAGTGGCCGCTTTCTCCGTCTCTATGCCGAACTCTTTAAATTTGTCTGCAGCCTTTTCATGGCCAAGCTTCTTGGCGAGTTTCGTCTGATGGGTGGACGCGATATTCAGGACAAACTGTTCGCTTTCCTCGATCAACTCATGAGTCTTAGTATCTTTGTGAATACTGATAACCAAAAGAGGTGGGTTCTCGGAGATGAACATAGCTGATGCTGTGATGGCTTCCCGTTCTAACTTCGTGGCTACCGTTAAAAGATTCACTGAACAGGGCATGACGTGACTTACTTTCATCTTGTTATTACCTCCTCTTCTTGAATTTGACTTGCCCGTGCCCACGGCACTTTCTATAAACATAGCCGTTTTCTCAAGTTTGTCAACATTTGTATAGGTCCAGCACATTCGTGATACAATCATCCTTGATGGATAATGCGTTCACGATTACCAGATCAAATCTGACATAGTCGACAAAGACACAGCATAGCGTAGCCCAGGAAAGAATGTGGCAAAGAAATAAGGTAATGACTATAAAAAGAGGGAGCTTGCAGCCTTTTGACTGCTCACTCCCTCTTTTGCTCATACGCTCTATTTTATGCGCTATGCGCTATGGCTATTAAAATTTCGGTGTCGGGAACAGTACCCCACCAAAGATCAGGTATGCAAAGAGCAATGTCCAGAGGATGTTAAACACCTGGGCAATGAGAAACGCTGCTGCCGGTCTTCCACCGCCCATTGCAACCAGTTCCTTAAACTTCGTTTCAAGACCAATGCAAAGGAATGCCATGGTAAACCACCAACCCCTTAATCCGGCTGTGATGCTTGTAACGGCCTTCGCACTCGCCTCGCTCATAAAAAAGGAAAACACTATTGAAGCGATTATGAACCCAACAACGAATTTAGGGAATCTGAACCATATCTCCATGAGGCTCGGTTTTTGTCCAACAGCCTGCCCCTTGAAGGTAAACCAGATGGCAAGGAAAAAGGCAGCAAAGCCTATGAGAACGTTCTGAGCCATTTTTACGACAACCGCAACGGACATAGCTGCATCTCCGGCGATTGCCCCTGCAGCAACAACGGCACCAGTGGTATCAATCGTTCCACCGATCCAGGCACCTGCCACAGCAGGCAGCATACCCACAGCTTTGGCAATGAGAGGCTGGAATATCAACATTGGGATTGCACAAAGGAGAACGAGAGAGATGGTATGGCTTATTTTCTTCTGGTCACCCTTGACTGCCCCACCGGCTGCGATAGCTGCAGAAACACCGCAGATAGATACAGCGGTTCCAAGGATCGACGCAAACTCATCATCGAGTCCAAGCTTCTTGGCAACCCAGTAACAAACATAGAAGACAGCCAGGATGACAATGATTGACTGAATCATACCATAGGCGCCAACCTTGGCAATGGTGGTGAAGAGTACCTCAGCGCCCAGGAGCACAAGGCCGATTTTAATAAAAAACTCAGTTTTAATAGCTGTTTTCAGCCATTCAGGAACACCAAGGAAGTTACTGATTATAAGCCCAAAAATCAGGGCCCAGAAAACAACTTCAAGCCCATAGTAATTGACTACGGAGTTTCCTGCCACAAAGAAAGCAAGGGCCGACAGGATAAAGACGATCGGGAAACCGAGGGTAAATTTTCCAAAACCCAGACCCATAATGGCCATGCCGATGCCGCCGAGGATCCACAGCCCAATGAGGAGCCAAAAGGCCCTCATCATATTTTCCCCAGAAAATACCTTGCCGGCGGTGTTCCCTGCATCGCCCTTTATGTCTTTGCCCATCTTCTCGGCTTTCTTCTTGATGTCCTTGTCTTTTGCATCCTTTGCAGCCTTTTCCACAGCCCCGGCCGCATCACTTATTGCTTTTCTGTCTTTCCCTTCAAGTGCTGTTTTCAGGCCCATGACAGCCGCCTGTACACCCGGATCACCCTTTCCTTCAGCCTCCTTAGCGAGGGCTTCAGCCTTGGCCGGCAAAGCCACAGCTTTTTCAAAAAATGCCCCGTCAGTCATCCACTTCCACCCTGGAAGCTTGAAGGTTGCCCCAGCCATAAAGATGATCAGAATGAGAAAGCCTATCCAGACCGACATCCAGTCATCTTTTTTCCAAAGCGTAGTAAAATCAATTTTTTGCTTATTTTCCGCCATTGAAACACCCCCTTAAATAATAGATTTAAAAAAATCTACAAAATCCCCTATAAAACTATAGCCAAATTTTCTCGGTTGTCAACTACATACCCCTTTTCACTGTAATTAAAATGATTTATACTAAATTAGACAGAGAAGTCTAAGGAGGATATCATGCAATATTCTGAAACTGTGATGGAGCATTTCAAGACTCCCCACAACGTTGGAACCATGGAGAACCCTGATGGCGTGGGTCAGGTTGGGAACCCTGTGTGCGGCGACATGATGAAGATTATGATTAAGGTTAAAGATGATAAGATTGATGATATAAAGTTTGAGACCTTTGGATGCGGGGCAGCCATTGCTGTTTCAAGCATGGTAACAGACATGGCAAAGGGCAAGACGCTCGAGGAAGCCATGCAGATTACCAATAAATCGGTGGCAGAACAGCTCGGTGGCCTTCCGAAAAACAAGATGCACTGTTCAAACCTTGGTGCAGATGCGTTACAAAAAGCCATTCAGGATTATATTGACCGCAAAGAAGGCAGGGTTCGCAAGAGACCCGATGAAGGCCTTGAACACCTGGATTCTCATGAAAAACATTGCTACTGCCCTTATTGTGATTATGATCAACCGGAAGAGGCGCCCCTCTGCGTGAGGTGCGGTAAACCGACCGTAGAGCGCGACCACGACTAACATTTTACACTCCAAGAAGAGGTGAATATGCAGACAATATTCTTCGACCACATTTCCGGTACGCCCATCCACCCTGAAGTAAAAAAAGTAATGATCAACTATATTAACGAACATTACGGAAACCCTGTGAGCCAGCACCGTTTGGGTGATGCCGCGTCAGAGGAACTGGAGACAGCACGGGAACAGATGGCAAGCCTGATCAACGCCAAACCGCAGGAGATTGTTTTTACTTCAGGCGGCACAGAGTCAGTTAACCATGCTATTAAAGGGGTGGCTATGGCCACTCACGACAAAGGAAAACATATTATCACGTCCAATATCGAACACCAGTCCGTCTCCAAGTCTTTGAGGATGCTCATGAGAATGGGTTACCATGTCACTTCCTTGCCCGTCGATAACTATGGGCTTGTTGATCCGAAGGAGGTAGAGCGTGCAATTACCAATGAAACGGTCCTTGTTACCATCATGCATGCCAACAATGAAATAGGAACTCTTGAGCCTATAGCTGAGATTGGAAAGATTACCCGTGCCCGGGGAATTATTTTTCATAGTGATGCAATCGCCTCGGTGGGGGTTGTTCCCTTTGATGTTGATACCATGGGTGTTGACCTGGTGAGCATTGCAGCTAATCAATTCTATGGACCTTCTGGAGTTGGCGCCCTGTATATCAGGCCAAAGACACGCATCCTCCCGCTTATCGAAGGGGGTATGCAGGAGAATGGACAGAGGGCCGGTACTGAAAATATGGTCGGCATCGTCGGCATGGGTAAAGCAGCGGAACTGGCCAAGAATGAAATGGATCAGCGAATCAAGCACCTTAGCCAACTTCGCCAGGCATGGATAGGCAAACTCAAGGCTATTGAGGCCATTGAGATTAACGGTCATCCCACTGAGTGTCTCCCCCATCTTGTCTCCTTTTCGGTTCTTTATGTAGAAGGAGAGTCAATGATTCTCATGCTTGATGAAAAAGGAATCTGCGCTTCAACGCGGTCAGCGTGTGCCTCAGGGTCACTGCGGGCATCACACGTCTTGCTAGCCACTGGCTGTGACTATGCCGCTGCACAAGGCACTCTGATATTTTCCTTTGGCATTATGAACTCGATGGAAGAACTGGATAAAGCCATGGAAGTTTTCAAGAACAGCGTTATCTTTCTGAGAAACATGTCTCCATTATATAAGAAAAAAGCAAGATGAAACAGCTTTAAGCTCTTAGCAGATACTAAAGGGGCTGGAGATGATCCAGCCCCTTTTTTGTCCATTACTGGGACTTGCGTCGCCCCCTCCATCCCGCCAAGCGGGACGGAGCCTTCCCTTCTTGCACAAGAATGGGCTATCGACTGAAATATCCTGGGATGTGCGTCCAATCTTTCCTTTGCCGTATTTCAGAAGGACATCTGCTACGGTCAGACATCCGTGCTTACCCCGATGTTCAGGATATGCACTCTGACGCAAAAATTTACCTGACTTTTCATCAATTCATCCCTAGAATGTATTACATTATTATTCTATTTTATTATTTTTATATTTATTTTATATTCTATTTTTTATATTTATATTTTTCTTGTTATCTATCTTAGTTATTAATTGAATCTTTTTTATATATTTTATTATTCTAATAGTATTTTATTACTATCTTTTATATTTCTTTTAAATTGATTATTATAAATTATTTTTGTATTAATAATATTTTTTTCTTGACATTATTATTTTATTATATCTATTCTGTATAATTAATAGCATACAATGGCCAAAATAAAAGCCGATAAAGAAAAAAAATCCATTCCAGTCATTGTCCGTCTCAATCGCGAAGAATACGAGATTCTTGAAAGAAGGGCTTCCGCTCTCGGGATGAACGTGTCCGTTTTCCTGAGGTTGCTCATACGTAAGGGGAAAATTTCACTGGACGAGAGGGAGCAAAAAACCCAATAAAAGGAGGTGAGCACAGATGCCGACGAAGAAAAAAGCTCCAGCAAAAAAAGCAGCAACAAAAAAAGCTCCGGCGAAGAAGAAATAAGGAGGGGGCCAAAAGCCCCTTCCCCTTCAACCCTCAGGTTCCCGTGGAGGCTGACAAAGTTGCTGAATGTGCTCACTATCCCTGCGACGACGACTGAACGGCACAGGCCTTAAAAGGCTGGAACATTAGGATAACAGAGAGGAGGTGATAAAGAATGACAAAAGCAGAGCTTGTTACAAAGATTGCAACGAAATGCAAACTGAACAAGGCACAGGCTGAAAGAGCGGTCAATGGCTTCGTTGACGTGGTAAAAGAAGCCATCAAGAAGGGTGACAAGTTGAGACTTGTCGGCTTCGGAACTTTCTCGGTAACCAAGAGAAAGGCTCGCACGGGAAGAAACCCTCAGACTGGCAAGCCGATGAAGATTGCTGCGAAAAAAGTCCCGAAATTCTCAGCATCTCCGGCCTTCAGGAAAATTGTAAAGTAGGCCCGTGGAGTAAGGCACCCCCTCGAACCCCAATCCCTTATAAGGGGGTGCCTTACGGCATCATACCTTTCTTCAGCTCTTCCAGTGACTTGAGAAGGTTGGTATGCTTAGCCTCATCTTCTTGAAGGTACTTGAGGAGGTATTCCTGGATGTACATCTTTTTTCCTTTTAAAGAATCAAGGGCTTCCTTGACTATTTCTACCATAGCCTCTTCAATTTCCGTATGACGTTCGATCAGACCCCAAACCTTTTTTAGTTCGTCAGGTGTCAGGCTTACTGTCTTTGATTCAACGCTATCTGCAATCCACTGCTGGACCAGGTAGTGCATCTGGGAGTCACGTTGAATAATCTCCATGATCAGACGAATGATAGGATTCTCAGTCTTCTCCATAACATACCCGGTTGAAACGATGGCGCTGTTCTCGATTTTTTGCCAGCGCCTCATAGAGGCTGCCAGTTTTTTCTGCAATTCCTTTATTGTCATCTTCACCCTCCTGATGTTTATTTAATCTCACTCCTGCTTTTTGAAAAGCATAGCGTAAATATAATCCACCCCTATCGTCACGTCTATGGTTATGTATGTTTGAACTCAATCTCCACTCCTCCAACATTTCATAAATAACCCCCTTGCATTTCTCACCCTTCATTTTTAAATTTATACAGTTTGTTGACAAGTTTCCTTTTGATTGCTATAAAGAATCTATTGTTACAAAAAAGATATTTAAAAGGCTTTTGTAAGATCTATGCAAATAGATTTCGATGGTTAATCTTAATTTGTTTTGTCCCTCTCCCTTCCGTGTATGTGCTCCCTGCATAACATTCATAGGGTGGCACTTCAATATAAATGTAAGTCAAATTCGTTGTGGAGGTGAACCATA
>Ga0105103_10001300_pt1 | contig 13807 bp, 11 predicted proteins | sample PPLLaktember2015_2_FD_79107 | JGI IMG/M metagenome (GOLD analysis project Ga0105103, IMG submission 79107) | Freshwater sediment microbial communities from Prairie Pothole Lake near Jamestown, North Dakota, USA - PPLs Lake P7 Core (6) Depth... | ecosystem: Environmental > Aquatic > Freshwater >...
GTAAAATCTTTACAGGAACTAGACAAAGCAGTATTTGAAGCTAACGTTTCAATTCAAGCAAATTTTGTACCCCCCTTGCCCCCCCAACCCCCCCCGATGTCGGGGGCAGGGGGGGGGAGGCAAGGGGGGACTATCGTAGGGCATACGAAAAGTAATGCTTGGGGAGAGAACCACCTCTGGGTTGGATAACGCAAGGTATCTAGTTTAAGTGGACTCGTTGAACCAAGAATCCCTCGCATGAGCGCGATGGGAGTGTCAATGAGTACAATGGGCAGACAGTCAAGACTCAAAAGGGTTTTGACAAGGTTGACAGTCAGAAGATCATGGTTCTTAATATATTAGATGCCAGTAGATTCGCCCTAGAGGGTTATTGTAACCCCCCAGATCGCGCTTTTGACTTGCTTGATTACTAATTTACTATGTGTCTCCGCCGCTAGGAGTGTGATATGAATCGTCCTGGGAATCGGTTTACCGAATCACCGAAAACCCCCCCGACTCCTGAAGTGGAACTTCAGGAAGTCCCCGTTAAATCCCCCCATACTGAGGCTGATTTAGCCGTAGAGTCAGCCACCCCCGCAGAAGTCAAACGTCAACAACCGATCCCCCCTCCCAGTCATCTGCGGCAGTATCGGGCGATCGGTCTCGTCTATGGCCATTATCAGCAATCGGAGGAACAATTAACTAAAGGCAATATTTTAACTGCCGATGGTACTCTGATCGATTCTGTGATTCTCGGTCGGGTGATCAGTTTGGTGAAAAATCATCTCGATCTGGAAAAACCCCATCTTTGGGTGGTTTATCCCCGCACCCGTCAGGAAAATGATGCCCTTCATGTTCAGATTGTCGGTGTTTGGGAGCCGGCAACCCTGAAAAAAGAGGATGATCAGGAGATAGAACCGCTCCTCGCTTCTACCCCGGGTTATTTTTCAATTCGAGGTGAAGTCATCTTTACTGAACGGGAAAATCAAGCGGTAGTGGTCAAAATCCGACAAATGCCCAAAACTGAAGCGGAGAAACCCAAGTTTTTTAAACTAAAATTGCGCGGCACTTTACCAGGTAAACCGATCAGTCGTTTTTGGGATTTTCAGGTACAACTGAAAGGAGATGCCTTAACTATTTTGGAAGGTTTAGACCTCGGTTTTGCCAGTAAGAAAAAACCCATGGGTAAGGGGGGTTTTAAAAAGCCTTTTGATAAAAATCGTTATCCCTCGGTCGATAGATATTCTCGACCAGAAGGGGAAGGAGAAAAGCGACCTTTTACCCCCGGACAATCTACCGTTCCTAGGCCTTCCCGACCGAAACCCGTATCGGAAAACTAATTTTTTTCTAAGGATGGGTTCTGCACCCATCCTTAGTCTAGGATTTGTTTTCAGGAGTTACTTGATACTTAGTATTGGGAATATAAGCACGAATGTTATAACTATAATCCGTTCCTAAAATCTCGGCGATAAAAACCGCTAACTGAGTGCCTAAAATCGCTTCATCGGCAGAACTAAAAGATTTATAATCTTCTATTAACCACTGTTGACCACCATTAACTAAAGTACATCTAAATGTACCGAGAGATTCGGCAATTTCTGTATGTTCTATATAGTTTCTCGTTTTTACTTCCCCCGCACTATCTGCCCTCAAACACAATTGATTAAGTTCTGCATAAAATTTGGCAGGAATTTTGTCTAAATCACCCCCTTTAGTCACCCAACGCATAAAAAGATGGAAAGACCAAGGCAGATTGAGGTAAACTAGATAAGATAAACCCAGAATAATTGTTAAATATAAGCAGGGGAGCAGCAATTGATTATATTTCTTTTTCCTGGAGCGATTTAAACGTTTAGCTAAATCTAGCTTTGATCTTTTCATGAATTTTAATTAGTTAAAAGTAATTCGTAAAAAGTAAGATGTATAAAAAAATTCTGCGTTTTGCTCCGATTATCCTCTCTTTAAGTTTATTTATTCTAGCGGTCTGGGCAATTAGTCAAGAATTTAAACACTACACTTTTGCCCAACTCTTGGCCAGTTTAAATCATATTACCACAAGTCGTAAGCTAGAAGCTATTTTTTGCATGGCCTTGGGTTATTTGTCGATGACGGGTTATGACCGCCTAGGTTTTTATTATATCAATCATCCCTTAGCTTTAGGCACTATTATCCGTACTGCTTTTATCAGTTATGCTTTTGGTAATACCATTGGTTTAACCTTATTTTCTGGGACAGCGATCCGTTATCGTTTCTATACTCCTGCGGGGGTGGGGGTGGTGGATATTGCCAAAGTTATCACTTTTACCCATTTAAGCTTTTGGTTGGGAATGTTAGGCATTGGTGGTGTAAGTTTCCTCCTCAATCCCCAACGGATTCCTCAACTTTTAAAATTACCTTTTTTAACTACTAAACCTTTAGGAATAATTTTTTTATTGCTGGTTACGGAATATTTTTTCTTGACTCTCACCTATAAAAAACCCCTAAGAATCGGCCAAGAAAATATCTATTTACCCTCTTGGAATCTTTCTCTAGCTTTGATTTTGGTGACTTTTATTGATTGGATATTAGCCGCTAGAGTTCTATATCTTCTTCTCCCAGGCAACTACAATACTTCTTTTTTAGAATTTTTCGGTCTCTATGTATTTGCCATGACAGCAGGGGTATTAAGTAACGTGCCGGGGGGAATAGGTGTTTTTGAGTTTATCATGCTGAGATTACGACCAGAATATGTATCTAATGCCGAGCTTTTAGGTTCCTTAATCGCCTATCGAGCTATTTATTATTTCCTGCCTTTAATTGTCGCTTTTGTCTGGTTATTGGGTTACGAGGCGCGCAGAAAATAAGGCCCGCAAATTAGCTGAAACGGACAAAAAAGTCCCCATGCCGTCATAGCTGGGGAGCATCAATCTAGTAGGCTAAAGTTTCTAAAGTTTCCCGTAGATAGGAACAAATGCGAGCATCAGCATCGTCTCTATTTTTACCTGATTCTAGTTGTTCTTGCTGCCAACGCCGAAACCCGGAACTAGCGGCGATGGCTTGTTTTAAATGCTCCCAAGTATGATGATCTTTGTGAAGTGGGGTATCGGAAAATGTGGTAGAGTTGCCCATCTTTACCTCTGGTGGTAGGGTTGCACCTTTTAACATAACTTAAAAATCGCTGAAAATTCTGATAACTGGGACACAATTAGGTAGAAAAAGGTGTTGCCTAGCTGGAAATCTGCGGGGATGCCAACACCTTTTTTGAGGAAATCTAGGGGATTTTTAGGAGATTTTGCTGGTTTCTGCCGCTTCTTCCGCCTCCACTGCCGCGTTTAAAGCTGCGGGGGGAATGGGGATAGGAAATACCGCCGGCAGGTTAGCGGTGGCATCTTCAGGAGGCTGCCCAGGGTGAAAACGACGGTAGGTTAAAACACCAGCTACGGTGATTGCTCCTGTAGCGGCGGCAACCCCTAAAATAAGTTTGTTAGCATCCACAGGGAGGGTGTTATTGCTGCCAAAAATGCTTTTACCTTTAGCGAAAGCACAAGCGGAGGCACTGCCAGCATCAAGAGTACCTAAAACAATGCCACTGACGAGGGTGGCACTAACGGCGATGGAGGTGAAAAAGGTTTTCTTCATAATTGCCTTGGGGATAGGTTGTCAATAGCGATTATCCTTGCATTATAGATATCTAAATCACAATTGTCTATTTTATTTCCGTTGGTGACATTGAAATAATTTTGTTTAAGGATAATGAATTATCAATATCGTGTCGGGGGTAGTCTTGCCTATAACCATCCTACCTATATCGAGAGAAATGCCGATCGAGAACTGTTAACCGCGTTGAAAAATGGTCAATTTTGCTACGTTTTCAACTGTCGTCAGATGGGCAAATCCAGTTTAAGGGTACGAGTGACTCATATCTTACAGCAATTGGGCATGGATTGCGCGTCCGTAGATATAACCGGCATTGGTAGTAATGATAATTTATCCCAATGGTATAACGGCGTGATTACCCGTTTGTTTTTAGGATTTAATCTGACGGGAAAAATTAATCTTAAATCCTGGTTGCGTGAGCGAGAGGATTTACCCCCCGTGCAGCGTTTGGGACAATTTATCGAGGAAGTTTTATTGGTTTATTGTCGGGGAGAGAAAATATATATTTTTATCGATGAGATCGATAAAATTCTTAGTTTACAGTTTTCTCTAGATGACTTTTTTTCCCTGATTCGTTATTGTTATAACCAAAGAGCGGAAAATGACCAGTATGAAAGAATTACTTTTGCTTTATTCGGTGTTGCTACCCCAGCAGATTTAATTCGCGAAAAGACCCAAACGTCTTTTAATATCGGCCAGGCGATCGAATTAACGGGATTTAATCTGGCAGAAATTGCTCCTTTAGCCGCAGGATTATCCAGTCAAAGTAATTATCAACCCGACTGCTTAGAAAAAGTTATTTTTTGGACGGGAGGACAGCCATTTTTAACCCAGAAAATCTGTCAGCTATTGCGGGAAAATAATTTAGATATTGAGACGCTGATCAAAGAGAGAATTATTAATAATTGGGAATCTCAAGATGAACCGGTTCATCTGCGAACTATTGCCGATCGCTTGTTAAGAAATCAAGATAAAGCGGGTCGTTTGTTAGGTATCTATCAACAAATTTTAGAAAAGGGATCAATTCCCTACGATGATAGTCCAGAACAAGGGGAATTAAGGTTATCAGGATTACTGGTAAAAAAGGGTAATCAGTTAGTAGTTTATAATCCTATTTATCGAGAAATATTTAATCTCAATTGGGTGGAAAAACAATTAGAGCAATTGCGTCCCTACTCAGAAGCGATCGCCGCTTGGCAACAGTCTAATTATACCGATGAATCGCGGCTTTTACGCGGAAAAGCTTTAAATAATGCCCTCGATTGGTCCCAGGGTAAAAGCTTAAGTAATCTTGATTATCAGTTTTTAACTGCTAGTCAAAATCTCGATAAAAGAGAGGCAGAAATTAGCTTAGAAACTCAGAGACAAGCTAATAAAATTCTAGCAATTGCTCACCAAAAAGCTACGAAAAGAATTCAAATTGGCTCGGTAATTTTAATTGCTTCTCTTTTGGGTTCTTTCTTAGCTTTTATTCAGGTAAAACAAGCATGGCAGCAAGTAGAAACCGCTCAACTAGGTATTCAATTACAGCGCAAGGGTGATAGTTATTGGCAACAATTTCAATTTGAACAACTAGAATCTTTAATTGCGGCCATGCAAGCAGTAAATAGTTTAAAAAATATCGTTACTGATGGGCAACCCTTGAGTAAATATCCTGCTACCAGTCCAATTATTACCCTACAACAAATTTTAGATCGTATTCAAGAAAAAAACCAACTGCAAGGACATCAGGGAACTATTTATAGTGTTAGTATTAGTCCTGATCGTCAAAAAATTGCCACTGCTTCTCAAGATGGAACGGTAAAAATTTGGAATCAAAAAGGTGAGAATATTCAAACTTTGACAGGTCATCAAGGTGCAGTTTATAGTGTTAGTTTTAGTCCCGATGGTCAAAAAATCGCTACTGCTTCCGAAGATAAAACCGCCAAAATTTGGAACTTGCAAGGGCAAAATTTAGTCACCTATCCTGACCATCAAGAATCAGTTTATAGTGTTAGTTTTAGTCACGATGGTCAAAAAATTGTAACTACTTCCAGGGATAAAACCGCTAGATTATGGAATTTATCAGGTGAAACTTTACAGGTATTTAAGGGACATAAAAGATCGATAGATGCAGCTAGTTTTAGTCCCGATGGTCAAAAAATTGCCACCGCTTCCCGGGACGGTACGATTAAAATCTGGGATTTATCAGGTAAAATTATCTTGAGTTTAGGTCAAGATAATATTGGGGCTTTTTATAGTGTTAATTTTAGTCCCGACGGTCAAAAAATTGCCGGGGCAGCCGCAGATAAAACTGCTAAAATCTGGGATTTACAGGGAAATTTAAGAGCTACTTTCCAGGGACATCAAGATTTTGTCAACAGTGTTAATTTTAGTCCTGATGGCCAGTTTTTAATTACTGCATCTAGTGACGGTAGTGCTAAAATTTGGGGACTGCAAGGAGAAGAAATAACTACTCTGAGAGGACATCAAGAATCAGTTTTTACTGCTGTATTTAGTCAAGATGGAAAAGAGGTGGTAACTGGATCGAGTGATGAAACGGCTAAAATTTGGCAACTGAACAATTTAAATCAAACTAGGGCCGATAATACCAGTGTTAGCATTAATTTACTGGGCAATATTATCGCTATTGCTAATAAAGATGGTCAGATTACTTTACTCGATTCACAAGGTAAAAAAATTAGAGAATTTGCCACAAAAATGCGCTCAATCTATAGTATAGCTTTTCATCCCGATAGTAATCAGATAGGGATTACAGGAAGAAATGGAAAAGTCCAAATCTGGAGTCAAAAAGGAACAATGCTTCAAGAATTTACCGCTAGTCAAGTACCGATTTATAGTCTTGCTTTTAATGGAGAGGGAACAGCAATAATCACGGGAACAAGCGATGGAAAAGTTCGATACTGGCACTTAAATAATCATCGGACTCAATTAGTTAATTCTTGGACAGCTGATGATAGTATTATCTATGATTTGGTGTTTTCTCCCGATGACCAAAAAATTGCTACCGCTACTCGGGGAAAGATTAAAATTTGGGATTTGCAGGGCAATCTTTTAAAGGAGATTAAAACCGATTCTTTTCCCGTTTATGGAGTTAGTTTTAGTCCCGATGGTGAAAAAATCGCTGCTATTTCAAGGGATGGTACAGCTAGACGCTGGGACATGGACGGAAATTTGCGCTCCGAGTTTAAAATAGAAGAAGATATCGTCTATGGGATCACTTTTAGTCCTGATGGTCAAGAGATTGTGATTATTGCTAGGGATGGTCAAAAGCATCGATGGCCCTTAGAAACAGAATATAATTATTTACAAAAATTGCTCGATCGAGGTTGTCTTTGGTTAGAAGATTATCTCAGGACTCGTCCCGAAAAACGAGAAGCTCTATCCCTGTGTACTAGGAAAATAAAACCATTCACCTTTTAAACTTGGTTGGATTGGGTGGGGGGTGAAGGTTAAATTAATTAGTTAATTTCTTGAGTAATTATTGCCTAACCCACCCGCTAAATAATCTTAAATTTTAATCCGATAGGGGGGGATTTTCTTCCCTTTTTGATCGAGTTTCTGGGAGATTATCTTCTCCGATAATTTCCCCTTGGGGCAAATCTTCCCCGGTAACTTCAATAATCACCGTTTCGCTAACAGCAATAGTTTCGACTTCAACAGTTGTGACAGGTTCAGTCGGGGCAATTTCTGGGGTATTTTCGGCAGGGTTGATCTCTTCCGTTGCCAAATCAAAATCAAAATCATCGAAAGTTTCCCCATCATCAATAATTTCTGCGGCTTTTTCCTCAATTTCTGTCACTGATTCTGTAATAATTTCCCCAATAGCTGCGGTTTTTTCGGCAACGGGGGCAACCGTTTCTTGAGCTTTTTCCCCAATTTCTGTCACTGATTCTGTAATAATTTCCCCGATAGCTGCCGCTGTTTCGGCAACGGGGGCAACCGTTTCCTTAACCGTTTCTTTGACTTTTGCCGCTACTTTCTCAGGTTTAGCTTTAGTTTTGGGGGATTGAGAGGGAGTAACTTTCCCTAGACGATTGCCTAACCAACCGACAATAGTAAATAATTTAACTGGTTTGTCGGGATAAAAAAGTGCTTGTCTGAGTTTGAGAGTTTGCCAAGCGAAAGCAATAAATAATATGGTCGCGGCAGCTTGTCCGAGGAGGATAGCGCCTGTAATCCTTCCCGCGCACAACCAGAGGACAAGGGCATAGAATAATCCTACCGCACTCCAGAGAAAATCATCTTGACGGTGGCGATCGGGAGCGATAAAAGCGGTGGTGAGGAGGTACAGACTACTTAATCCCACCACGACCGCTAGGATATAGGGCAACATTTGCGATTCTCCTTTGACATTTCCTTTTTTATTGTGCGTTATTTGGGGTCGATCGAGTCTATTTTTTGATTAATTTGGGAAATTATCGAGTCAGATCGTCTTTACCTCTGTTGATGAATAGCCATAGTTAATATTAGGAAATTCTGGGTTTATCCTCTGCTGCTTGTGCTGGTGAGATTAAACAAGCTTTCGGATCAAATGATTAAGTTTTGGTCTTTAACAAGCAAAGAGAAATTAGGAACCCTTGATGAACACACAGATAAAGTATTATCTTTAGCAATTAGGATAAAAATCTGGCAAAATACAGCGTTTCTCCGATAGATGAGTTGCGTTTTTGCGAATGAAATCCTTACTTCAGCAAGGTTTAATTTATACTTCACCTTGACGAGCAACGCTGTAAGTAGGATAAAATAGTAAAAATTAAGACAATTATTCCGAGGATTATGCCTAATTTATTTAATCCTAACTAAGGTTTTTTAATTAAACTCAATCCCGCAGCAATTAAGCCTAAACCCAATAATCCCCAAGTGCTACTAGGTTCGGGAACTCCTAATGCTTTTAGTGCCAATTGACTGATTAATTGATGACTGCGGGTGGTGGGATGAATACTATCCCAAAAAAGGTACTGATTCGGATTAGGACAAACTTCGATAGGTTGCACGGGAATTCCGTCTTGAATGGTGCTTAAACAAGCTTTATCAATATTAGTAAACCCATACTCACTGGGACGATTGCGAGCATCGGCAAACAGGGAAAAAATGTCAAGAGAAGTAATTTTAATACTGGGGATATTTTGAGATAAACCACTCAGAGTGAAGGCTAGTAAGCCATTATGAGATTGGGTGATTAGACTAAGATTGCTAGAGTTAGGAGTTGATAGGGTGGCGGGTGATTGCCCTAAATCTGGTAAATTGGGAATGAGAAAATTTCTAGCACCAGCATTGTAAAGATCAATAATATAATCGCCGATATTGTCAACGGAATCACTCACATTAATTGGCTGATTACCAAGATAATCATTCGCACCACCAAAGACAATATATAAAGCATCAGAATCTACGACTGGATTTGTCAACAAGAAACCGCCTACTTGTTGTTCAATGCCGGGCAAGAGGGGGTTCACCGTGTTAGCATTGCCAGTAGTGGCCCCGGCGATAGCAAAATTTGTCTGTAGAGTGGGGGTGATTCCTAGGGCTGTTTGCAGATATTCTACCCAAACTATACCATTAGAAAATCTTTGGTCGTAGGGAGGCTCGGGGATGATTCCTCCAGAGGCAATAAACAATCGCCCAGCATCGGAGAGACTATCCCCAAAAACAAATGCCTGGCTAAAGGCATTGGCGGCGGTGGGGACGCAAAAGGAAAGAATGACAAAACTGGTGACAGACAGAGATTTTTTCAGGTGGTTATTGAACATAAAATAGAGGGGATTCTCCCCTAGATCAATTAGCATCTTCTGCACAAGTTAACAGATTTTAGCTCAAAAAGCTTTTTTTGTAAGATATTTTAATAAATCCGCTCAAGGGTTTTTAAAGTTAAGAATTTAACTTTTGCTATGATTTACTTAAACCCGACAGCTAGTTGATAGCAGTTATCTTAATTATGAGGTGCGAAGTCTCCAGTTTTAGGAACGGCCAGAACGCAGGAACAGTAGCTGGTGGTCTAGAGATGATGCCAAATCCCGTCATACTTGTCATACTTCCTCTTGATGAGCAAGGTTGTCTTAAATTATCAAAATCGAAACTTATGCCGACAATATTTTATTGGGGAGAAGATGAATTTGCTATTAACCAAGCGGTGAAAAATCTGCAAACAAAACTTCTCGATCCCAATTGGATACAGTTTAATTATGATAAAATTAATGGTGATCGCAATGAAGCAATTATCGAGGCCCTCAATCAAGCGATGACTCCAGTTTTCGGCATGGGAAATCGTTTAGTTTGGTTAGCCGATACGGTTATTTGTCAACAATGTTCCGAGGATATTTTCCAGGAATTACAGCGCACTTTGCCCAATTTACCCGAAAATTCCTATCTGTTATTAACCAGTGCCAAAAAACCCGACTCCCGCTTAAAATCGAGTAAGTTTATCCAAAATCAGGCAGAGGTTAAAGAATTTGAACTAATTCCGCCTTGGAAAGTCGAGGAAATTGCCCAAAGAGTTAGGGAAATTGCCAAAGAAGTGGGAGTAAAATTAACCCCCGATGCGATCGAACTCTTAGCTGAATCAGTGGGAAATAACAGCCGCTTGCTGTGGATGGAGTTAGAAAAACTGCGTTTATTTAAAAATAATTCGGCGGGAACTATTGACAAAAAGGACATTTTAAGCTTAGTCAATGCCAGCAATCAAAGCAGCTTACAGTTAGCCAGTGCGATTTTAAAACGGGAGACAGGCAAGGCCCTCGAATTAGTCAATGAATTATTAAATCGTAACGAGAACCCTCTAGGTATCACTGCCACCCTAGTGGGTCAATTTCGCACTTGGGCAATAGTAAAATTAAAAATTGAAGAAGGAGAAAAAGACGAGAAAAATATCGCCGCCGCCGCCGAAATTGCCAATCCCAAGCGACTGTATTTCATTCGCAAAGAGATACAATCCTTTTCTTCTAAGCAACTTCTGGCCACCTTGCCCATACTTCTCGAATTAGAATATCGTCTCAAGCGGGGTGCAGAACCTTTGGCAACTTTGCAAACCAAAATTATTGAACTTTGTTGTTTATTGGTGACTTAATACTCTTTCTCGCCTTTCAGAAATCCTCTAGAATAAGATTCTATAGACTTCAAACTTCTCAATAACCACAATGACCGATGATGCCATCCCTAGTCTAAATTTAGCGATCTCTAGTTTAGCCACGAGTAATCATTTCGCCCGTTGGGTGACGAAAGCACCCCTACCGGGGGGATATGTGCATCATGACTGTGAATGGACCGGGAGTCTAACCACGGAATGGATGGCATGGCAGGAAATGTTCTGTCTGCAAAAAATGCCGACCTTGCCGATGTTAGAGCAATTAGAGGGAAATTCTCGACCTAAACTGACTCTTTCGGGAGAAGGCGGCAGTTATGGCGGTCAATTGATGCAGAAACTAGGTATTAGTCTCTGGCAATGGTTATTTCAAGCATCAATTAGTCAAAGTTTCGCCCAAAGTCAGGGAATCGCCCTCGGCAAAAATCAGCCCCTGCGAATTCGCTTGGAATGTCGCAACCCCTATCTAATTCTGCTGCCCTGGGAAATTATGCAGCAAGCAGGTAAACAGGCCATATCTCTGCATCCGAATATACTCTTTAGCCGCACCACCAGCGACGTGGAACCACTGCCACCGATCAAACCGAGTAATAGTCTCAATATTCTCTTAGTTATCGGCGAAAAACAGATTAAAACCGCCGCTAGTTCCCTCAGCCTCACCGCCATTAATACCGGTGGAGAAACTAATCCCGACCAGGCACTGGAATCCGAGGCCACCAATCTCATCCGGGCCATCTCCCCTGGGGGCAGTAGTTCCCTCCAGAATTGGGGAGTGAAAGTCAAAGTCGATACCTTAATTCGACCGGAGGCCGAAGAACTGACCAAGGCCTTGGATACGGGTAAATATCAAGCTTTTTTCTACGCCGGTCACGGAATGGCCGCCCCCAATGGTGGTTCCTTATTTCTGCGGCTGGGGGAACAGCTAAATGGGACGGAGTTAGCCCAAGCTTTGGTGAGAAATCAGGTCATTTTAACGGTTTTTAATGCCTGTTGGGGGGCTTATCCCGCTAAATCCGGTCAGGAGATGATTCCCCGCAGCAGTCTGGCGGAAGTCTTGATTCACCACGGCGTTCCCGCAGTTTTGGCTATGCGAGATGCGATCGCAGATCGCGAGGCCTTGAGTTTTATCGAAGTTTTTACCCGCAGCCTCTTCGGGTTCAAAGACAAAGAAGCGCAGATGTCCAAGTTGTTTTCCGGTCCGAGAGTCCCTATCGATCAGGCCGTTCGCATCGCCAGGCAGCAGTTATTAACCCTCTACAAGTACAATCAACCCGCTTGGACTTTGCCGATTCTCTATATGCACCCGGAATTCGACGGGCAATTGCTGCAAACCCTTGATGAGACTCAATCACCGACGGTTATGCCCAATATCTCCAGAACCATGCCCGCCGCTTTCTTATACTATCTCGATCGTCCCGAAAGAAAATGGTCAATCCGTGGTGGTGGCATGAATATAGGACGGGACATGGAAAATGATCTACAGATTGCTGAAAAATGGGTTAGTAAAAACCATTGTCGGATAATTTGCCGAAAAAAACCCGATCATTCAGACTATCAATACTTTCTCGAAGATTTCTCCCGTTTTGGTACTTTTATCTACCAAGATGGCCAGTGGAAGCAGGTTCATAACCAAGAAGTTCCCCTCGAGTCCGGTTTACAGATTCGCTTCGGCAGTTACCAAGGCCAAATCCTCGCCTTTGTGGTCGAATAATTAGGGTTTGTCGAAAAAGTTTGTCGTCGGGGTAGGGTGTGGGGTGTGGGGTGTGGGGTGTGGGGTGTGGGGTGATGGGGGAGCGGGGTGTAGGGTGTCGGAAGAATAAATAGAAATAATCTCCTGTCTCCTGCCGACCGCCTTCGTTAACTAACTTTTTCCTTCCTCTTTCAGGGAATAAATTGGTTTAAACCAACCTTTGCGCCAGAAGTAAAAAATCAAGCCCCCCGCTACGGCTAACATGACTAACCAGACAAGGAAATAACTCCATTCTCCTTTTAATTCTGGCATATTCTCGAAGTTCATGCCATAGACACCAACGATAAAAGTTAAGGGAATAAAAATCGTCGAAATTACGGTTAAAAACTTCATAATTTCGTTTAATTTATTGCCCATAGTGGACATATAAACATCCATCAAACTCGCCGCTAATTCTCGATAAGCTTCGATAATTTCCAGAATTTGAATGACGTGATCGTAGGAATCCCGAAAATAAATTTGTACTTCATCACTGACTATACCATGATGGTCACGCATCAGTAAATGTAGGACATTTCGCATCGGCCAAATTAAGCGCCGCAGTGCCAATAATTCCCGACGGACATCATAGATTTCCTGCATTGTATCTCGATCGGGATCACTAATGATCATATCTTCCAAGGCTTCAATCCGATCTTCGTAGTGTTCTACCACGGGAAAATAACCATCGATAATCGTATCTAATAATAAATAGGTTAAATAATCCGCCCCCGATTTCCGTACTCGTCCCTGGGAAGTGCGAATTCGATCTCTGACTATCTCAAAACAGTCCTGTAATTCCTCCTCTTGAAAACTTAAAAGATAGCGTTTTCCCAAGACAAAACTCACCTGTTCTGTATCAAAACCGCTTTCATCTTCTTTCAGTCGCACCATCTGAGAAATCACTAACAATTGATTGTTATAATCTTCTAACTTGGGACGCTGGGGTACATTAACCACATCTTCTAATAACAAAGGATGCAGATTAAAAATTTCCCCTACTTGTTTTAAAACCGTCTCACTCCCTAACCCTTGAATATCCATCCAAGACACGGTATTTGTGCCAATATAGGGGGCGCAAGCATTGGGAGTAATATCCACCTTGCGAATGGCGTTATCTTCATCGTAGTCGATTAAAATAATCCGCGAGGGTTTGGCATCCGGTTCGATAATTAATGTCCCCGGTTCACTACCCGGTTCATCATAAAAATAATCGAAGTAGTCTTCTTCCTCGTCTCCATCGGTATCGGGACGATTGTTAACGAATATATCGGGTTGTAGTTGGGTCATAAGCTTACAACAATCTGGCTAATTTGGGCAATAAGAAAACAGAAAAGTTAAAAAATTTAATTTGCCTAAAGTTACTATCTATCGCCATGAGA
>Ga0105103_10001303_pt1 | contig 13802 bp, 12 predicted proteins | sample PPLLaktember2015_2_FD_79107 | JGI IMG/M metagenome (GOLD analysis project Ga0105103, IMG submission 79107) | Freshwater sediment microbial communities from Prairie Pothole Lake near Jamestown, North Dakota, USA - PPLs Lake P7 Core (6) Depth... | ecosystem: Environmental > Aquatic > Freshwater >...
TAATCCTTATGCCAGCCTTAATATTTGAAGGAAGTTTGTCGTTGTATTTAACCCATTGAGCAATAGAATTAAAAACAATATGATCACCTAACTGTATATTTTGTTCAAAATCCTCTTCTGAATATGCCGGAGCATAAATATGTACTTCACCTCCAAATTCTTCCCGTCCTAACCTGGCTTCATTTACTGAACTTGCTGAAACTCCGGGAAGGTATTTGCGGACCAATGGGGCAAAACTCCACATAGCAAATCCTTTAAAAGCAAGTAATATTTTACAACCTGCCTGTTCCTGTACACCTTTTAAGATTTCCAGGTTCTCTTCTATGCGTGCTTCATTAACCAAATAGCAAGGTGTTTTTAACCCTGCCATTAGTTCTGTGCTGAAATTTATTTTACCAAACTGCTCCAATCTTCAACTTTCCAAGGTAAACCATATTTGTTCAGATCGTCCATAAATGGATCGGGATCAAACTCTTCCATATTGTAAACCCCTGCCTGTTTCCATTTGCCTGTAAGCATCATTTTTGCACCGATCATTGCAGGAACACCTGTTGTATATGAAACAGCCTGCGACCCAACTTCTTTATATGTTTCTGCGTGGTCGCAAATATTGTAAATAAATTTACGGACCTGCTTTCCATCTTTCAATCCTTCAATTACACAGCCAATCGATGTTTTACCGGTATAATTTTCAGCTAACGAACCCGGATCGGGAAGTACAGCTTTCAGAAACTGAAGAGGCACTATTTTTTGCCCCTGGTATTCAACTTCATCAATACGGGTCATACCAACATTCTGAAGAACCCTTAGGTGGGTTAGGTATTCTTCTCCAAAGGTCATCCAGAAACGCATCCTTTTTAATCCTTTAATATTCATTGAAAGCGATTCCAATTCTTCGTGGTACATCAGGTACATTTTACGTACGCCAACACCGGGAAAATCAAAATCCTGCTTTACAGAAAGCGGATCAGTACTTTTCCATTCGCCATTTTCCCAATAGCGCCCACGTGCAGTTATTTCACGAATGTTGATTTCGGGATTAAAATTGGTGGCAAAAGCTTTGCCATGATCACCCCCGTTACAATCAACTATATCGACATAGTGGATTTCATCAAAAAGATGTTTCCGGGCATACGCACAGAAAACATTAGTTACACCTGGGTCGAAACCACTTCCCAGTAAAGCCATTAAATTTTTATTTCTAAACTTATCGCGATAAGCCCATTGCCAGCTATATTCAAATTTAGCGGTATCGATAGGTTCATAATTGGCGGTATCGATGTAATCTACCCCTGTTTCAAGACATGCATCCATAATATTCAAATCCTGATAGGGCAATGCAACATTAATTACAAGAACAGGATTATGTTTCCTGATCAAGGCAACTGTCTGGGCAACATTATCAGCATCTACCTGTTCGGTAATAATTATACGATTGTACTTATTTTTAATTCTCTCTGCTATCTCTTGGCACTTCTTTAAAGTACGTGAAGCTAAAATAATTTCGCTGAAAACATCAGGTAGTGAAGCGCATTTATGGACAACCACATTACTAACACCACCAGCACCAATAATCAGAACTTTTCCCATTCTTTAAACCAGGTTTAGAATAATAATAATTGTTGTAAAGATCACAAAAAAAGTTGAATTTATATTATTTCATAATATTGCTGATAACCTTACTTTTCCTTGATGTATCTTTTAAAACTAAAGAAATGACTTTCTTATCATTGCGGAAATTCAGATTCTCCCAATTATATGTTTTGTTGTACCAGTTTTCAAAGTGCTTATATTCAGAATTATTGATTTTACTTAAATGCTTTAATTGTTTCCGTGTACCATAAATAAAACCTTGTTGCAAACCCAAATGCGATAGTACACGGTTTTCGAATTCTATCTGACTTTCACAAAAAATAATATTTTGAGATAGCGAATACTTGTAAACATCATAAACATCATCGGCATGGTGCGTAGTTTTATACATTTCCCTTAATTGCGCCTGATCTTCTTTTAATGATGTTTCCCAACTGTTTTTGGTTTCTTTATATGATTTCAATGTTATATCAATATCTGTTGAATTACCTTTTTTACGGTTCAACAAATAGGTACACATCGTAAATTTATTCCAGATTGAATCGGAACGATCGTTTATCGTCTCTTCATTACCTGAATCAATAACTTGTTTAAGAACCTGGAATTCATTATTTAACTCACTGTATAATAATAATATGCTATCATTCAGTATGGCATCGAGCGTTAACAAATAATCCATTACTTTATGAAGCGAATCGAGAGATGTTTCAAAAGTAAATTGTTGCTTTTCCCTGTCGCTCACTGCAATTTTAATATCACGTTCTTTGATCAGGTCGGTTTTAGTTTCTGTCGAGTTATTACTTTCCTTAAGGTGTGTATTCTCAAGTTCCTTTATTTTTAGTTCAAGCGATACAATTTTCTCATAAACACCTTTCGTTTTCTTTATATTTTCATCTTTATTTTTTCGATAGCTTTTTTGAGCGGCAATTGCTTCTTTCTCGATTATTTTTTGGGTTTTAACCTGATTAGAACTGAATTCTTTTAGTATCGAAAACCTTTCTTTGTAAACCGAATCGGTAATTATACGTTGAGAAGCTAATAGCGAAGTTACTTTTGTACACTTGCTGTTTATTTCATTTATTTGGTCAATATCGTTTGTTGTAAGTTTATTTGCTGCATCGAAACCAGGAATAGAGCTATGAATTGCCATTCCATAATCAAACAAGTTGTTTTCATTATAACGTAAAGCTGTTTCGCCTTCAATAACCATAACATTTATAGGTATTATGCCCCTGATTTTTTGAATTTCAGCAACCCAATTGATTGATATTAAAGACGAGTCTGCATATCCTGATTCAAATGCTTTATAAGAAGGAGGATTATTTTCAAAAAGCCATTTCGGATCAAGCGGATAATGTGTTTTAAGAAAATCAGCGCTGGGAATATTGTAATAATCAGGATTATATTGTTTTAAGAAATTAAGTTTTGTTTTGGAACCCGATTTATTAAAAATTTTTGACCGCATTACTGATTTTGCAACAAGATAGCCACTCCCCCATGTCGGATCAGCGATAATCCATTCTGTGCCTGTATTAATAACACTCCAGCAATGGTTTAAATGAAGGAATACTTTGTTGGAATAATAATCAAAGTCTTTTGTATAACCAAATACAGTGTATGCTTCAATCCCTACTGATTTACACAAGGCTGTCATTAAGCCAGCATATTCATAACTAAGTCCCTTTCTCACCTTTAGTGTTTGTTCCGGCGATAAATTCCTGGGGGTAAGTGTTTGATATGATTTAAAATCGTATGTGATATTATTTGTAATCCAATCGTAAATATTTTTGGCTTGTTCCACTTTAGGCTGTGTAGTGTCAGTAATTGTAACTGTCAATTCACTCAGGTTGATCTGTGCATAAACAGCCCAGTTACAAGGAAATATCAGGATTAAAAATATATAAAGCAATCTTTTCATAACAGGCCAGTTGGTATTTTGGATTTTTTAATCCTATTACCAAATATACAACACCTGACGTTAATAAATTATATTCTTAATGGATAAAATTTATATTGACTTAGTTTATGAGCAGCGGTATGGTTCGGGTGTAGTCGAAATCCACGGCTGTTATGATTCGAGAAGAAGATGAATTATACTGTAACTAAAAAACCTCCATTTTTTATAAATTATGGAGATTAAAATATAGACTTACCGGTTATCAACCTTCTCAGGGCCCAAATCATGATTTTTTAAACGGTATTCAGCTATTTCTTCATATTTAGTTCCTGTTCTGCCGTAATTACAATATGGATCAATGCTTAACCCGCCACGTGGCAAAAATTTACCCCATACTTCAATGTACTTTGGGTTCATCAATTCAATCAGGTCTTTCATGATGATATTCACACAATCTTCATGGAACCCACCATGATTGCGGAAACTAAAAAGATACAGCTTCAGGCTTTTACTTTCTAACAAATACTTATCAGGTATATAGCTAATATAAATTGTTGCAAAATCGGGCTGACCGGTTACCGGACAAAGACTGGTAAATTCGGGACAGTTGAATTTCACCCAGTAATCCCTTTCCGTGTGTTTATTTTCAAATGCTTCAAGGACATCTTTTGTATATTCAAACTTATAGTCCGTTTTTTTACCTAAGCTGTTGAAATCGTCCATCTCTATTTAACCTGATTAATTAACTTCGTTGACCCTTCGGGGTTTATAAATTTCATTCATTATGTTGGTTACGATTAAGTTACACTATTTTTTTTGCAAAAACAAAGTGTAACTAAATCGGGTTAACTTGCTTAAGCCAGATTAAACTCAGAATTTATGAATAAGGCAAGTTAATTGAGTTTTTAAAAGATAAATACTCATCGAGGCCCTTCTGGCGTAACAAGCACGATGGGCATGTTCCGCAACCCTTCCCTGGTATCCCCTTGTAACAACTTACAGTCATGTTCTGCACTAAATCCAGAATTCCCATGTTATCAGCCATTTGCCAGGTTTCAGCTTTTGTCTTCCACATTAAAGGAGTAAAAATAACAAATTCAAAATCAAAGGCTAAATTAAGGGTAACATTAGCCGATTTAATAAAACCGTCGCGACAGTCAGGGTATCCGCTAAAATCAGTTTGCCCTACCCCCATTACCATATGCTTGATATTCTTTGTTTTAGCATATATAGAAGCATAAGTAAGGAACAGCATATTGCGGCCCTCTACCAGAGTAGTTGGAGGTCTATTCGGTTGAGTAGATGCTTCAATTTTAATTTCATCGGATGTAAGAGCATTCTTAGCAACAGAACTTAATGTATCGATCTTAAAAGTATGGTAATGAATTTTAGCAATCTGTGCAATTTTGGCAGCAGCTTCCAGTTCCGATAAATGTTTCTGTCCATAATCAAATCCAATGGCTTCAATATAATCAAATTGCTCAATGGCCCAGAAAAGACAAGTGGTTGAATCCTGTCCACCCGATAATATTACCAATGCTTTTTGATTTTCGGTCATAATAAAATGCTTTTCGCTATTGAAAACGCTATTCGCCATTTGTCGTTAGTGTTGTATTGTTCTTTCGCTCTCACACTCACACTATTTTTCGCTGTTCGCTATTCGCTTTTAGTTATTGGATATTGAAAATTCCATCTTCTTCCTTCACTCCCACTCCCACTCTCACTCTGATTCTCGCTGTTCGCTTTTCGCCTTTTGTCTAAAGTTCATTTATAAGAATCAATTCTACTTTTTTTTTAATTATCACATTAGCAGCGCTCCGGTTCTCAAATTAAACTACACTTCATCGATAACAAAAGGATTGTAAGAAATTGCCTCATCAAAAGTATCAATACCTTCAATTTGCTTAATCTTTTTTACTACAACTGAAGTAAGCGGAAGAATAATAATCTCGTATGCTGTTTTAAGCAGAGCCTGGGTCAAAATCATTGCCAACATAGCTGTGGCAGGAAATATGCCTGCAAAAGCAATAATAATAAATAAAATTGAATCGATGCTTTCGCCAGCAAGGGTTGAAACAATAGCCCGGAAACCAAAGTTTTTACCTGCACTTTTCACCTTCATTTTACTTAGTACATAGGCATTCAGAAATGAACCAGCTAAATATGCTGAAAGACTTGCGAGTACAATCCGGGGTGCCGTACCAATAATTGATTGATAAGCTTCCTGGTTCGGCCAGAAAGGTGCCGAAGGCATAGCAATTGAGGCAGTAAAGAACAAAACACCTAAAATATTCATTGCAAAACCTGCCCAGATTATTAACCGGGCTTTACGATAACCCCAAACCTCTGCTATTACATCGTTAAGGATATAGGCCAGTGGAAATACCAATACACCTGCCGGAGCAGCCCATGAACCGATGGTAATAATTTTAACAGCTAAAATGTTTGAGAGCAAAAGGCAGGTTGTGAATAGTATACCCGCCAACATAAAGGTTACCGAAACTTGTTTTTTCATATGTACTAGTTTTTTACGTGGTTATCTAAAACACGGAGCAACAGTGCCCGAATCGGGTACAAATATAAAAAAAAATCTAATCTGAAGGTTATAATATACAATTCAGTTACACATATGTTCAAATACCAATTAATTAAATAAAAATGAAAACACAACTTCTAATAACCGTAATTATTCTTACTGGCATGGTAGTCCATGTTCAGTCCCAACCTCAACAGGTCGTTGCCTCCTCAGGAGGTAATTATCAAAATGCAGGTACTTCTATTGAGTGGACTTTGGGCGAACAGGTTATTTCAACTTTGTCGGCCAGCAACACTATTCTTACACAAGGTTTTCATCAACCTGATCTTAAAATTTCTGTTACAGAAATTCTTGATGAACTTTCATTCTCTATCGATGCTTTTCCAAATCCAACGAATGATTTACTAATGATAAAACTGGGAAATGCTGAAGCTCATGATTTAAAATTTATACTATTCGATATAAATGGAAAAGTACTTGAGCAAAAACAGATGGAAGGTGAAACCACTACTATTAACATGATCAACTATGTGGCTGGTATTTACTTATTAAAAGTAATTCAACCAGGCAAAGAAATAATGACTTATAAAATTATTAAAAATTAAATCTTATAACTATGAAAACGACAACAAATTCAAATCGTATCAATCATATACAAGCATATGCATGTATTATGATAATGTTAACTGTATTATCAGTAACAGCCACTTTCTGCCAGGTTCCGTCCAGTTTTAATTACCAGGCTATTGTTCGGGACGAAACCGGAAAGGTTAAAACAGATGAGGCGGTAAGTATTAAGGCGACAATATTGCGCGACAGTCCAACTGGTACAAGTGTTTATACTGAAACCCATAACGCCACAACCAACAATATGGGACTTGTAAACCTGGCAATAGGTTCGAAAAATAGTGCGGAATTTAATGATATTGATTGGTCGGATGGCCCTTATTTCATGAAAATTGAAGTTAATGATGTTGTAATGGGCACCAGCCAGTTATTAAATGTTCCTTATGCAAAATATGCAAACATTGCAAATAATGCCAATTCAGCCAATACAGCTACTTCTGCAAATACTGCAAATTCAGCCAAAACTGCTAAAACGGCCGATACTGCAAAAACCGCTGTTAAAGCAATTAATATGAACGCAGGAGGTATAAATGCTGGAACATTGAACACTGACCGATATTCGGCATACGATGATCTATCAAAAGAAAATAAATTGAATGATGATGAACCAGGCGACCTACTTACTCGGCTTCAAGCTGATTTAAAGTACAATTTAAGATTTCCTTTTCATGCCAGGAATACCGTTTCTGACTCATATACTAATAATATCCACAAAGTAGAATTTAATAGCACTACTTATAATGCACTTACATACAATACTACTAACGACAGGTATTTAGTTGGTTTCGATGGTATTTATAACTTTTCTGCATCGGTAACAATGAGTTTAGCTAGTGGAAAATATGCCAGACTTTATTTATATGTAAACGGAGATCCATACTGTCTCCTTTCTTCCGGCCTTGGCGATGTAAACTACATTACACTTACAGGTTCTACTACAATTGAATTAAAAGCCAGTGACTATGTCGAAATTTGGGTAGAAACAAACCAAACTAACCATAGCATAAGAGGTAGCGATACAGACTTAATGATTAATCCAACCCACTTTAGTGGGTTTATGGTAAACAGAATTTATTAAGCGCTAATTTTTACATATTAAAGAAATATTTCGGCTCATTTTAGAAAGACAAATCAATTATATTTGTGAGACTAAACTGAGCCGAAATCTTATTCATAAATCAAAATTCACCTGTTATGAAAAAAAATATAATTATTCTAGCTTGTGCCATTATCTGCTCATTTTCATTAAAAGCACAGAACTTAATTTTAAACCCAAGTTGTGATGATACACTGATTGTCGGCGAAATTCCTCATTGGAAAGAAATTACAGGAACATCATGGACACGCAGATGCAATGATCCAGATGCATTTGCAGGTACCTGTTATTTCTTCTGCGGTGCAGTAAAAGAAGCAGAACTTGAACAAACTGTTTCTATTGCAGAAGATTCATTAAACATTGACAATGGCAATCAGAAATATGCCTTTTCAGGCTATGTAAGAGCGTACCAGCAAACTCCATCTGACGAATCGGATATTTATATTCAGTTCTATAATGCTATTGATACACTTCTAACCGAGTATAGTTTTGGGCCTTATACTCAAACTGAGACCTGGTTAAAGATTGATTCAGTTTTATTGGCCCCAACAGAAGCAAGAAAGATAAACATTAAGCTTCACACAATCCGATATAATGGTTCTAATAACGATGGTTACTTTGATGAATTATACCTGGGCAAAATCGCAACGTCAGGAATTTCAGACCTCAATTCTGACGCATTTTATTCTGTCTATCCTAATCCATCAAAGGGAGAAATTGAAATACTATTGAAAGAATCGTCTCATGAAAGTGCAGTTTTTATTTTAACTGATATACTTGGTAAAAAAATAAAAGAAATAAAAATTGATTCAAAGATTACACCATTGAAATTAGAAGTAGCTGACGGAACTTATTTTGTCACAATAATATCCGACAAGAACCAATACACTTCAAAGATAATAGTTCAACAATAAAACCATTTTAACTCGTTATAATTTTTTGAGGTCAGCAGTCAGATTTTTTATAACTTGCTACCAATATTGAGTCTGATAAAATTTTATATGGTTTTATCAAATTCAATATTGGTTTTTAAGCATAAAGATGAAAGGGTACATACAGGTTTATACCGGAAATGGTAAAGGAAAGACAACAGCTGCATTTGGCTTGTCATTAAGGGCTGTTGGGGCTGGTAAAAAAGTATTTTTCGCACAGTTTGTTAAAGGAAAAGAATATTCCGAAATATTGGCTGTAAAAAAGTTTCTGCCTCAAATAACTATAAAACAATTCGGATTAGGTTGCTTTATTATCGATAAACCGACACAAAACGATATTGATGCTGCCAGAACAGGATTAGAAGAAGTTTCTGGCATTATACAATCAGGAGAATATGATATTGTTGTGTTAGATGAAGTTAATATAGCATTATATTATAACCTCTTCACAGTCAATGAGATATTGGAAATACTAAGGAAGAAACCAGATGAAACAGAAATAATAATCACAGGAAGGTATGCCCCTGCTGCTATATTAGAAATAGCCGATCTGGTCACCGAAATGCAGGAAGTCAAACATTATTTCAAAAAAGGGGTCAAAGCCAGGAAAGGGATTGAGTCGTGAAAGCCCCTGTTCGCTTTTCGCTATTCGCCATTTGAAAGTTGTTGTATTGTTCCTTCTATCTCACTCTCACACTCACTCTGTCTTTCGCTTTTCGCTATTCGATATTAGCTTGAATATTCTTCATTGGACATTTGACATTCTTTCTCCTCACTCACTCTCACACTCACTCTCACACTCACTCTGTCTTTAAGCCCGGTTTTACTTCAAATAAACCATCGTTGCCCCAAAGCCGTATTCTTTAAACGAAGCATCCTGGTATTGCAAGTCGGGGTATTTACGGTTTAACTTATTGACTATTTCCTGTTTCAACTTTCCATTCCCAACACCATGAATAAAAACAATCTTTGGAACTTTTGCCTGCATGGCAGTATGAAGGGCAGTTTCGAACCGGTTAAGTTGTATCTCAATTATTTCACCATTTGTCATGTTTTGATGATTGTCGACTATTGCCTCAATATGCAAATCAACTTCCTGAATAGAGCTTTCCTTTTTTGGCGATTGCAGTACAACCTTTTTTTCGACCGTTTCTTTTTGTCGTGTTACCTTGGCAATTTCGCTCTCGCTTAGTTTTTCAAAAGCTTTTTTCAGGTCAATTTCTTCCTTTTTTAAAATAAGGGCTTTTGAATCAAAATAGCTGTTATCGGTAAAATACCCAATTTTATAAAAACTTATATCACTAATATTAAAATTAAGGTCAACCATCGGTGAAACCTGAAATAAGCCATGTTTATAATAAATTCCCTGAAGCCGTATTTCGTTAATTTTTGCTATTTCAGATTGGGTAAAACTTTTAACAATCGATTTTGCACCAGGTTTTATCAAACCTGTTTTCACCATTGTATGGGCGCCTTTATCGAAGGTACATATTACAAAGTTCAAATAGTAATTGCTATCGTTTACCAGGTAAAGGTTGAAATTGCTGACATGTAATAGTTGGATGTTTTCCGGTTTAAGGGCCAATAATACTTCTCCCTTTAATTGCACAAACTTCAATTCTTCAAATGATATAGCGGGTTTAACTTTCCTTGAGACTTCTTCTTGCTGTTTTGACGACAGTTTAACAGGTGGATTTTCAAATGAATTGCCTTCATCGATAACCAATTCAGCCACTAAAACAGGTATTTCAAACCCATCGGGACTTTCGACCAATGCAATTTTATCATCTGTGAACCCTCTTACAATACCGCCTCCAACTTCATTTAAAAACCTTACCTTCGAACCGACTTTAATCTTCATGATTACTATTTTCTTAAAAAGTGTTTATTTTGCGCAAAAATACGATTTTGTGGGTCAGCTCGAGAACATAAATATAAAAGATTTCAATTATTTTCTACCCGATGAAAAAATTGCAAAATATCCGCTCCAACAGCGCGATAGATCAAAACTATTGCTATATCGGGATAACAAAATAACTGACGATTATTTTTATAATATTGCCAATCATTTGCCTGGGCAAAGCATATTGTTTCGGAACAATACACGTGTTATTCATGCCCGTTTATTATTTCAGAAAAAGACTGGTGCACATATTGAAATCTTTTGCCTCTCCCCATCCGATCCGGCAGAATACCAGTTCTCATTCTCGCAGACTGAAACCTGTGAATGGAATTGTATTGTTGGTAACCTGAAAAAATGGAAAAACGAAATTCTGCAACTACCTGTAACAATTAATGGAGTTCAAATTAATCTGAAAGCTGAAAATATCGGGAAAGAGCTTGATAAAGTAAAGATTCGTTTTACATGGAACGGAGAAATCGGTTTTGGCAAATTGCTCGACCATATTGGAAATATCCCTATCCCACCCTACCTTAACCGCAAATCGGAACTTATTGACAATGAGCGATACCAGACTGTTTATTCCCATTTCGATGGTTCGGTCGCTGCCCCAACCGCAGGCCTGCATTTTATGCCTGATGTTTTCGAAAGGTTAAGTTTAAAAGAAATAAATGTGCACGATATTACATTGCACGTTGGCGCGGGGACCTTTCAACCTGTTAAATCCGAAAATGCACTGCAACACTGTATGCACTGCGAGTCCTTTTTAATAAATAAACGTACAATTCAATTGCTTGCTGAAAGTCAGGAAACTATTGTTGCAACAGGAACAACAACCTTAAGGGCATTGGAAAGCATTTACTGGCTTGCTGTAAAATCGATAGAAAAGGGGACAATACATAGCCAACTCGACCAATGGGAAAATCAGAAGTTTGAACAAAATATTTCGAGGCAAACTGCATTTAACGGACTATATGAGCTTATGCAAAAAGAAAAAACTGAAACACTTATAGCTTCAACCGGGATAATGATCGTGCCGGGTTATCAGTTCAGGGTTGTCAACGGATTGATCACAAATTTTCATCAGCCCTGCAGCACTTTACTATTACTCGTTGCAGCATTCGTAGGTAAAGCATGGAAGAATATTTATAATCACGCTATCGAAAATAATTATCGGTTTCTTAGTTATGGAGACAGCAACCTATTGTGGCCTCATATTGACTGAGTAATATATTATTAAACCAGAATCAGATTATCGGATGAATACACCTTCAAAGAATACATAGGCAATCTGCTCATTAGTGCCCTTAAAATTTATTTAAAAGTTCCAAATGCCATTACTGGCGAACCCGGAAAGGCAAGAGAACTATCAGCATGACCAATAACAATTCCATCAGCAAGGGCATATAAGGTTTCCATCTGTTTTCCGAAAGCATTATAAACCTTGGCTATTTTTTGCCCTTTTGTAACTATCTCCCCAGGTTTTTTTATGAACCTCACTATTCCGCTTGTTGAGCTTAAGGGTAAACAAGAATATTTGAGTGAAATATCTCTAAACTTGGTTAGTAATGGATATTGGTAATAGCCATTATCATCAGATACCATGCCCAGCTTCATTAATATATTCCAAATTACATTAATACCAATAATAATGTTTTTTTCATTGATAATAAATGATTCACCCAATTCAAGTAATATAGCAGGAATATCCTGCCGGTTAAGATTAAAAGTTAATGAAGAATGAATCTTATCTGTATCTTCGATTTGCAGTAAACCGGTTATTTTTGAAAATTCAAGAATAGTTTGATCAATTTCCCTGTTGGTCGAAGAATCATTCAATACATATGGGATTGACTTATTCCAGTCATTGTGCAAGTCAATTACCAATGACGGTTTTGAGTTTATAATAAAGTTAAAAATTTTTGATGCAATCCTCTCTCCTAAAGTACCTTTTTCATCTCCTGGAAAAGAACGGTTTAAATCTTCTTTAGATATAACAATAATCCTTGAAACAGTTTCGAAGCCAAAAGGGTTCATCAATGGAAAAGCTAATACAGTTCCTTTTAAAAGGTGTTTGTTTAAATTTTTAAATAATTCATGTATTACAACTGTACCTCCAATCTCATCGCCATGCATACAACCTGTTAACCATACAACTGGCCCATTAGTATCACTCTTTATCGACATAAATGGTATTCTTCTTTTAGAGAGATCCGAACCTGTAAGGATCTTGATAAAAGAAAATTGTTGCTTGATTTTCGGCATACATATTACTTTTTATCAAATTTAAGTTTTATTGCCCAATTTTTCTTTTACTGGTTATAAAAATATGTCATACAAGCCAATGAATATTCTGGAGAATAAGGTAAGAAACTAAAAAAATAAGAAACAAAGCAAAGAAAAATAATGTGCATAAAATTTAACAGCCAATAGCTTCTTTCAGCTTATCCACAAACCTGTCAATATCATCTTCGGTAGTATCAAAGGAAGTCATCCAACGTACTTCGCCAATATTTTCATCCCAATCATAAAAGAAAAATTCCTTTTTCAGTTCATGGGTTACAGACTCTGGAATAATTGCGAATACAGCATTTGCCTGGACTTCTTGCGTAACGGTAACTTCAGGAATTTTAATGACAGCTTCATATAATTTACGGGCCATAGCGTTGGAATGCATGGCATTCTTCCTCCATAGGTCATTTTCGAAATAGGCAATAAACTGTGCTGCTATAAACCTCATTTTTGAAGTTAATTGCATACCCTGTTTCCGGATGTATTTAAAATTTGCAGCAAGTGTTTCATTAAAAAATATCACGGATTCAGCAAACATCAATCCGTTTTTTGTGCCTCCAAAAGAAAGTACATCAACACCTGCATCGTATGTCATTTCGCGAAAACTACAATTTAATGCTACTGCTGCATTAGCCAGCCTTGCCCCATCAATATGAAGAAACATATTAAATTTATGGGCAAGCTGTGAAAGTTGCTTTATTTCTTCGACTGTATATAATGTCCCCAACTCTGTTGGCTCTGTAATTGAAATAATGCCCGGCTGTGAATGATGTTCAAAATCAAACCCATATAAATAAGGTTTTATCAGTTCAGGCGTCAGCTTACCATTGGGGGTTTTTATTGGTACCAGCTTACAACCTGAAAAGCGTTCAGGGGCGCCACACTCATCGACATGAATATGAGCTGTATCAGCACAAATAACTGAATTA
>Ga0105103_10001304_pt1 | contig 13802 bp, 12 predicted proteins | sample PPLLaktember2015_2_FD_79107 | JGI IMG/M metagenome (GOLD analysis project Ga0105103, IMG submission 79107) | Freshwater sediment microbial communities from Prairie Pothole Lake near Jamestown, North Dakota, USA - PPLs Lake P7 Core (6) Depth... | ecosystem: Environmental > Aquatic > Freshwater >...
AGACACGACAGTGCAAGGGCTCGGAGACCAGCATCCTTGCGTCGATGCCGATAGCTAAACCAGTAAAGCGCAGGTAGCAAGACCGCAAGGTCGAAGAGGGCTGCGGGCTCAGCGAGGCGGGGAACGTCCGCTCGAACGCCCGGTAGGCCCAACCAGTTCCCCGCAACGATCAACGCAGCGGCGAAGAAAAACCAATGCGCTCTAAGCCAAGGCGGGAGGGAGATCGGCATGGACACATCCAGCTGAATCGACTTCCACAATCGTATCGTCGATGGCCGCTCTCGGGATAGCCGGCAGACGGGAAAACGTCCGCTTGCGAGCGAACTTCGAGGCTGACCTCAATGGCGGGTCCTGGCCGATAGACGAACTGGGGTGTGACCGGTCAACTGTCAGAAATGGGGATGGAGCGGACTTCGGCCGCCCTCCCCCCGCTTGTTGACATTATCCCGCTGAGGTCCACTCCCCTACCCGATTGCGGACTCCTTGGACCGCAGCAGTCGGCCAATTGCGGTGGGTCGGCACGCGCAGCTGACCACCCGGTCTAGACTGGCTGCCGTCGTCCAAGTTCGGCGGCCGAATGACTGCGGTGGCCGAGACCGGACGATTGAATCGGGAATGGGCGACGCCGTGATGAGGTTCTCCTGCGCAGCCTTGGCGCGCAGATAGCCGCTATCCGCCACGCGCGGCGTCTTTCTGCTCGTCGGTCCCGTAGACAAGGCCGAGGATCTTCTTCTGGTTGGGCCAGATCAGAACCCAGACGTTGGAGACGCGGCGCGCGGTTAACAGCCGTTCACTCCGGCAGCACAGGCTGACAGGGTCTTGGCGAGGATCAAGAGCAGAACTCGCGGCCGGGGTCGACCGCGTCCTGGTCGCGGACCTGTTCTGGCGAATTCCACGCATGCCGCTTGATCGGCGCGGTCGATCTATTTGCACCCCAGCCGCCCGGAAGCACGATATAACGGTCTAGCGGCTGGGGAGTCTAGGGAGCGTACGTGTCGCGCGGTGAGTTGACGGCAGAAGCGCTTTGGTATGTCGGCCCCGGACGGGCTGAAATCCGGCAGGAACGGGTCAATCCGCTCGCGGAAGGCATGGTGCGGGTGCGCGCCCGCTATGGCGGCATCAGCCGCGGTACCGAGGCGCTGATTGCTGCGGGAAAGGTGCCATCGAGCGAATACCAGCGGATGCGGTCGCCCCACATGGGCGGAAGCTTCCCGTTCCCCGTGAAGTATGGTTACTCGACGGTCGGTCGCGTGGAAGCCGGGCCGGACGGCCTGGTCGGACGTGATGTGTTCGCCTTTCATCCCCACCAGACGATGTTCGACGTGCCGGTCGACGCCGCTCTGCCGGTGCCAACGGACGTTCCGATTACGCGCGCCGTGTTGGCCGCGAACATGGAGACTGCGCTGAACGCAACCTGGGATGCAGACCCGCTTCCGTCCGGGCCGATTGCGGTGGTCGGCGCAGGTGTCGTCGGTGCACTGGTCGGATTCCTGTGCGTGCAGGAGCGGGGCGCAGAGGTGACCCTGATCGACATCAATCCGGCGCGTTCAGAGCTCGCGCGCGCACTCGGCTTGAATTTCGCCACACCCGACGATGCGCCGGTCGACTGCGAACTGGTTGTGCACACCAGCGCCGATCCGCGGGGGCTAGCCACTGCGCTCGACATCGCAGGCGACGAAGCGACCATCCTGGAAATGAGCTGGTATGGCGCTGGCAGCGTGCCGGTGCCGCTGGGCGGCGCCTTTCACAGCCGCCGCCTCAAGGTCGTCTCGAGCCAAGTGGGCAAGGTGGCGCCATCGCGGCGCGCAACCACGTCTCATCGGCAACGGCTGCAGCAGGCGATCGAGCTGCTGGCCGACGCGCGGCTGGACGCCTTGCTGATGCCCGCAGTACGCTTCTACGAACTCCCTGCGCGGATCTCCGAAATCCTGGACCCGAAGAGGGGCGTACTGTGCCAGCTCATTGCCTATCCCTGAGACAGATAACCTCCCGTGTTTGCCGTCGAAGTCCGCGACCATGTGATGATCGCCCATTCATTCCGCGGTGCCGTGTTCGGGCCGGCGCAGGCACTGCATGGCGCGACCTTCGTCGTCGACGTGGCGTTCATCGCGCCAACGCTTGACCAGAACGGCATCGTGGTTGACATCGGGCGTGCTCACGAGGTGCTCAAATCGGTGCTGCAGCCGCTGAACTACCGAAATCTCGACGAGCTGCCGGAGTTCGAGGGCAAGAACACCACCACGGAATTCCTCGCGAAGTACCTGTTCGACAAGCTCGCTTCGGGGGCGCGCGCGGGCGAGCTCGGCCGCGATGGCCGTGAGCTGGGCGCCATCCGCGTGAAGATCGCGGAGTCGCATGTGGCGCGCGCCTCTTACGAGGCGCCTCTGTGGTGAATCGCACCGCGTTTGCGGTGCCGGGCGATCTTGCGACTCCGACTGGCGGTTACGGTTACGATCGACGCATCATTGCGGAATTGCAGGTGCTCGGCTGGCAGATCGATGTCGTCTCGGTGGGCGATGGATTTCCGCAGCCCACCGCCGAGCAGCGCGCGGTTGCGTTGGCGCGGCTCGAGGACTTGCCGCAGGGAAGCCCGGTCGTGGTCGACGGGCTGGCGCTCGGCGCGCTGCCGGAGGCGGCGGAGAGGATCGCCCGCCGCGCACCGCTGGTCGCGCTGGTGCATCATCCTCTCGCGCTTGAAGCGGGACTGTCGCCCGCCGACTCCCGTAACTTGTTCGAAAGCGAATGCAAGGCGCTGGCCGCTGCCCGCTCCGTCATCGTCACCAGTAAGGCTACCGGGAAGCGGCTGAACGCGGACTACGATGTTCCCTCGGAGCGCATCACTGTCGCGCCGCCAGGCACCGACCGCGCAGCGCCCGCCAGGGGCACCCCCGACGGCACTTTGCGGCTCTTGTCGGTCGGGGCGATCGTGCCGCGCAAGGGCTTCGACGCGTTGATCGCTGCGCTCGCGTCGATTGCCGGACTGCCATGGCGGCTGACGATCGCGGGCGATCTGACACGCGCGCCGGCGACGGCGGCCAAGCTTGAAGCGGATATCGCACGGCACCGACTCGCTGGCCGTGTCGATCTGCTCGGGGAAGTCTCGCCGCAGCGGCTGGGCGCGCTGTATCTCTCGGCCGATGTTTTCGTGCTGGCATCGCACTTCGAGGGCTATGGCATGGCCTACGCTGAGGCGATGGCGCACGGTCTACCGATCATAGGCACGACCGGCGGCGCGACAGTGGACACGGTGCCCCCGACTGCAGGCGTGCTGGTCGAGCCCGGGAACGTGAAGGCGTTGGCCCGCGCGCTGCGGCGGGTGATCGAAAACGAGGAAGAGCGGCGGCGGCTTGCGCGCGGTGCATTGGCTGCTGCAGCCGACTTGCCGACTTGGGAGAGCACAGCGCGGATCGTCGCGAGCGCACTCAAGCAGCTCGCATGAGCGGCTTCAGCGCGGAATGGCTCGCACTGCGCGAGCCTTACGATCTGCGCGCCCGCAATGCTGCGGTGTTGGATGCGGTGTTCAATTTGCTCGTGGGGCAGCCTTCCGTCGCCTTCGTCGACTTGGCCTGCGGAACGGGCTCCACATTCCGCGCGCTAAGCCCGCGCATCATGGCGCGCCAAACTTGGCGGCTCGTCGATAACGATCTCAGTCTGCTTGCCCGCATTCCGCCTTCCTCCCCGCCCAGCATCCACGTGACCGCCGCGCCGATCGATCTCAAGCGAGATCTGGAAGCGGTGTTCGACAGCGCAGCCGACCTGATCACCACCTCGGCGCTGCTCGATCTCGTTTCAAGCGACTGGTTGAACCGACTCGCGCTCGAAGCTGCCGCGCGCCGTTGGCCTGTTTATGCAGCGCTGAGCTATGACGGTCGCGCAGAGCTGGCGCCTGCGGACCCGACCGATCGGCGCATCGTTGACGCGGTGAACCGCCATCAGCGCACCGACAAGGGATTCGGTCCCGCGCTGGGGCCATCAGCCGCGCAGACAGCGATCGAGGCCTTTGAGCGCGTTGGCTATACGGTCTTGCACGGTTTGGCCGATTGGGAATTCGGACCGACGGATCGCGAGATCCAGATAGAGGTCCTGTCAGGGTGGGCCGGTGCCGCGCGCGAGATCGGCGATGTGCCGCGGAGCGAGATCGTCGACTGGCTCGAGCGACGGCGCGGTCTGATCGAGGCCGGACGGTCGTCGCTCCGCGTCGGTCACATCGATCTCCTTGCGTGCCCCACAGGAATGCGCTGATCCGAGCCCGAGAGCGCTCGCAGAAGCACCTGGGGTTCCGAGCCGCAACCTACCGTGCCTTGCAGCGTTCGATTAGGCGCCGCATCTCGACCAGAACCCGCTGGCTGACGGCATCCCCGGCATCAGCCGTGCGAATCGAGACTCCGAAGGTGACCCTTACGGTGACGTTGCGCAACGCGGGCACGAGCATCTGGAGGTTGGAGGCAAGCCACCAGCGGTCCTCCTCTCGATGACGCAGATTGGTGAGCGGGTTGCGCAGGGCGATGGGGGAGAACACGCCGCTGACCGCGACGGGAACGACGGTGAGGTCCGGGGCCAGCCGTGCGAACAGGTCCACGCTCGTCGACCAGCGCTCGAGCGCCTCGATCGCGCCCGGCCGCACTGCCGGGTCTGGCTCCAAGCGTCCAGCCGGAAAGTTCAAAAGCGCACCACCACGTTTTAGATGTCCGGCCGCCGACTTAAGGACGGCGAACCGGCTCGAGGAGGCCTTCGCTACCGTTATCAGGTACCGCGAGGTGTTCGGGAGCGCGTCCAGAAGTGGCCACTGGGCTGCAACCACACGGAGGTCCTGCCTCGGGATGGAGCTGAACAGGGCAACGGCGTCAGCCAGCCCCGGGTGATTGGAGACCAGCAGCAACGAACCCTCTGTCGGCACGCGCTCTCGGCCCTCGATCTCAACTCGCCCGACCATCCGCTCCAACGCCCAGGCGCCCCCGGCACTGAGCCCCGATTCGCCCACAACCCGGTCGTAGCTTGCGATTTCACGCGCCACGCGCTGCGCCGGAACTCGGGAGAGCCACTCCAGGAAGCGCCGGCCGCGGCGCAGCCCACCCAGGCCAAAACCGGACAAGAGATCATCAACGCACACCCGCGTGAGCGCTTCGATCTGCTCCCGCTCCGTCCGCATCGCTACACCTTAGTTAGAGCCGGCACGCGCTGAGCCGACAGATCGCAGTCGAGCAGCACTTCATCGTCGAGTCTATGCACATGCATGTGGGCACGCAACGCCTGATCGGCACGTTCGATCGACGGCAGCGCGAGACCTACGCGCCCGGAGCCGAGCACGATCGGGGCCACGATCATTTCGATGACATTGAATGGTGCTGGTTCGCTCGTACGACCCAGGATGTCTCGAACCTGTGATATGAAGTCGTTCCGAATGCGCTTCCGCTCATTGTCCGTTTCGGCGGCGATTGCGAAGGCAACGCCAATGTGCCCCGAGAGGTTATTGGGTACGCGGCAAATGTACCGCCAGATTGAGAAGGCTACCGCAGCACCAATAGCCCCAGCTCCCGCTAGGACGCGTGAATCAAACGGTTCACTGGCAAGTTTCCATGCCGCCACAGTGCCGACGGCCGCACCGACGACCGCGGCAAGCGCGCCCACTGCAGGAGCGGTTACGTGTGTGCCGCGCTGCCGCAGTAGTTCAAGTAGATACCCGGGTAGCGCAGTCATCGGGTTTCGGTCACACGGGTTTTCCATTACGAAACAAAGAGGGGACTGCCTATGCAGTCCCCCCAATATTCGTAGACTGTTCGAGTCAAGAGAGGTGTGACCTAAGCAATCTCAGGGGCGCACTGTTATTGGTCGACGCGCTTTATGGTGACGTCTGACGTACGCGGCAGTGCCAGTGCATGTGGCTGGGGGCTTGAAGTTGCAACTTTGTGGCGCCCCAACTGCTGCCACTTAATGTGTCGTTCAGTGACCTGTCCTGTGTCGTCCAATGCGGCCTTGTTCTTCTCGCCAGTGCCAAATTATGTGTCGTTCAGTGACACGTTATGTGTCGCTAGTGCCACTTTATGTGTCGTCCAACGGCTGACCGTCCTAATCCCAGCTCAACGCGCCGCCGGTCTGGTACTCGGTGACGCGCGTCTCGAAGAAGTTCTTCTCCTTCTTCAAGTCGATCATCTCGGCCATCCACGGGAACGGGTTGTCGGCCTTGTCGAAGACCGGATCGAGGCCGATCTGCTGGCAGCGGCGGTTGGCGATGAAGCGCAGGTACTCCTTGAACATCGGGGCATTGAGGCCCAGCACGCCGCGCGGCATCGTGTCCTCGGCGTAGCGGTACTCGAGCTCGACGCCCTTCCGCATCAGCTCGGCGATCTCGGCCTTGAACTCGGCCGTCCACAGCTGCGGGTTCTCGAGCTTGATCGTGTTGATGAGGTCGATGCCGAAGTTGCAGTGCATCGACTCGTCGCGCAGGATGTACTGGTACTGCTCGGAGCTGCCGGTCATCTTGTTCTGCCGGCCCATCGCGAGGATCTGCACGAAGCCGACGTAGAAGAACAGCCCCTCCATGATGCAGGCGAAGACGATCAGGCTCTTCAGGAGCTGCTGGTCGGCCTCGTCGGTGCCGGTCTTGAAGGCCGGGTTGGTCAGCACCTCGATGAACGGGATGAGGAACTCATCCTTGTCGCGGATCGAAGAGATCTCGTGATAGGCGTTGAAGATCTCGCCCTCGTCCAGTCCCAGGCTCTCGACGATGTACTGGTAGGCGTGGGTGTGGATCGCCTCCTCGAAGGCCTGCCGCAGCAGGTACTGGCGGCACTCCGGCGCCGTGATGTGCCGGTAGGTGCCGAGCACGATGTTGTTGGCGGCAAGGCTGTCCGCGGTGACGAAGAAGCCGAGGTTGCGCTTGACGATCAGCCGCTCGTCGTCGGTGAGGCCACCCGGGTTCTTCCACAGCTCGATGTCGCGCTGCATGTTGATCTCCTGCGGCATCCAGTGGTTCGCGCAGCCCGCGAGGTACTTGTCCCACGCCCAACGGTACTTGAACGGCACGAGCTGGTTGACGTCGGCCTGGCCGTTGATGACGCGCTTGTCCTCGAGGCGCACGCGACCCGTCGGGATCGATGGCTGCTGGCGATCGACGTCGAGGTCGTGCACCGGCTCGCGCGAGAGGATGCCGCCGGCGCCCTGCGCGCGGATCGTGTCGGGCGTAGCCGCATGCGCGGGCAGCCCCGGGGCGGGGGAGAGATCGTCTTCGAACGTCAGCATTTCGTGTGTCTCCTGCGGCCTGCCTGCACAGGCCTTGGTGTCGCTTCGGGGCGCCGCGGTCGCGCCCGGTTCAATTCATCGCCTTCAGCTTCTCGTAGAGGAACTCGGGCGCGAAGTCCTGGCCGGACAGCCACGCGATCGACGACAGCCCGTAGTCCAGGTAGAACTGCGAGAAGTGCGATCGGTCCCGCAACGGCTCCAGCGACTCGCCGTGCAGCTCGTCCGCGAGGTCCACGACACCCTTCCGCCCATCGTTGAACTCCAGCCAGACCTTGTAGTCACCCATGTACTTCGCCTCGATCACGTGCCGGGGCGTCTGCTCGTAGCGGGCCAACGGCGGCCTCCCTTTCGTGAAGTTGACGAACGCGCCAAGCGCTGCCCGGAAAAACCGGCGCGCGACGCGAGCCGCGTGCGTCGCGCGCCTTCCGGTCGTGCGTCGCGGGACGTCCGGGTTTTGTTCCCGTATCCGTCCTGCCGGCACCTCCGCGCCGCGGCGTTCTCTCGTCTGCCGCGATCACCGGTGCCGTATCGGGTGGCCTTGCCTGGATGCGCGTGCAACTTCTGGGATTCCTGTCCGGGTCCGCGCTCCGGTCCTGCCGTGCCGCCCACCGAGTTCCTGATCCCTTCCGTCCTCCCGTCAGCCTGCGAGGCCCAACAGCCCCCGCGAGGGTCCGTCGTTCACGTTCGCCGCCGGGCGGTAGGTCGAGACCAGGCCGGCGACGATGTTCTTCAGCACGTCGTCCGACGTGCACGGCAATGCGGCGTACGAGACGAAGAGACCCGTGCCCGCCCGCGGATGGGCGATCCAGCGTCCGAACGCCTGGTGCGTCGCCGCGACCGCGCGCGCCGCAAGGTTGGCGGCGTGGCCGAAATAGATCGGCTCGAACGGGCAGGGCGTCCACGTCGCGTTCACCACCTGCACCGCGTACATCCCGGCGCAGGTCGGTGCGCTCGGCGTCGAGAACGACGCCGGCGCCGAGAACAGCCAGCCGCCGTAGCGCACGGTGCGATCGGTCGACCCGGGACTGAAGGAGAGCGGCAAGGGAGCCTCCGCGGGCGTCGCGCGCCGGACCCGCCTACTGGCAGGCCTCGCACGTGGGGTCGGAGCGATCGCCGCCCGTTTGCACGGGCTTAACTTCCGCCCATGCGCGGAAGTTAGCGATCGCCGCTCGCCGACGTTCGGCATGCCTCATTGGCATGCCTCACACGTCGGGTCGTCAATCGCGCAGAACTTCGGCGCCTCCGATTCCCCGGCGGCGCCCGACGCCGCGGTGCCCTTCGCCGTCGCCGCCGACGCGATACCGCCCGACGCCGTCACCGCGTTCAGCTCACCGCCACGGCCCGTGGACTTCTCGGCCGACGTCGCGGCGAGCGTGCGCAGGTAGTAGGTGGTCTTCAGCCCGCGCAACCAGGCGAGCTTGTAGGTCTCGTCGAGCTTCTTGCCCGACGCCCCGGCCATGTAGATGTTGAGGCTCTGCGCCTGGTCGATCCACTTCTGGCGGCGCGCGCCGGCCTCGACGATCCACGTGGTCTCGACCTCGAAGGCGGTGGCGTAGAGGTTGCGCAAGCTCGCCGGGACGCGGTCGATCTTGGCGAGCGAGCCGTCGAAGTACTTGAGGTCGGACACCATCACGTCGTCCCAGAGGTCCAGCTCCTTCAGGTCCTGCACCAATTGCTCGTTCACGACCGTGAACTCGCCGGAGAGGTTCGACTTGACGTAGATGTTCTGGTAGTCGGGCTCGATCGACGCGGACACACCGATGATGTTGGAGATCGTCGCCGTCGGAGCGATCGCCACGCAGTTCGAGTTGCGCATGCCGTGCTCGCGGATGCGCGCGCGCAGCGCTTCCCAGTCCATCGTCGACGACTCGTCCGTCTCGACGTAGCCGCCGCGCTCGTCGCGCAGCAGCTTGAGCGAGTCCTGCGGCAGGATGCCGCGGTCCCAGAGGCTGCCGCCGAACGAGCTGTACCGACCACGCTCCTCGGCCAGCTCGGTCGAGGCCCAGTAGGCGTGGTAGCAGACGGATTCCATCGACGCGTCGGCGAAGCGCATCGCGTCGTCCGACGCGTAGGGAACCCGCAGCAGGTGCAGGCAGTCCTGGAAGCCCATGATGCCGAGTCCCACCGGACGGTGCTTCAGGTTGCTGTTGCGCGCCTTCGCCACCGCGTAGTAGTTGATGTCGATCACGTTGTCGAGCATGCGCATCGCCGTCGTGATGGTGCGCGCGAGCTTCGCCTGGTCGAGCTGCCAGCCCCCGTCGATCCTCGTCATGTGGGCGAGCAGGTTCACCGAGCCGAGGTTGCAGACCGCGATCTCGGTGTCGCTGGTGTTGAGCGTGATCTCGGTGCACAGGTTGCTGCTGTGCACCGTGCCGACGTGCTGCTGCGGCGAGCGGACGTTGCAGGCGTCCTTGAAGGTGATCCAGGGGTGGCCGGTCTCGAACAGCATCGAGAGCATCTTGCGCCACAGCTGCACTGCCGGGATCCGCTTGTACAGCTTGAGGTCGCCGCGGGCGACCTTGTCCTCGTAGCGCGTGTAGGCCTCCTCGAAAGCGCGGCCCCACTTGTCGTGCAGGTCGGGCACGTCCGAGGGCGAGAACAGCGTCCAGTCGCCGCCCTCGACGACGCGCTTCATGAACAGGTCGGGGATCCAGTTCGCGGTGTTCATGTCGTGCGTGCGGCGGCGGTCGTCGCCGGTGTTCTTGCGCAGCTCGAGGAACTCCTCGATGTCGAGGTGCCAGCTCTCGAGGTAGGTGCAGACCGCGCCCTTGCGCTTGCCGCCCTGGTTCACCGCGACCGCGGTGTCGTTCACCACCTTGAGGAACGGCACCACGCCCTGGCTCTTGCCGTTGGTGCCCTTGATGTGCGAGCCCATCGCGCGCACGTTGGTCCAGTCGTTGCCGAGGCCGCCGGCGAACTTGGACAGCAGCGCGTTCTCCTTGATCGCCTCGTAGATGCCGTCGAGGTCGTCGGCGACCGTCGTGAGGTAGCACGACGAGAGCTGCGAGCGGTGCGTGCCGGAGTTGAACAGCGTCGGCGTCGACGACATGAAGTCGAACGTCGACAGCACGTCGTAGAACTCGATCGCGCGCGCCTCGCGATCGACCTCGTTCAGCGCGAGGCCCATCGCCACGCGCATGAAGAAGCACTGCGGCAGCTCGAAGCGGCGGCCCGCGTTGGCGTGCACCGCGTACTGGTCGATGAGGAAGTAGCGGTCGTAGAGCGTCTGCAGGCCGAGGTAGCCGAACTGCAGGTCGCGCTCGGGCTTCAGCGCGGCGCCGAGCTTGCCCATGTCGAACTGGAGCAGCGCCTCGTTGAGCAGCCCGATCTTGACGCCGTGCTTCACGAATTGCGGGAAGTACTCCGCATACTTCGACGACATGTCCGCCTGCGTTGCCGGTTCGCCGAGCGCCTCGAAGCGCAGCGCGTCGAGCAGCAGGCGCGCGGTCACGTAGCTGTATTGCGGGTCCTTCTCGATCAGCGTGCGCGCCGCGAGCACCACGCCCTTGCGCACCTCGTCCATCGGCACGCCGTCGTAGAGATCCTTGAGCGTCGCGCGCAGGATCCGCTCGGCGTCGACGTCCGCGAGGCCCTCGCACGACTCCCGCACGAGCGCGGTCAGGCGGGCGATGTCGAGCGGCTTCCGCACACCGTTCTCGATGACCTCGATTGCCTGGATGGCCTCCTGGCGGGCCGCGGGTTTCTGCTGCGCACGCTCCTGCGAGCGCCGCTCGCGGTAGAGCACGTAGGCGCGGGCGACCTCGTGCGCGCCGCTGCGCATCAGCGACAACTCGACCTGGTCCTGGATCTCCTCGATGTGGATCGCGCCGCCCTCGGGCTTGCGCTTCATCAGCGATCCGACCACGACATCGGTCAGGCGGGTGACCTCGTCGCGCACGCTCGCCGACGCGGCGCTCTGACCGCCGTGCACGGCGAGGAACGCCTTGGTCATCGCGATCGTGATCTTGGCCGGCTCGAAGCCGACCACGGACCCGTTGCGGCGGATGACCTTGTACTGGGCGAAGCGGGGATCGGCCCCCGTGCCGACCGGCAATCCGGCCTCGGCGCTGGCCATCGTGCCCATGGGCACGCTGGGCGAGGCGGTGGACGGGACGGCGGACGTGAGTTGCATGCGGTGTTTCTCCCGAATTCTTGTGCTTGTGACGATCTCGAACGCCCGGGACGCGAAGCGAATACTTTTGCGCAATCCCGCGACCGGCGCGGCATGTCGTCCCAAGCGTGCAAACGGTCGCGCGCCGGCTTGACAGGCCGTGCCGGATCCTCCTGACCCGGCACGCATTGCCGATTGCGCTTCAGAATCAGAACCTACAAGATATTGTGTTGAGATGCAGGTTCAGCACCAAGCATAGTGGCTTGGCGGCCGTCATGCAAGCGCCAATTTATCCCCGCGGACGCGTGCCGGAATCGCGGCTGAAAACAGGAACTTGGGTGTGGGCCGCCACACGATCCACCGACGCTCCACCGCTTGTTCACCGACTTGTCCACAGGGATCACGCCGGCGGCCCGCTTCGCGGTCGTGCCCGTTGCGCAACAAGGACTTCCCTCGTCGCAGCGCAGCAAGGACCGTATTCGGGCCCGGGTCGTTGCTGTCAAAAAACCCCGCCGCTGCACCGTAACGGCACCTGCGCCCGTGCTTATCCATGTTGCCGGGCCGATAAACAACCCCGCAACCCGCATGAAACTGTTCTACTGGAGCGCGGGGGGCAGGCGGAACAGGCGGTTGCCGGCGATGGCGACGACGGTGTCCTCGGGCGATGCCGCGAGGATCGCGAGTCCGGTCAGGCGGCCGAATGCCGGCAGGAGCGCCCGGCGTCGCCCGAGCACGAAGCACGGCAGCCGGACCGATTCGCGTCCGCGACCGGCGAGTCGTACGCCGGGGTGGACGTGGCCGCACAGGGCGTAACCCGTCCGGGGTGCCTGCGGGATGTGGCAGGCCAGGAATGGCGGGAGCGCGTGGGGCTCGTCGACCACGTCGACCGCCCAGGCCGTCGGCGGATCGCCGGCCCGGGCGTCATGGTTGCCGCGCACGATCCGGACCGACAGTCCCGAGTGAGCGTCGCGCCACGCGCGGAAGGCCGTGTCGAGCGCGGGCACGCACCCCGATGCGGCGTGCAGGAAGTCGCCGAGCACACACAGCGTCCCGGCGCGCGTGCGGGCGACGAGCGTGGCGAGCCGCGCGAGGTCGTCGGCGGTCGCGCCACGCGGCAGGGGGATGCCTCCCGCCCGGAACGCCGCGCCCTTGCCCAGGTGCACGTCGGCGACGAACAGCGTGCGCCCGCGGGGCCAGTACAGCGCGCGGGCGGCGTGGAGCTCCACCGCTTCCCCGCCACACGATGCGGACAGGACGTCCCGGGCCGCATCCGGGCCAGTGGGGCTTGTCGGAAGTTGCAGTGTCGCGACGCTCATCGGTCGGAATGCCTGTCGTGACGCGGCACGCGTTGCCTGGGTGCCCCTGCGTGGCGCACACTTGGATCGAGGGCCGATTCTAAGTCAGCCCACCGCGCGGCGCCCGGGGCGACGGCGCATGGGCAGGCTCGCTGGACTACCCTCCGCGCTAACGCGCCTCGGGGGGATTGGCCCTCGGGGCGGCCCTTCGGGCTCATGGGACCATGCCGCGCTTCGCTGCCAACCTGACGATGCTGTGGAACGACGTGCCTTTCCTCGACCGGTTCGGTGAGGCGGCCGAGGCGGGCTTTCGCGCCGTCGAATTCCTGTCGCCCTACGAGTTCCAGTCGCGCGAGCTGGTCGAGCGCGCGCGTGCGCACGAACTCGAGGTGGTGCTGTTCAACGCCGCGCTCGGCGATTGGGCCGCGGGCGACCGCGGCCTCGCCTCGCTTCCCGGGCGCGAGCACGAGTTCGCCGCGGAGTTCGCCGGCGCGCTCCGCTACGCGCAGGCGCTCGGCACGAAACGGCTGCACGTGATGGCGGGGCTGCTCCCCGAGGACGCCGACGCGGACGAGCGCGCGCGCCGCGTACGCACCTACGTGCGCAACCTGCGTCTGGCGTGCGAGGAGGCGGCGCCGCAGGGCGTCACGGTGCTGATCGAGCCGATCAACCCGTTCGACATGCCGAACTACCTCCTGAGCACGCAGCGCGAGGCGCACGCGATCCGCGCCGAGGTCGGCGCGCCGAACCTCAAGGTGCAGATGGACTTCTATCACTGCCAAATGGTCGAGGGCGATCTCGCGAACAAGTTCCGGCGCTGGCAGCCGCACATCGGCCACGTGCAGATCGCGGGCGTGCCGGGACGGCACGAGCCCGACGCGGGCGAGATCAACTACACCTACCTGTTCCGGTTGCTGGACGACCTCCGCTACGACGGCTGGGTGGGTTGCGAGTACCGGCCGCAGGGTTCTACGGTCGCCGGCCTCAACTGGCTGTTCCGCCTGCTCGACCGCCAGGCGTAGTGCTGAGCGCGGCGGCCGAAGGCCAGGCCCGAAGGGCGCGTCGCCGCGCGATGCGGCGCGGCCGACGCTCGTGCGATCGGCCTGCAGTTCCGGCACAGGGAGGCCGTCGCTGACCGGCGGGACGTCAGACGCAGA
>Ga0105103_10001308_pt1 | contig 13792 bp, 12 predicted proteins | sample PPLLaktember2015_2_FD_79107 | JGI IMG/M metagenome (GOLD analysis project Ga0105103, IMG submission 79107) | Freshwater sediment microbial communities from Prairie Pothole Lake near Jamestown, North Dakota, USA - PPLs Lake P7 Core (6) Depth... | ecosystem: Environmental > Aquatic > Freshwater >...
CTTACCAGGAAATAAATGAGATGGAGCAGGACTATGTTGCCGGCAGCGGCGGGGGCATCATCAAGTTCTGGCTTGAGATCGATAAAGATGAACAGCTGAAACGGTTCAGACAACGTGAGGCAGATCCTCTCAAGCAGTACAAGATTACTGAAGATGACTGGAAAAACCGGGAAAAATGGAATCTCTATGAGCCGGCGGTCAACGAGATGCTTGCACGCACCAGCACCCGTCATGCTCCCTGGATTGTCATTGAATCCGATGAAAAATGGTATGCACGGGTCAAGACATTAAAAAATGTAATCCGGTATGCCGGTGACCTTCTCTAAGAGTATTCCGGCTCATGAAAGAAAGGGAGCCGGGATACGATGCGAGGCTCAGGAAATACATTGTTTGTCCGGATTCCGGAATCCTTGCACGTTCCGGAGAGTTTGTTTCAGGAGTTCTGTGGCCGGATAAGACTTTGCCCGGACAGACCTTCGTTAGTATTAAAAGCACTGCATTGCATCGGTGCTTTGCACCAATTTATAAGCAAACGACTGCAATACTGCATCAGTCACTATCGATAGACCTGCCGGCAGGGGAAGACTCATGTATAAAGTATTGTATGTTGATGATGAACCTGTTCTTCTTGAAATCGCAAAGATTTTCCTGGAGAAATCCAAGGAGTTCACTATCGACATTTCTACTTCTGCCAATGAAATCCTGAAATCAGACAAAATAAAAGCATACGATGCCATTATCTCCGATTACCAGATGCCGGGAATGGATGGCATTACCTTTCTCAAGAATGTCCATACGGAATTCGGCGATATTCCCTTTATTCTTTTTACCGGCAAAGGAAGGGAAGATGTTGTCATAGCGGCTCTGAACAATGGTGCCGACTATTATCTCAATAAAGGTACAGATCCCCGGGCCCAGTTTGATGAACTCGCCCAGAACATAAAAAGGGTGGTCAAGCGAAGGCAGGCACGTGAAGCGATTAAAAACTCCGAACGGCGGCTGTCAGATCTCATAAATTTCCTCCCTGACCCGACATTTGCCATAGACCTTGAAGGAAAGGTGACTGCATGGAACAAAGCGATGGAAACACTGACCGGAGTGCAAAAATCCACCATAATCGGAGAATCAGATTATATTTATGCTCTCCCGTTTTTTGGTAAAAAACAACCCATGCTAATCGATCTGATACTTCATGAGAACAAGGAGATCGAAAAACAATATCCATTCATCCAGCATAAAGACGATAAACTCATTTCTGAAATGTATTTCCCGACTCTCCACGGACGCAAAGGTGCCTGTCTCTGGTTCATCGCATCCCCGTTGTATGATACGAGTGGAAAAAGGACCGGTGCGATCCAGGTCCTGCGGGATATCAGCGAGAACAAGAGGGCAGAACAGGAACTTAAGGAAAGCGAAGAACATTATCGCTCCCTGTTTGAACATGCCCCCGATGCAATCCTGCTCCTTGAAGATTCGATGTTCATCAGCTGCAACTCGAGGGCAACTGAACTATTCGGGTGTTTGTCGAAAGAAGAGATCCTTGAACGGTCATTCATCGACCTTTCCCCACTCATGCAGCCCGGCAGGGTCAGCTCAGAAAAGAGGGGTCTGGAAAAAATTTCTGCAGCACAACGCGGTATTCCCCAGTCATTTGAGTGGCTGTTTACGCGTCAGGATGGCACGCCCTTTTATACGGATGTCACCCTCAGCCAGCTGACAATTGAAGGAAAGAGGCTGCTCCAGGCAATCGTACGGGATATCAGTAAACGCAAAGAAGCCGAAGAAAAACTCAGGAACAGCGAACAAACTTACCGGGATGTTGTTGAGAATGAGACAGAGCTGATCTCACGCTTCCTGCCTGATGGGACGCATATATTTGTCAATGAGGCATATTGCCGGTACTTTAACAAATCCCGTGACGATATCATCGGTAAGAAGTTTTTTCCGAGAATCCCCCAGGAAGAGCACCGCCTGATCCGGGACCATTTTGCATCACTGACCAGAGAACATCCGTCTGCATCCCTCACGCATCGCATCATTATGCCCGATGGATCCATGAGGTGGCAGCGCTGGTCTGATCGGGCAATATTTGATAAAAACGGCAGAATTGTGGAATATCAGTCCGTCGGGCGGGATATTACGGAAACCCGGCAGATGGAAGAAGCACTTGCTCTTGCCTGCCAGAAGATGAACCTCCTCTCAAGCATCACCCGGCATGACATTCTCAACCAGCTCACGGTTCTTTCCGGCTATCTCGCATTATCAGAAGAATTCACCACCGATGAAAAACTTCTCAGTTTTATAAAAAAAGAGGAGATAGCAACGGAAAGGATCAACCAGCAGATCGCCTTCACCAAAGAGTACCAGGATATCGGAGTTCATACTCCCCAGTGGCAGAATGTCCATGATGTTATTGTAAACGCAGCAAATCTCCTTGACCTGAGTCCGGTTTCCGTCAACATAGCCTTTACCAATATCGAAATGTATGCTGATCCCCTCCTCGGAAAGGTATTTTATAATCTTTTAGAAAATGCAGTGAGACACGGGGAAAAGACCACAACAATCCAGTTTTCTTCCTGTCTTTCCGGCCCCCGGCTGACCATAATCTGCGAGGATAACGGTGTTGGCATCGACAGCGAGATAAAAAAACACCTGTTTGAACGGGGATATGGAAAAAACCATGGATACGGGTTGTTCCTGATCCGGGAGATCCTTGCTATCACTAAAATCACCATCGATGAATGCGGGGAACCTGGCAGTGGAGCACGGTTTGAGATTACCATCCCCAAAGATATGTACCGGTTTGCGTGAACGAGAAAACCGGATCAGGGAGCAGGGGTGCTCTGAAACACAGGTTAACTCACCATCCATCCCTGCCATTTCTGACTATCTTCCAACTCCACTCATAAATAACCATAGTTTCCGCTATGGGGCCTCACAGACAGGCTTTTTCCTGTCACAACCGGAACAGGGAACGGAGTCCTGATCGGAGGAGTGGGGGTGCGCAGCGGAGTATACCGGGTTTTACCATGAGTTTTTTGATGAGCGTGCCCGGGCGGTCCATATCGCCGTATTCTGTTATCGTCCTGATGATATCAGGGTCATTGAGTGCCTGGATGAGGGCATCCATCTCGGTGGCCGATATTTTCTGGCGTAAATGAAACAACCGGAACCCGAGGTCAAGTTCCCGCCCGAGATCTTCTTTCCACTTTCGTTCATATTCTGCCAGTGCCTCATCGGTGAACAGGTCAGCTTCACAACAGGCAATCGCGACGGCTGCCGCATGCCGGGCTGAACGGATCCCGGTGTACACCCCCCCTCCGGATGTGGGTTTCGCAAACCCGGCTGCATCTCCGGTAAACAGTGTACGGCGACCGTAGGTTCTGGGCATAACCCCAAGGGGAAGGGTTCCGGTTACCAGATGGGTTGATGATTCTCCGAATTTTTTCCGGAAGGCGGCGAACAGTTCCGGCACCCCGGTCCGACTGCACAGGCCGATGCGAACACGCCTGTCACCGGATGGGATCATCCATCCGAAAAAGTCAGGGGATGCACCTGGATAGATCTCCACAAACCGCGAATCGCATTCATGGATCAGGTCTGCCTGGATGCCGGCAAGATACGTTCTGGCACGGGGCATGTTGTAGATACGGGCAATGCTGCTCCTCGGCCCGTCTGCCGCAATAAGGAGTCTGAAGGGGATCTCCCGATGCCCGGAAACTCCCCGGGTCAGGAGAGTTGTTCCCTGTACATCATATGCCGCGGTCTTAATACAAAACTCAGCTCCAGCGTCCGCTGCATGTTCTGCCATCTCGCGATCAAGCGCTCCGCGGTCGGTAACAACAGCCTTTTGGGTCTTGGCATCGATGAGTATTTCATTTCCGGAAGGAGATACGACACGGGCACCGGATACACGGTTGAGGACCGGGCGTTCCGACACACGGCATTCAGTAAAGGCAGCACATGACAGGAGTCCCGCACATTGTACGGGATAACCAATGGTCCCATGTTCTTCGATGCACAGGGTTTTAAGGCCGCTATGGGCACATGCAGCTGCCGCAGCGGTTCCGGCCGGACCTGCACCAATCACAATGACGTCGTACATAGAACACAAACACGGGATATTCCCCGGTTAAGCGGATAGTCACTTCTTTCTTTCTGGTTCCGGAATCTGGCAGGTTTTATCTTTTGAAATCCATTTTCCGTTGTGGAGATCTGGTTTTGGGGATTCTTTCTGGTAAAGACCCATCAGGATGGAAACCAGACCGAATACAAATGCGAAATTGCCAAGTATTACGATGACAAGTTTATTGAGGTTATCGAGCATGGCAGGGTAGTACCAGAGGATGGCGGCTAAGAGGATCGCGCCTGCGATGAACATTCCCGGGATAAGGATATACTTGGTTTTTGGATGGGTAAGTGCGAGCGTAATATCAGTAAAACCATTATAAAACGCGATCCCTGCGATGATGAGCAGGAATATAATCTGGACGACAAGCTGTACCAGGAATGACAGGATTAGAACAACAAGCAAAACTGCAAAAAGACCGAACCAGAACATCGAGTCCTCGCTCCGTGAAGTAATGGCAAGGAAAAGGAATATGGCCATTGTCAGCCCGGCTAAAAGCAGGAATATTCCATAAAACGTTACAAGCAGCAGTTCCGGGAACAGCAGGGCCAGGAGCCCGAAAACCACGCCGTTAATACCCCAGATGAGGCATGATAATCTTGTGTCCATGACAGTATCACCGGATACAATTAATGAAATACTCCTGCATCCATTTCTCCTTTTAGCGTCACAACTACAAAATTCATCCTATCAGTTTATTCATTTCCCCGCACTACTGTTCAGGTAGTAGAGCATATACCTATGAAAATTTATCGTGAACATCCACCTCCCCTGCCGGGTTAAAAAATATTGGTAACAGATACGGTATTTTTATGTCCGCTTCCCAGGCTTTCGAAAAATCCGGCAATGGTCCCGTCGATACAGTTTTGAGTGATGAATTGTCGGCCGTGCTAAAAAAACGTAGTGGGCTGGTCTCGTCGGAAAAAACAGGGGTTCTTCATTTTTTCATCCTTTTTCTCGGTATCCTTATTAATTGCCTCTTTTTTTTAACGATGCCTGATTATTTTGCCCTGTTCATTGCAGCCAGTTTCTACCTTAATATGTTCTACTTTATCACCCTGTTGATTCCGACAAATTTTGAGAAGGCTGGGCTTTCGAAAATCGAGATCATCCGCTTTCATGCATGGCTCAGGGAAATGGGTGTCACCTCAGGAACATACGGATTCACCCGGCTGTTTATCGACTCTTTTTTCATAAACAGCAGGGCATTATCCCTGGGTATCGGCCTGCTCTTTTCAGTTGACATAGTCTTTGCGCTCCTTTCGTATACTAACACGAGTCTGTCCCTGGGCACGACAATTATTGTCATTTCCCAGTGTGGTGTCATTATCCTGTTTTATCTCCTGGTCTGGAAGACAGAGCCATTCTCAACAGAATTCAAGAGAAATGTCGAGCAGGTCAGGAAAAGACTTTCACGGGAGAATATTCCCCCATGGATGGTGTCTGCGATCTTCATGACCGGTATCCTGATTGCAGTATTTTTATTCCTGACAGCGATCATTCTCCTGCCAGGTCTGACAGTAACTGCATTCATGAGCCAGTCCGGGCTTAATGAACTGGGATACCTTGTCCTGTTTATTACGATTCTTGCTGTCAGCCAGTATTTCCTTATCAGGCATATCCATGGTATCACCAGCCGGGCAATGGCCGTGCGTATCCTCGATTTTCAGGAAGAGTCCCTCAAAGAACTGGCCGGAATATACGGTGCCGGGAATGCAGGCACATCACCCAAAGGTGAGGACTGGTTTGAATTACCCGCCCTTCTTCTCGAATCAAGGCTCTATTCAGTTCAGGAGCATACACTGCTGGGTTTATTTCCCGTGTATACCATTGACATTGATTTTTCGGCGCTCACGGACAACACAACGCGTGCAGCCATCCAACGTTACCTTGACAGGAAAAAAGATATTCCCGGATAACGGTGATCAGGAAACAAGGTTGTCCCAGCGTGACATCAGGGAAAGAAATATCCCGTGAAGACATGGGGTTTGTCGCGATTATAATCACCGTTCCCGCAACACCGAACGGGATTTTCAGAAGTTGAATATTCCATCTGGTGTAAAAGGATTGTGTGTCATTTTCCAGGTTATTCCCGCCAGAACCCGAAAAATTCGATGTGAAAAATTCTTTCTATCGCATACAGGATAGCAAAGAAAAAAACTGCATACAGGATAAAATTTATCAGAAAACTTATCCAGCCGGTGATTCCGGCTGCTGATACTATCACATTTGAGAGGGCATCGGCGATCACAATTGCACAGAGAATGCCAATAAAAAAGGTTGCCCATTTTTTGATGGTTGCAGAATCCATGCATATACTGGGCACCGGATCTATAAAAATCTCAGATATGGCTGGCTCCCTTCAGAATGATTACCCGAAAGTATTCCGCGGTGTACCGGTATTTACATTTCACGTCCTCCACCTACCATAACCCTTAATGGTTTTCCTGCCCGATTATTGGCAATGAATGACCTTTCTCCGGAGGCTTCACATGACAAAGAACCAGCAGAAACCGAAAGCACAGTCCCCCTGCCTCCACAGCCCCTGGGCCTGAAATTCTATCTTGCGCTTGCCCTGGTCGGACTGCTGGTTCTCCTGATCCTCTTTATAAATATCCCGGGTATCAGGGCGTCTGCCGGCGTCAGCATGACCCGGGCGAACTGGACTCTGCAGTCATACGCGGATTCAACCGGGAATCTCGTGACAGTACAACCCGGAACGAAAATAACAGCCGTGTTTGGCAGTGATGGCAGACTTACCGGATCTGCCGGGTGCAACCAGTACGGTGCAGCGTATACTGTCCGGGATTACGCGATCTCCATCTCAGAACCGGTATCAACAAAGATCCTCTGCAGCAGTCAGTACATCATGCAGCAGGAGTCCGATTATCTCAATGATCTTTCAGGAGTAGCAGGACTGCGTATCAGCGAATCAGGCCTGAAACTTTTCGACAGGTCAGGAAACCCCGTGCTTGTCTTTGTGAAAGGGTAAAAAGGATAAAAAAAGCACAGGACAGGAAAAACGGGGAAATTTTTCCCTGCCATGATCTCGATTTCGAAGGGAGTGAATCCCCATATCGGTGCTAATGAGAGGAATGGTCTTCGTTCCCGATAGGATGAACGCCGCCGCCGCCAAAGGGACGCACCCGCGGCGGATCAATACCTGAAAATCTTCTCAACTCCTCCCTGCCTGCCGTGCCTCGGAGAGGCCCTGAGGCAGGTAACTCTCACAAATAATAAGACTTTCAGTGGAGATGACAGACCCCGGTCCGTTTCAGAAAGAGCCTGCCTGTTTTTCCGCCTTCTTAAATAGCACCGCACCTTTTGCAATATCGTCCGGTGTCGCATATACAATAGCAATATCCCCGCCCTCGAGGCGAGACTCGCCACTTAACCCGGTTATAACCGATTCGCCCCGTCGGATTGCAAGTACGAGGATGTTATGCCGTTTCCTGAGGTTGAACTCCCCGAGAGTCTTTCCCTCAAGCGGGGATGTGTGTTCGACGGTGAACGCGGTTATCGTGGTATTGGGGATATTCTGCAAAAGATCCGATAGCGTTCCCTGCACCGGTGTCCGGCTTCGCAATATGCGGTAACCATTCGCCCGGACATCGGCAATGAAGGTTTCAATCCTGTCCCGCGGGACGAAATATTTATTGAGCACAACCGTGAAGATCTCGACGGAAGTCTCAAACTCCTCGGCAATAACCTCATCTGCCCCTCCTTCCTTCAGGGCCTCTACCTCGCTGACGTACCGCGTCCGCACAATAATCGAAACCCCGGGGGCGAGACTGCGGCTGATGCTGACAATCTTACGGGTCGCAACAGGATCATTTATCGCCACAACCGCGATCCGTGCGGTCGGGATCCCTGCATGTTCCAGTACCCCTTCGGTGGTCGCATCGCCAAATACTACCGGTTCCCCCTGCTTCCGTGCTTCAGTTACGAGATCCGGATTGAGCTCGATAATGGTATACGCGATCCCTGCCTTTCTTGCGGTAAGCGCAAGGTTTCTGCCCGTCACCCCGTACCCGATAATAACCAGATGATCTTTTTTCACCCGCCGGATTGAAGTGTCATCGGTACTGCAGCTGCCCCGTGCAACCTTTGACAGGGCAGGAATTTCACAAAGTATTGAGGTAATAGGCTGGCTCAACCCGATTACAAACGGAGTGACAGCCATGGTAATCAGGGCAACAACAAGAAACGTCTGGTAGATACCGAATGGCAGGACACCGGTAATAAACCCGCTCTGGGCAATAATAAATGAAAATTCTCCTATCTGAGCAAGCGCAAGCCCGGTCATCACAGCTGTCCGCAGCGGGTACCCGAGGGCGAGAGGTGCAGCTGTTGCCAGCAGCGCTTTGACGATAATCACCGTGACTATCAAAAAGGCGACAAACCAGAAATTAGCGAGCAGGAATTGAATATTAACCAGCATCCCTACTGAAATGAAAAAGAAACTGGTGAAAATGTCCCGGAAGGGAAGGACAATGCTGGCAGCCTGGTGACTGTATTCCGATCCGGAAATTATAAGACCTGCAAGCAGGGCACCAATAGCAATCGAAATCCCGGTAAAAGAGACCATCCACGCAACACCGAAACAGGTCAGGATGACAAAGAGTAAGAACAACTCCTGGTTCCGGCTCCTCGAAATCTCGTACATGACGCGGGGGATAATCCATTTCGCAGATGCAACAAGAACAAGGACGATTGCCAGATCCTGCACAACAAGGGTAATGAGCGCCTCACCCGAAAGCAAGGGCATTGGATTGAACTGGGGGATGCTTGCAAGGAATGGGATTGCCATGATCATGGGAATTGCCGCGAGATCCTGGAAGATCAGGATGCCGAGCGCAATACTTCCATGCGGGGAATCCATCTCTCCGGTCTGGTGCAGGATCTTGAGCACTATTGCGGTACTGGACAGAGAGAAGAGAAAACCCAATAATACTGCCTCATTTGCAGGCAGGCCACTCAGGAGTGCCAGCCCAAAGAAAAAGGCAAATGACAGCCCGACCTGGAGTGCTCCCCCGATAATGGCAATAAGCCGAATTTTCCAGAGATCCTTGAACGAAAACTCCAGACCAATGGTGAACAGCAGCAGGATGATCCCGATCTCTGCGAGGCTCCTGACCTGGTCCTGATCGTGAATGATACTCAATCCGAAAGGACCGACAATGACACCGGTAAGGATAAAGGCCACGAGCGGCGGCACCTTAATCCTGTTGAAAATTATCCCGACGATGAGTGCGATGGCAAAAATGATCAGGATATCGGTAAGTAATTCAAGAGCCACGCAAATTCCTTCTTATTTTATATGCAGAAATCACAAAAATATCATTCGCTGCAGGCAGAAATCGTCCACTCTTCTGTAATGTAGTAAAAAGTGACAGGAGTCTTAATGCACTACTACTGAGGCCTTGGAATCAAACGGGTTTGTGCGCATCGCAAGGCTGAACAGGTAAGGGTAATGGGTTTTGAGGTATTCCATGTATTTCAGCCATTCAGGAACCAGCCGCTCATACACACGCCGCATATCGCCTTCCAGGTGATTCAGGTCTCTTAAAGGAAGTGCATCAAGATCACCGCGTGCTTTCATCTCTTTTGTGAGATGATCGAGAGCAAGAATGAGATCCGTGAACGATTCATGCTCAAAGATCATCGGGTTTTCCATAATCCTGATAAGGAAATCCTCGTGTCCGGTAAGAAAATTCCGCAGAGCTTCCTTATCGATACGGGCAATTCCGACCGTGCACGTATATGAGTTAAGGCAGGCAAGGACCTCGTTAAACTGGTTGTTTTTCCAGTCTTGTCCAATCACAAGTCGCTCTTCAATGGTACTTATGCCGGGATCAGCACGGGAAAGCTGGGAAAGGAGTGATGTCCCGATTGTCGAGAAGAATGTACCAATAACCATATTCAGCTTCTCAATCCTCTGCTGTCTTTCCCGGGACTCAAGCATCTGGTCGATGATGAGGGTGACGATGAGGACTTCAACCGGGACAAAGGCGAGGTCCCCGATAAAAAAAATAAAGAGGTGATGCTCGTCATGAAAGACCAGGTAATGGGCGGTGTACAGGACGATAGACAAGGTGACCAGTCCTATCCCCACGATCAGTTTCCAGCGGGTATCTGCTTTCATCTGAGTTTCATCTGTGCCGGACAGGAAAATAATGCATTCGATTTCGCGTCACCATCCAGGGGGTGGAAAAAATGGAACAACAGAAATGCATCCCGGCTCCTCTGAGAGAACGGGTAATAGGGGATAATTGAGATACAACCGGGTTCCCTGAGGATTGTTGCCTCGTACGGAAATCCCATATAGTCTGATTGAAAATATACTCCACCAGAACTACGAGGGTGATGATCCAACGAAAACTTCCCGGCTGATAACGGTGCTCCTCATCGCATCGGTCTGTATTAATATCTATTTCCTGGCGTTTTATGTACCTTCAGACCAGAACAGGATATCCGGGCTGCTCAGCCAGGTAAATAACCTCACCCTGGAAAATACCCGGTTGAACATAAAGGCAGGCGAGACACCTTCTGTAGGATCCCCGTCCCCGGGAGCTATCGGGTATGCCTCACTCCAGGCACCGGCGGTGAGCCAGAGTATCCAGATTGTGAACCGGGGAAGGTATATTGCCCAGGTTGTAGTTCAGAAAGGGTCGATAATGAATATCTCCGCGGAGATTACGCCAGGCAAGGGCAGGGTGCTGGTCCAGACAAAACCGCTGATGGGCGTGGTGTTCCAGGGTGCGGCGAACACGGCAGTTGCCGTAGCGAGGAACAGGACCGGTTTTGACCTCTCAGGGAGCGACGTGATATTCTCTATCGAATCCGGTGATATGATCTCTGAAGTGGATGGCCCGAGCGCCGGTGCACTGATGACGCTGCTTATGATCTCTGCTATCGAAAAACAACCTATCGATGAATCCCTCACCCTGACCGGCACGATCGACAGTGACGGACATATCGGTGCAATCGGTGGCGTCGTGGCCAAGGCGACTGCCGCAAAGGAAAATGGGAAATCCCTGTTCCTGATTCCCGAAGAAAACCAGTTGATCAGTCCTCCGGTCCAGACAACGGGAGGGATCTTTGATGTCCCCCGGCAGTCACCGGTGGATGCCCGTGACTATATCGAGGAAAATATCGGTATTCCTGTCACGTATGTAAATACGATCGATGAAGTCATTGCCATTGCACTGAAATCTTCACCATGAAAATTTACGGATGGGAAAGGAGCATCACCTTTTTTTAATTACTGACAATTTTGCCAGCACTACCAGAAAAACTGTTTTACATTTGTATGAGTAGTATAATCCCAACGACGATTCCAATCACCACAACCGTCCACCGCAACAGGCCCGGGTTTATCCGCCCTGCAACACTTCCTCCCAATGTTCCACCCGCCAAAGCACCGACTGCCATGATAAGGACAAGCGGCCACACCACAAGGCCGGAAAAGAGGAAAAACACGGCTGCTGCTCCATTGATGCTGAGTGATATGCATTGCTTAAGTGCACTGAGGCGGGTCAGCGTGTCATCAATAAAGAGCCCCAGTACCGCAAGGACAATCACACTCACTCCCGCCCCGAAATAACCGCCATAGACTGCAGCAAGGCTGACCGGAAGAAACGTGCCCGGCAATCCCCGTTTTTTTGGGCCCCCGGCACCGGTATGCTTCTCTATCCATGCCCTGACCCGGTCCTGGACTGCCAGCAATGCAGATGCCAGCAGGATAAGGAAGGGCACGAGTATGCGAAATATTTCGGGGCTAAGGCTAAGGAGCAGCATACCTCCTCCAATGCCACCGATGATCCCAGCCGGGACCAACAACCACAAGCGTTTTCCCTGTCCCCTGAGATCCTCTTTCTGGGCTATCGCTCCACCCAGGTAGCCCGGACATAATGCCACGGTGTTGGTAATATTTGCAGAAATTCCAGGTATACCCAGTGCAACAAGTGCAGGGAAGGATATGAGCGTCCCCCCGCCGGCCAGTGCATTGATGAACCCTGCAGCAACGGCTGCAAGACCAGCGATGATGATTTCAGATGCCGGAAGCATGAATTGCCGGTTCCTTTCCGGGGCCTCTCAAAGGGAATTTGAGAGAAATTCCCGGGCTTTCATGATCCTGACACCAATAGTTGCCATATCCTGGAGATTGGCGTGGTGGATGGTGTCGTTCTTCGCCCCGACTGCATCCTCTATAACGGTGACATGGTAATTGTAGGCGATGGCATCAAAAACCGAGGTCCGTATGCAGTTCGGGGTCTGGATCCCGGTTACGATAAGATCCGTAATGCCGAGATTCCGGAGCATAAGATCCAGCTCGGTGCCGATAAACGCACTCATTCTTGTCTTATGAATTACGTACTCGCCCGGAGCAGGTGACAGTTCGTCAACAACCTGGGCACCATGAGTGCCTTCAACGGCAAATGGCTGTTTTTCAAAGAGCTCCTGTCGTATGATCTCGACATCCGAACCATCCCTGCGGTGGACACGGAGCACATGGAAAACAGGCTGGTTTCCCGCACGGAAAAGCCCGACTATCTCTAGAATTTTCGGGATTACAGCCCTGCCCTGTGCAACCCTGAGCGGTGCCCCGTCCAGGACAAAGTCATTCTGCATATCGATGATGAGTAGTGCGGTTCGTTTCATACAGTATTCCCACTAGACTAGAAGTGAGTTCAGGAATAAAATAGTCTCCGAAGCGATCCTCTTCTGAGATTGTACCCGGGAAGATGTTTCTTCCTTCCTGATTACAGGTCCTGAGAGTGAGAGCGGCGTCAACTCCACGGAAAGGTAAGGTGATTAACGATATCAGAAGATGTACATGTATCGTTCCTGTACCGGGCAGAACACCCTCAGGATAGTATTCGATATCCATAAGTTGTAATGATCCGCAGGTCGAAGACAGAGGATTATGCCGGAAATCCAGTGCCTGGCTGGAACACAATCTTTATTGCCGGAAACTCCTATTCGCGATCATGAAATATGAGATCAAGTATAAGCCATCCTTCTCGCTGCTTGTCGTGCGCCTGAACCCCGGGGAATCCATTGCAGCTGAATCAGGATCGATGACGTACATGCAGCCAACGCTCGGGGTTCGTACCCGTAAACGTGAGAAAGGATTCTGGGGCTCCCTTGGGATGGCTCTTATTGGCGGACAATCCTTTTTTGTCAACGATTTTACCGCTGAAAGCGGTACCGGTGAGGCAGCATTCAGCTCTGCGCCGCTCGGAGATATCGAAACTCTTGAAGTCAAGCCCGCCCGGGGCTATATCATCCAGAAAGCTGCGTACGTGGCCTCAGAAAATGAGGTTAATCTTGATATCCAGTGGCAGGGGTTCACCAAAGGGCTCTTTGGCCAGGGACTTTTTATGATCAAGGTCAATGGGAGTGGCCTCCTGTTTATCAACACCTTCGGGGCAGTTGACAGGCACACTCTTGCTGAAGGCGAAAGCCTGATCGTTGACAACCATCACCTTGTTGCATTCAGCGACACCTGCCAGTATACGGTCACCAAATTCGGCGGGCTCAAGGAGACACTTCTCGGGGGAGAAGGACTTGTCACGGAAATTTCCGGACCCGGTGAGATCTACATCCAGACTAAAAATATCCGCGAACTCGCCGACTGGATCTGGACCATCATTGAAC
>Ga0105103_10001309_pt1 | contig 13791 bp, 12 predicted proteins | sample PPLLaktember2015_2_FD_79107 | JGI IMG/M metagenome (GOLD analysis project Ga0105103, IMG submission 79107) | Freshwater sediment microbial communities from Prairie Pothole Lake near Jamestown, North Dakota, USA - PPLs Lake P7 Core (6) Depth... | ecosystem: Environmental > Aquatic > Freshwater >...
GGCCACTAACACCGCATATAAAAAACAGGCTAATCAGTAGTAATTTCAATGGTTTTACGCCGTTTTAGTTTTGTTGTAACTAGACAAGAGACACACTCGCAACGCCTGCATTTCATATGCCAAACGTTAGCCATAAGTTTTAAAAAAAAAGAAAATGGACAATTTATTAAATGAGATTCTACTTGAATCTAAGGAAAAGAAAAAGATTATCGGGATACGTATCTATGACAAAGGAGATTCTATCTATGCTGGATACATATTGGATTTTAATGATGATGTTGTGCAAATTAGACACTTCACAGAATATGGAAAGGATGATGGTATTGTCTTTGAAAAGATAGAAAACATTGAAAATATCGAGATTGATGATGATTATTATGATTCCTTACATTATCTAGTTCAGATTAACAAAGAAATAGAGAAATCGAATATTAATGACATTAAGTATAACTTGACAGGAAATTGGCAATTTGATACTCTTAGACAATTCGTAGGCAAGGAGATAATTGTAGTGGTAGAGAATTATAAAAGTGAAAAAATATGTGGATTTATTCATCAAGTAACTGAGAACGAATTACTAATAAATCCAATTGGAAAACTTGGGTTGGATGAAGGATTATCATTATATAAACTTAAAGACATTAGTTCTATTCAACCGGATGACTTAGAGTGTAGAAAAAGACTGTTTTTATATAAATGGAAGAAAGCAAAAAAATAAAAACCTATGGCTAACACAGTGTATAAGCAATGGCGGTACTCCGTTTCGCCACAGCTTACTACACCTTTGGTGTCTAAGTAGCGGTGGATTCCGACTGTCGTCCGAACCCGCCACTGCTCATACACTCAACCGTTGTGCGTCATGCAAACAGAGCTTCATAGACAATGAATAGTACAATTGAAACATATAAGATGTTTTCCAAATTTTATGATTTATACGTAGGAAAATTTGATTCTGATTTTGACTTTTATAAAACCTATTGTGATAAAACTGATAGAATTCTTGAGATTGGTTGCGGAACAGGTCGCATTCTAAATCTTTTATTACACATAGATTGCGAAGTGACTGGTATCGACATATCACAAGAGATGTTGGACAAGGCAAATGAAAAATATTGCAATCAGATAAATATTGGAAAATTAAAGCTTATTAATCATGATTTTATAACAGATAAGCTCAATGAAAGGTTTGATAAGATCTTGCTGACTTTTTATACTTTCAACTATATTCTTGACCGACCGATTGACTTTTTAAAAAATGTGCGTAATTCAATGAAAGATAATGGATTGTTGCTTATAGATTTATTTTACCCGAACTCTCTGTTTGATAAATCTATTAATGGCAAATGGATTATTAAGGAATATAATATTGACGGACAATTAATTAAAATTCAGGATTGTAGGACAATTGATAATAATATTGAGCATAGACAACAAGTATTTATTATTAATGGAACAGAAACAAAAATAGATACTAAAAGAAAATATTATAGCCCTTTGACTTTAAAAGAAATGCTTAAATCTTCTGGATACCAAGACATTGAATTTTCATACGATTATAATTACAACAGATTCGAAGAAATGATTGAGGAGACAAGACTGAAAAATAATTATATTGTAAAAGTGAAAAAATAAAATGCACGAACGCACAACACACGTTATAAAAAATTGCCGATTCAGTAGTTAATTCAAGGGTTTTAGCCCGCATTAATCATTGTCACGGGGGATAATGATATAGTCCACAATGGCAACTTTTCATACCGCAAACCGTTGTGTGCAATTTGCAGAAGCATACCAACATGTAGATAAACAAGAACTTGACTATTCAAATTGGATTAAAAAAATGACAAAGAAGCTTCCTAATAATTTGATTGAATTAGTAGAAAATGATTACCATAATATCGCAGGGATTATTGTTCAAGACGATAAGGAAACAATTTTTGAGAGTTATTTTCAAGGATACAATCTGAATGACACGATTCATATAGCATCGGTTACTAAAAGTATCATATCCGTTTTAATAGGGATAGCCATAGATAAAGGATTAATTCGCAATGTAGAGCAGACTGTATTGGATTTTTTCCCAGATTATGAAATTAAGAAAAGAGAAAAGTCAATTCAAAAGGTAACAATTCAGCATTTATTGACAATGACCGCACCATATAAATACAAATACGAACCATATACAAAAGTGTATTCCAGTGACAACTGGACAAAATCGGTTTTGGATTTATTGGGAGGTAAAACAATAAGCGGAGATTTCAAATATACAACAATAGGATTACAAATATTGTCAGGGATAATTGAAACATCGTCGGGAAAATCAGTGCTTGATTTTGCAACAGAAAACCTTTTTCAACCTCTTAACATCAATAAACCAAAAACTGTACGGATAAACAGCAGGGAGGAATACACATCATTTCTTAAAGATAAATATGTAAATGGATGGGTAATTGACCCAAACGGAACAAATACGGCTGGTTGGGGATTGACATTAACTGCCAGAGACTTGGCTAAAGTTGGACAATTATATTTGAATAAAGGCAAATGGGCTAATCAACAGATTATATCTCAAAGATGGATTGAAGAAAGCACCAAAATTTATAGCAAATTGGGTATTTTAACATATGGCTATTTATGGTGGATAATTAACGACTTGAATAGTAATTGTTTCGCAGCAATAGGTGATGGAGGCAACATAATTTATGTGGATTCAAAAAAGAAAATTGTAATTTCGATTACTTCACGGTTTTTACCAAGAGCCAAGGACAGAATTGAACTGATTAGAAAACATATTCTACCTTTAATAGAAGATTAATGACAATAAAAACTGCACACAACACACGTTATAAAAAATTGCCGATATAGTAGTAATATCAATATTTGCAGGCCGCTTTTTTTCAGTTGTAACTTGACAATAGACTCGCCCGCAACGGCAACTTTTCATACCGCAAACCGTTAGCAGCAAGTTTTTTGCTTTTGGAGTGGACAATACAAATAGTTTAAATTAATGCTATATGGATAATTCAATAAAAAAGGCAGTTACCTACAGTTTACTAGCACATATACGAAACTCAGGGACTCTAACTAAAGGGCCACTTGATGTATTTATACCAATTGTAAAAAAAGGACTTCATCAAATTAATCAACAAGGACTATATAAGGGAGAAAGCATTGTAGAAATTAAAATAATCTTGGAAGAGCTCTATGGCATTGATTTTCCAATTCCTGTTTTAAGAAATATTCTTTTAATTATTGCAAAAGAGATTAACACGAAGGAAGAAACCTCATTCGTTCTTAATAATGATAATAGTTTTTGGATAAAGGATTATGTATTTGAAGATTATGATTCAAAACTTAAAGAATATCAAAAAGAAATAAATAAGTTACAAAAATTATTTAGTGATTTTTGTAAAGCAAACGGCATAGATGACGTTCAAAATAATTGTATTATTAAATTCATTGAAAAAAATAAAGTATCGATTTCGAAATATCTTGCAAATACTACAACAAGCAACGGTAAAGACTTTATTATTGAAGCACGTTTTGTTGAATACTTTAGAAATAACTCTTATATTTTCTCACTAATTAAGAACATTTACCTAGGTTCAATTCTAACCTGTTATTTAGAATACCAACCTGTTGATGTTAGGATGAATGTAACATTACTATTTGACACCAATTTTATTATAAGCTTATTAGATTTGAATACACCTGAATCTACGCACACATGTATAAAACTTATAGAAATCTGCAAAAAATTTGGATATGAATTTAAAATCTTAAATGACACAATTGATGAAACAAGAAATTTACTTAATTCAAAAGCAAATAACTATGATAGTGCTATAATATTAAGATATGTTAATAAAGAAGATATTTATAATGCATGTGAAAGAAGAAACCTTAGCAGAACAGACCTCGATAGAATAGCAGATAATTTAGAGAAAATTATCACAGATTATGGAATATATATTATACCTCATACAGAAAGCCTTAAAAACAAAGCAAAATTTAGTCCTGAATATTCATTATTGAAAAATTATAGAAATTCTGAAAAAGCTGCTTTACATGATGCTTCTGCAATAATTTATGTAAAGGAGAAAAGAGGAAAAAAAGTTAAGGAATTTGAGAATGTAAATTGTTGGTTTGTTAATAATTCAATTTCACATGATAACGAAGAAGGAATTAATCCATTAATCAATCCAAATCAATTTGATTATCAACCTGAGTTAATAAAAGTTGATGATTTGCTAAACGTTCTTTGGCTGAGCAATCCAAGTATTAATAATTCATTGCCGAATGATGAATTAGTTGACATTGGTTTAACTTCCTTGGTTGCCGCAACTTTGAATGAAGCACTACCAAAAGCAAGAATTATAAAGGAACTTGATGTCAATATACAAAAATATAAAGACGACTCGGTCACAGATAAAGATGTTCTTTTACTATCCACTAGAATTGCAAACGGTCAAGTTAAGAATATTGAAAGATTAAATGAAATTGCTAAAACAGACCCCACAAAGTTTAATGAAGGTATAAGAAAGGAAGCAAGGAAACAAGAAAAAGTTGAAAATGAAAGAAATGAAAAATTTGAAGAGTTATTGAAAAAATTTAATGATAAATATGAGGAGATAGGTAATTACAAAGAAATAATTGATAATAGAAAGCAATCTGAGATAGATAGAATTAATCAGAACGCAAAAAAAGAAATTGAAAAAAGAGATTCTGAGATAGAACTACTTAGAATTGAACTAATAACTAAAGAGAATGAAAAAATAAAAATAGATAGAGATTTATATATTAAATCTGTTTTAAGGACTTGGAGAAGAAAATCGTGGATTATTTTAATAATAACTTTACTTGTTCTTTTATTAGGAGTTGCATGGTTAATAATATCCATGAACAACTTACCTGAAAGTGCTGAATCCTTTTTTGATAAGGTTTTAAAAAGTAAATTTTTATCAATTCTGTTTTCAATTGTAACGACCATTATCAACTACTTTGTAATAAGACTATTATATGATAAATACCATAATCATTCGAATATAAATGCCTTTAAACTAAACATAACAATTCCTGATGAACTTAAAGAGAAATCAATGAAATAAAACCTGCTGCTAACACACGGTATAAAAAATTGCCGATACAGTAGGTTATTCAAGCATTGTAGCCCGCATTAATTATTGTAACGGTGGATAATGACCCAGTCCGCAATGGCAACTTCTCATACCGCAAACCGTTGTAGGTAATGGCTGGAAAAAGGACACTTTAAGGTTATTTGAAAAATTGTATCTTTGGGAAAGAAATAAAGAAAATGACTGACTCTAAACAGATATTGAACTACTTGACTTCAAATAAGGATAGATTCCAAAGGGAATATCATTTGACTCGTATTGGTATATTTGGTTCTGTTGCAAGAGGAGAACAAACCGATAATAGTGACATAGACTTGATAGTTGAGTTTGAAGAAGGTACAGATAATTTATTTGAGATAAAGCAAAAGCTAATAAGCGAGATTCAATCAAGATTTAAAATGCCCGTGGATATTTGCAGAGAGAAATATATAAAATCATTTTTTAGATCACAGATATTATTGGAGACAAAATATGCATAAGTTATCGCACAAGGATTTTAGCTGTTTATTAAATATGCTTGATTGTATTGGGAAAATTCAAACTTATTCAAGCAAATTTAAAGACGCTGACAATTTTTATGATGACACAATCTCATTTGATGCTACAATGATGAATTTTATTGTAATTGGAGAGATGGTCGACAAGTTATCTGATAATTTTATTAGTGAAACTTCAGAACAAATTGACTGGTATAAAGTTAAGGGATTCAGAAATATAATTGCTCATAACTATTTCGGGATTGATGCAGAAGAAGTTTGGCAAATAATAAATTCAAGTTTGCCAGGTTTAAAGGATAATCTTGAGCGATTGATCAAATAAAAAGCCACTACCTACAACACGCGTTATAAAAAATTGCCGGTTCAGTAAGTTATTCAAGGGTTGTAGCCCGCATTAATTATTGTAACGGTGGATAAGAACGCAGTCCGCAATGGCAACTTTTCATACCGCAAACCGTTAGCAAACATGCTCAAGGAACATCCGGCAACAAAAATAAAGTTCCCAAATCGAGAATTATTTATATCTTTGCATCATTATTCAAAATAGATGGATAGAATATTTGCAAAGAGTACATTGAGAGAATATTGGGAGAAACATCCTGATTCAGAACAGTATTTAAAAACATGGTATGATACTGCGATGAGTTCTGACTGGAGAACCCCAACTGATGTTAAACAGACTTATGTAAATGCAAGTATTCTTAAGGATAGTCGAATTGTTTTTAATATAAAAGGCAATTCATACAGACTGGTTACGAAATTCAACTTTGAGAAACAGTGGATTTTTATTCGATTCATTGGGACCCATAAGGAGTATGATAAAATTGATGCAGATACTATTTAAAATGACAAGGTCATGAATATTAAACCGATAAAAACCGAGACAGATTACAGATTAGCATTGAAAAGACTTGATGAGGTATTTGATGCTTCAGTTGGGACAATTGAGAGTGATGAAGCTGATATTCTTGGATTAATGGTTGATGAATACGAGAAAAGGCATTATCCAATTGATGCACCTGACCCGATTGAGGCAATAAAGATTAGAATGGAGGAGATGCAATTAAAGCAAGTTGATTTGATAGAAGCAATCGGAGGAAAAAGCAGAGTTTCCGAGATACTAAATCGTAAACGTAAACTGACAGTTGAGATGATTCGTAATCTGACTAAGCGATTAAGTTTGTCGCCAGGATTATTGATTACTGATTATCAAATAACAAGATAAAAAAAGGACATCAAGCACATTTGCTAACCCGCGGTCATAAGGCATGGCGGGGATTTCCGGGTGCTAGTGGTTGTCACTCGACTTTACATCTGGTGTACATTGATAAGTAATCGCCCCGTAATCCGCCACGACCTCATACCGCAATCCGTTAGGCGCAAGGTGTCAGCACCCGCCAACCGAGACAACATTCCGTTAATTGATAACAGAAAAGAAATTGCCCCCCACAAAGCAAAAGTGTGGCAGCCCATCCCTGCAACCGTCCCTGCGCTGCCACACACTTGCTTTCTTTGCCCTCGCTCCCGGTACATTGATACATCCTGCATTAAACTGACAAAAAAATTGTATTTTGGTAAAGATTATTTTTGATTCTAATAAATTGACTTTAAACATAAAATGAGTTTATTTCAAAAATCGGTTGAGAAAAAATATTTAAACGAGTTAAATTCTGTTCTGATTGATAAAAAATATTCTGAATTTCAGGATTACTTTGCTAATCCTGATAGACAGGAAAATATAAGGAATTCAAAGGAAGAACAATTTCAGGAGGGATTTTTAAGAGAACTTTTCGTCAAGATTCTTGGATACACTTTAAATCCTGAACCTAATTTTAACCTGACAACTGAGTTAAAAAACATTGCCAATAGTAAAAAAGCCGACGGGGCGATTTTAAAAGGTGATGATGCTATTGCTGTAATTGAATTAAAGGGAACAGATACAACCGATATTGATAAAATTGAATCTCAGGCATTCGGGTACAAAAACCACCATCCGAAATGCGTGTATGTGATAACCTCGAATTTTGAGAAACTCCGTTTCTACATTCAAAATGCAGTTGAGCATATCGACTTTGATTTGTTCAATCTTACCCGTGAGCAGTTTTATTTAATGTGGCTTTGTCTCGAAAAGGACAATTTAATAAATGGGCTACCACTAAAAATAAAAGATTCATCTGTTTTACAAGAAGAAAATATTACCAAAAAACTATATGCCGATTATTCAAAATTCAGGGAAAATATTTATAACAACCTTGTAAAAAACAATCCCGAAACTGATAAACTCCTGCTTTTCAAGAAAACCCAGAAATTACTCGACCGTTTTTTGTTTATCTTTTTTGCAGAAGACAGGTTATTACTTCCACCAAACTCGATAAGTGAGATTGTAAAACAGTGGACAACTTTAAAAGAAGAACTTGACGAGTACGTACCATTGTACGACAGGTTTAAAAAGTATTTCGGTTACATGAACACCGGTTATAAGGGCAAGAAATATGACATTTATGCATATAACGGAGGGTTATTCGCAACAGATGAAATTATGGACAATATTTCGATTGACGATGTCATACTTTTTGAGCATACTAAAAAACTAAGCCAGTACGATTTTGATACCGAAGTTGATGTCAATATCCTTGGCCATATATTTGAACATTCACTTGGGGAGATTGAAAACGTACAAGCCGAAATCAAAGGCGAAAAGATTGACAACCAAAAGACCAAACGTAAAAAAGACGGCATTTTTTACACCCCGAAATACATTACCAAATACATTGTAGAAAACACCGTAGGTAAGCTTTGTGAGGAAAAGAGGGCAGAACTCGGTATTGTTGACGAGGAATATGCAAAGGACCGCAAGAACCGCAAAAAAGACATAGTAAAGGCCCTTGATAATAAATTGACCGATTACCGCAATTGGCTTTTAACGTTAACAATTCTTGACCCTGCTTGCGGTTCTGGTGCTTTTTTAAATCAGGCTTTAGACTTTCTAATCACCGAACACCGCAAAATTGATGATTTACGGGCACAGCTTTTTGGCGGAGGCATAGTCTTTTCTGATATTACAACTGACATTCTGGAAAAAAACATTTATGGTGTTGACTTAAACGAAGAATCGGTTGAAATTGCCAAACTTTCACTTTGGCTAAGAACAGCGCAAAAAGGAAGAAAACTAAATAAACTCAACAACAATATTAAATGTGGAAATTCACTAATTGACGACCCCGATGTTGTAGGAGAAAAAGCATTTAACTGGCAAAAAGAATTTCCTGAAATTTTTGCAAAAGGTGGTTTTGATGTTGTGATTGGGAATCCGCCTTATGTGAATATCAATACAATGCCTGAAATTCATGAATATCTGAAAAATACATATTCTGAAATACATACAGGATATAATGATTTAATGTATTATTTCTTATTTAAAGGAATTGATGTCTTAAAAGATTTGGGCATTTATGGAGTAATTACATCAAATTATTTTATTGGTAACGATTATGCAGATAAACTACGCCTTTTCTTAAATAGGCACATAGCAACCATTGTGAATTTTGAAAGGACACTTGTTTTTGAAGATGCTAATGTTCATACAACTCTTGTTTTTGCTGAAAAAAATACTCAGAAAAAATTAATGCAATTTTATACCTATACGGCAAACAAGCCATTAAAAATGGTAGATTTAAGTTATGGTTATACTTATTGCGAATTAGAAAGGAAAAATCAAACAGAGAAATGGTTAATTGCAGATAACAATAATCAAAAAATAATTGACAAACTCCACAAAAATTCAAAATTTATTGGTGAAATATGTGAAATTGCCAAAGGTTCTGAGAGTGGTAAAAATGAAATATTTACAATTTCATCTGAAGATGCAAATAAATACAATATAGAAAAAACAATCCTTCGAAAATGTGTAAAAAACAGTGATGTTTTAAGATATTATCTTAATGAAAAGGATTCATATTTAATATATTCTGATAATAATTTTTCAGAGGCACTTTTTCCAAATGCCTATAAGTATCTTGAGTTGCATAAGGATATTTTACTAGATAGGCGAGGCCCAAAAACAAATGAATATGAATGGTGGCGACTTCATAGACCATCAATAAAAGAAATATTTGATGCAAAGGAAAAGTTGCTCGTTCCTTATAGGGCGAATACAAATAGATTTGCTTATGATAAGCAACAATTTTTTAATAATGGAGGAGATATACGCTGTCTTGTCATAAAAGATAATGTAGAATTTTCGATAAAATACATTCTTGCATTACTTAATGCAAAATTATTAGATTGGTTTTATGGTTTTATAGGTAAAGCAAAAGGAGATGCACGAGAATATTTTAATAAACCACTTTCTGAAATACCTATCAAAAATATTTCTCTTAATGAACAAGAACCTTTTATAAATCTTGCTGATTCTATGTTAAAATTGATTACCGAAATAAAACAAAAAAGAAACCGGTTTATAAAACGACTTACTGATAATTTCAATATAGATAAAGTTAATTCTGGAATAGAATATTTTGCGGAAAACGATTTTAAAACGTTGCTTAAAGAGCTATCAAAATTAAAAATACAACTCTCACTTTCACAACAGGATGAATGGGAAGAATATTTCAGCACCTACAAATCTGAAATTAACCAACTAAAATCAGAGATAGAAAAAACCGACAATGAAATTGACCAATTGGTTTATGAAATATATGGTTTGACAGAGGCAGAAATTAAAATTGTGGAATCAAAGTGAAAACAATAACAAAAATAAGAACTTTTATTAATCAGTATGGAGTCTATTTTTTAGTTCCACCGGTATGTATTAGTATTTATGTTTTAGTTTTATATTTATTACCAATTCAATTTTTCCCTGACTTATTTAATATCAAGCACTACTCAAAAACATATGAACTATTCAATCTGATTATTAGTTCCCTTGTATCTATCATTGCGATTTATATTTCTGTTTCATTAGTAGCATACGAATTTTTCAGACAGAAATCAGGGATTGACTTTCAAAAATCTTTCTTTATTAATAATAAAAGTGGTTATTATGTTTCATTTACAGTTTGGACAATTCTTTTCACTTTTTTGTGCAGTATTAAGGTTTCTGTTACAAACCCTGATTATAAAGAAGTTTCAATCATTTATTTTAATATTATTCTTTTTGTATTATCGATTCTATTTTTAATTCCAATTGCTTTCAATTTATTTTCATCATTTAAGCCTGTGAAATTGGCATCAGAAGAATTGCAAAAAATTACAGGAGAATCTATTTTCATCCAAACAGATGAAAACATGGATATTGAAAAAGAATTAGAGCAAATTGAAAACTGTGACTACTTGGGCAAAGTTGCAAACATAGTCATTGCGCTTATAACAGTTTCTGACAATATTAAAGCTCAGGCAATTATTCAAAAAACGACTCTAAAGTTGTCTAACTTGATTATTGATGAGGAGAACCCAAAGGATAAAGAATACATTATTGATAGGCTGATTTCTTTTTTTATCAAAATAATTGACTTTTCACTTTTACAACCAAACAATACAGCAATACTTGGTGGTATTTGGATTGCAATTGATATAAGAATGTACTCTTTGCTTACTTCTAGAAAAGAAACTGCAGAACATTACGAAAAATTCAGAAAACAATTCTTTGAAAGATACTTTAACCGTCTTTTTGAAAACAATAAGGAAGAAATAATTTTTGAAGGCATTACAACCCTAAGATATATTATTCAGAAACAAGTATTGTTCAATACGGCTGAAGACCAAAAAATATATTCACTTAATAATCTTAGAAAATCGATTGAGCAAGATTTTAAAGAACCCAATGATTATACTGACGAAGATTACAGAAATGCGGAACATTGGCGTGAGATAGCAATTGACACAATGGGTTGTTTCGGAGTTATTATCAGTAAAGCAATTAAGCAGAACAGACCTGAAATCATAAATAAGTGTTTTGAACAAATCAATAAATTGAATTACAAACTACATTCAGAAAGAGTAGGAATTTGTAAGCAAAGTTTTTTCTATATAAATTCAGCAAAGTTTATTTTTGATTATGCTTATTCTGCTTTTGAGAAAAATATATTTATAGAAGGGCAAGATGCAGAATATCTTACTCCAACATTATTCGAAAACCTTATTGAAGAAAAGCATCCTGCTGCAAGAACTGTCTTACAAAAATATTGTTATCTATTAATAAACCTTCAACAAATAAATAAACTCGATAAGTGGTTTCTGGGAGGGTTGTCAATTGGCGACTTTATTATAACAGAAGGTGAGTTAGGCGAGATAGCAAGACGCTGTTCTGTCAAATTTGACGATGGTATAGAAATTCAAAACTGTTTAGCAGATATTATAGAAACATTCAAAATTCTAAAAGAATATTATGAAAAAAATCCTCCTATAAATTTTAACTTGTATTTAGTCATTAGGCAACGTTTCTCTAATATTTTGGAATTACTTGAAAACAAAAATATAAATGCAGAGGGAGTTATTAATAATTTGAAACAGCAGATAGCTTCGTTTAAGGAAAAGGGCAATTCATTATCAACCGCGTAAAAAATAAAAACTATTCCTATTAATATTTTAGATTTATAGAATTATAAAGAATCAATTTTTTCGATATATCCAACAAGGAAAATTTATATAATATTCTAAATAAATATTTCTAAATTGCGTTAATAGTAAATAAGTTATATAAAAAAAGTTTAACCAAATTCTAAATTACCATGGCAAAAAATCGTAATTACAGTTGTAAAGATGTCGATATGCTTATGGCATCAAAAACTATCGCCGAAAGTTTTAAAACAAACATTTCAGAACTTTCAACAACCCGTACAGATTGGACAGAACAGTATGCAACCGGTTTGATTACCCGAATCGACAATGCAATCGAAACCCATTTGGGTATTGATGCAAAGAAAGATTTACGTAATTCAACAGCAACGTTGGCATCAATACAAGTTCCGGCCAAACGGGATGTATCCTATTTCAAAACACAGATAGAAGAAGACTTCAAAAAAGAAACATCCAAACGGGATGAAATTTTGAAAACCCTCGGTTTTGCAAAACATCTAAGGGGCGTACAAAAAGGCAACCAGGAATCGTTAATTCAGTTGCTTTATCAGTTCAAAACCAACCTTACTGACACTTTGCGTCAGGAGATAACTGCAAAAGGTATGAACGTAGCCCTGATTGATAATATAATCGGTTATGCCGATACCTTCAAACAAGCTAATGTTACACAAGAGACTTTTAAAGGTTCCACCAAAGAAATTACACAAGAGGTAACTGATGTTTTCAACACTATCTATGATGAGATAATCGGTATCTGCAAGAAAGCATCAAACTACTACCAATACGAATCCTTAAAGAAAGAGCAATTCACCTTCGCAAAAGCGCTTTCCAATCTTGGGGCAGCCGCTAAAGTAGCCGGGACAGAAACTGCAAAGGTATAAATATAGTCTGGTTAAAAAGGGACAACGTTCTCAGAGAAGGGACATCATCTGACAGACAAGGGAGCTAACTTGACAAAGAAGGGAATGAACCTGACAGACTAGGGACTTAATTCTCAGAGAAGGGAGCAAACCCGACAAAGAAGGGAAACAATCTGACAGACAAGGGAGCATAGTTGACAAAGAAGGGAGCTCATCTGACAGAGAAGGGAGATAACTTGACAAAGAAGGGACATTATCTGACAGAGAAAGGAGCATGTATATAGCCCCTCACACACCATCCCTTCTGCTTTAAGGCACATGCGGCAAACCCTGCAAGCAATCACACAAGCAAAGTTTGCCGCAAAAGCCTTCAAGCCCTTCCCACCCAAACGCACGGAGGACACCCTACCACGATAGTCAAGCAATTAACCGGATACTGTAACGATAGATAAATGATTGAAAAAAAATAACACCCAGCGCCTAACAAACGGTATAAGGCATGGCGGCTTCCGTCACGGGGGATACTAACTTGGTTTGTTTAACATTATTCTTCCTGACAAAATATCGTAATAAAAACCGCCACGACCTCATACCGCCGACCGTTAGTGGCTAGTGCGCCCGCAAAAAAAAGTTGATAGTAAAATCAAGGCATTATCTATACGGGACAAGCTTTCGAAAACAGATTTAAAAACACGGCATTTATTTGGCTTGACAACAAAATCA
>Ga0105103_10001310_pt1 | contig 13783 bp, 9 predicted proteins | sample PPLLaktember2015_2_FD_79107 | JGI IMG/M metagenome (GOLD analysis project Ga0105103, IMG submission 79107) | Freshwater sediment microbial communities from Prairie Pothole Lake near Jamestown, North Dakota, USA - PPLs Lake P7 Core (6) Depth... | ecosystem: Environmental > Aquatic > Freshwater >...
AGTTCAGGATATGTGCAGAATATACTGCCAATACCGAAAGAAGATTGACAATACACCTCGGGGTGTAGCGTAGCCCGGCTATCGCGCCTGCTTTGGGAGCAGGAGGCCGCAGGTTCGAATCCTGCCACCCCGACATTTAAAATAAATTCCGGAAGCATACGCTTTTGAGATTTGGGGGTCGCGTAGCTCAGCTGGATAGAGCATCTGCCTTCTAAGCAGACGGTCACACGTTCGAATCGTGTCGCGATCACTTGATAATCAAAGAGTTATTGAATGTATTTCAGTAACTCTTTTTTATTTTGCCTGGCACAATAAATCTATTGAGCGGAACTGCAAATATTTTGAGGCAAGCCCAAGATCTTATGCTATTCCTGCTGATTTTCTGATTTTAAATAGCGGTCTATGGCGAAATGTCCTGCATAGATCACCGGCGTTAAAGCTATTGCAATGAGTAATTTAGCTATGTATCCGGTTCCTGCCGTGTTTATATACTCTGATAAGGTCAATTTTCCGGGTAACCAAAATGCAATACCCGCAACGATAAAAGTATCAATCAGCTGTGAAATAACCGTTGAGCCTGTTGCCCTTAGCCATAACATTTTCTTACCGGTTTTACTTTTGATATATAGAAATACGAGGGCATCGATCAACTGCGAGGTTAAAAAAGCGGTGATACTGCCTGCTATGATCCATAAACTCTGACCAAAAACCACATAAAAGGCTGAGTCGTCAACAGGAGAAAAAGATGCAGCCGGGACTTGTATTGCCGCAAATATTAATATGAAGGCATAAATAATAAGTGCAGCGGTTAAAAATGTTAAACGCCTGATAGCTGCTTTCCCATAATACTCATTTATCAGATCCGTGGTTAAAAATACGACAGGCCAGGGGATTATTCCTATACTCAGGGTAAACATACCTATCTGTATAAGTTTGCCGCCTACCATTTCTCCAACGATGGCATTCGTTATAAAAAAACCGGCCAATACGGTAAACAAGAGATCTCGGCGCGTCTTAAGCATTTTTGTTATTTTGTACAGGGTCAGACATATAACTCCGTTATTAAAAAATAAAATGAAATAAATTTTATTTGATGAATGCTTATCGGATTTCAAAAATACACTTTTATTTCCTTTTTTTATGTTGTGCAAACAGTAGACATAAAAAAATGCGCAATACACTTGCGGAACTTTTTTCTCACTATTGACACAATTTATTCTGTGTTCGGATCCTGCATATATCAACTGAATTAATAATTGGGTCGTTTTCAGTTGTTCATTACCATTTCAGATAATTGCTACCCATAATAATCGGCGCAACCTTACTAAATTTTATATCAGAATTTTATTTCTGATTGTTCCCGAATTTCAACAATTTTGTTTTTCCATACAAAGGTTCCGCTCAAACCCTTTGGCAGTGTCACCGTGCCTTGCACTCCCCCATTTTTTGGTCGTTTAAGATCAAATAAGATCATTCCCAAAGGGTGCGGCATTTGTCCTTTTATGAATTTCAATTCACCAAAGGCTGGTTTCATCTCCAGGGTTTTAAATCCGGGAGATGCCGGCCTGATCCCGGCAACCGTGGCCAGGAAATCGTAGTTCGGACTGGCACTCCAGGCATGGCAGTCTGAGCGTGTGGGGTCTTGTTTTTCCGCAAAAGTACTCAGACCATTGTCCAGCATGGATTTCCATGGGCCGAGTGTTTTGAGGTAGCGATCTGCCAATCCTGTTTTCTTCATCGCTTGGGTAAGATAAAAGCGAAAATATAAGGTCGGCTGTATAAGATTGGGATCGCTTAGTACACGCTCTATAATGGCCTTTTGATCTGCTTCCCGGATTGCGTTTGTTAGGACGCCCAGTATTTGTGCATGTGCGCTGAAATCTGTTTTATCCGGTGTATCAGATAGATACCGCCTAGATTCATCCCAACACTTTTCAAACACTCCCCGGCCTAGTTTCTCTGCTAGCTCCTTGTATTTCCGCGCCTGTTCAGGTTTGCCATAATGTTCATTCAGAGCTGAGGCTCTTTCAAGGGCATAGGCCAGTTGCATCGTCAGTATAGAAGACTGCCCGTCAAAGCGACCACCCAAAGGAACACCACCTATCCGTTTTTCATTGATCCAGGGCCATTCATCGGTCCAATCAACAAAATTCCAGTATTCTACTTTTCCTAAAAGCCCGGTATCGGGATCGATTCTTTGTATAAACCAGTTCAGTACGCTATCTATGCCCGGCAGGAAGGACTTAATAAAATCAGGATCTTCGCGCAAGGTCCAGTAATCATGAACCATATTAACCCAGAAAAGAGAGAATGGAGGAATGACCTGCGGACTGGCTGAAGGATAGCGGCTTTGAGTCAGGCCCTCTGAGAAACGGGATCCGTCGAATTGCAGCAGTGCGTTTCTGACAAGCCGGTCATCACCGGATACGTATAAGGAGATCAACGCCTGAATGCGGGTGTCGCCAATATATTGCAGTTGTTCGTAATACGGACAATCGTAAAAAGTTTCGTTTGCACAAAGACGGGCTGTGCGCCAACCGGTATTCCATATCCTGTTCAGTATTTCCTGATCAGAATTAAAACTGGCAATCTCTGCTAGCGGATATACTACAAATTCACTGGTAAAATCATTGATGATCAGCGGCTCATTTTTTGTTTCAATTTCGAGTTCCAGATATCGCCAGGTACGGAACCACAAGGGGCGAAAGATTCTTTCATGGCCTCCGTCAGGAATAAAAAGGTCTGCGTAGCCTTTTATTTGCTTTCCTTCAATAATATTGCGATTGCCCTTGTTCCCTAAAGAATCGAATAAAGCTTCAGCATATACGAGTTTAATCTGACTTCCGTTTCCCATAGAAACATTTAATTCAGGATACCCTGTTGTTAAAACAGCCTGATCAAAAAGAATGCTTATTTTTTGGTTTGCCGGAATTGTCCATTTGGACTTACCCTCAATAAATCCCTTGGGTGCTGATTGTCCTGAGGTCTGTCGGACAGAAGCAAACCGCTGAAACTTTTGTTCCAAGGCCGGTATTAACCGAGGAGTTAATACCCAGTTAATATCCGTACCAACACCTCTGGGATGGCCTTGATCCAATACCCGTGCCTCTGGCCATTGTTGATCCTGATGGTTTTCTTCTTCCCAATCCCAGGGATAAAGTGCTGCATTCAGCTCATCTCCCGGACCAATTACGATAAATTCCCCTAGCTTTTGGGTATTTTCTGTATAGGGTTTGTATGAATTATTTTGGATGACCTTCCAGGAAGCATCTGTATTGATTATTTGTTCAGCATTTTGGTTACCCTGAACAATAAATGCAGTTTTTAGGGAAATCTGTGCCCAGGGTTTTTCTTCCCCAAAGTTCCAGACAACCGCAGCCAGAAGATTATTACCGGGTTTCAGAAATCCGGCGATATCGATGCTCTCGTAATACCAATTAGCCAGATCACCACGCGCCGGGCCAAAACTAACTGGGACTCCGTTCACAAAAAGCCGGTAACGGTTATCTGCAGACACATGGATGATAAATTCGGAAGGAACATCTGTTAATTTAAAGTTCTTTCTGAAATGAAAAACGCCATATTCCAGAACTGAGGCGTTCGGATGGGTGATCCATTGGGCATTCCAGTGATTGTTTAGTAGTAAAGGATTGATTTTTACGGCAGGAACCATCTGTGCCTGTTGACTTGCCACGGTAAAAATTATTAGGATTTGGAAAAGAATGATCAAATTGTTTCGCATGTTTCTCACTTTACTCATAAAAATACAATAATTTAAGTCTTTTCTTGCCCTAAAAATCAGTTGTAAAATATTTTAAAGCTAACAATCAGTATTAATTTTCTGCGGTCCTCAGGGCATTAAAAACAAAAAAATGCGAAAGTCAGCTTTGTGTTTGTTAGAAAAAATAGTACCTTTAATTGTTATTTTGTAGTCTAATTTAAACCTAAACCCTATGAAAAAAATTATTTTATCATTATTTATTTTTTCGGCAATCTTAACGCAATCCATTGCGCAAGAAGTTGATCGCTCCTATTTTGGAGTAAAAGCCGGAGCAAATATTTCTACCATCGACTGGAATATGGAAGATTACCTGGATTCCAGTACCGATTACAAATACGGATTTGCAGGTGGTATATACTACAATATTGGGATTGGGAATATATTTTCCATTCAGCCTGAATTGTTGTACTCTCAAATGGGTTCAGAATTGGGTATTGATTTAAATTTTGTTCCTGTTTATAAAGCTAAAGCTGTTGAGACAACGGAAGAATTGCAATTGGATTACATTTCTGTTCCCGTGTTGTTTAAAATTAGCCCAACATGGAGGTTGGGAATATTTGCTGGACCACAATTCGATTATTTGCTGATGGCAGAAATTGACGGGGATGACCTAGAAGAAGATTTCGAAGATTTTGACTTTGCCGCGACTGCAGGTTTGGAATTTTGGCTTACAAGGAATATTGGCTTGTACGGAAGGTATATTTGGGGATTAACTGATATTTATGCAGGTGATGTTAATGATGGAGATTTTGAAATTAATAATCAAGGCTGGCAAGTTGGCCTTACCATTGGATTTAGGTCTAAAATGAATGAAGCTGTCGTTGCAGCTCCGGTTGTGGCTGCAGCCGCAGTTGTTGATCCAGACAGGGATGGTGATGGTGTTTTAGACAAAAATGATGCCTGCCCGGATGTTGCCGGAACTGTTGCATTAGCTGGTTGCCCTGATACTGATGGGGATGGAATTATAGATAGAGATGATCAGTGCCCTAAAGAGTTTGGAACAGCTGCATTGAATGGATGCCCAGTTAAAGATGCTGATGGGGATGGTATAGTTGATGCAGAGGATCAGTGCCCTACTGTTGCCGGTAATGCCGATAACAAAGGTTGCCCGGGTCTTTCTGTCGAGGCACAAAAACAAATTACTGATTTAGCCAGAGCAATCTACTTTAATACCGGTAAATCTACTTTTACTACAGAAACTATGGTAAGATTAGAGGGATTGAATAAAATTATGTCTGGATATCCTAATTTGAAATTTAGGATTGAAGGCCATACAGACAGCACTGGAAGTAAGGCAGTAAATGATAAATTATCTCAGGCCCGTGCGGATGCGGTGATGAAATATTTAGTTGATAATGGTATTTCTGCTGGCAATATGAGAGCCGTTGGCTACGGTTCTTCTAATCCAATTGGTGATAACGCCACAAATGAAGGAAGACAGGCGAACAGGAGGGTTGATATCTTCCAGGATAAATAATCAGGTTAATATTTAAATGAAGAAACCGTCTCGCAAAATGAGACGGTTTTTTTATGTGACATCTCACTCCTCAAAATGATAAAAAGATGCCAATCAGATTGTTTTTAGTGAGATTTGAATTAAAAAAAGTACATATCAGCCCCGACTTAATTTACCTAAGACCAATAACGTATTAAACGGGTCTATTCTTTATATGGCTTTATAGGCATATCCAAGTGCCGAGGGTATTATGAAAGTAAGAATGAATAGGTTCCTATTTTAAAGAGTTTCATTTAGTGTACCATAAAAAAAACCGCTTCAACTTATGAAACGGTTCCTATTTTAGCTATTAAAATTGACTTTTTATTATTTTCTAAACTTGTTAACTTTGGTTTTTACTTCCTCTTTTATATCAGCAGCACGCCCTTTAACTTTCTTAAGCTGCAGAGAAAGAAAAATATTTCCAATACCCAATAACAAAAAAGCAAAAGCCAAAGTAAATACCAGGTAGCTGGCACCTACCAAAGGATTGATAATTGCAAAAAATGCAAAAATAGCGGTAAGTATACCAAATAACAGTACCCAGCCCCAGTTGTCAATACCGTCTTTTTTCATTTTGAATGCACCACTTACCATAAAAATTCCGCGGAACATCAGCCAGAAACCAACAAATACAGAAAACAATACCATGGTCACTCCGGGATACTTGAGCAAAATAAAACCAACAAGTATATCCAAAACTCCACCGGCAAGAAATAATCCCCAATTCTCAATATCCTCCTTATTCGCAAATGCATAGAAGATAGTTAAAACACCCGAGATCAAGATCAGAACGCTGAAGAAGGATGCGAGTCCGACAAAACTCTCAGCAGGATTACGGAACATTTGAATTGAACCAATGATAAAAACAATACCGACAATTAAAAAAACCCACCAATTTTTAATTGAGCGAGCAAATTTCGAAACAGGTTGTGACATAAGATTTTAGGTTTAGTGTTTACCCGATAAGTAAACAGATTAATAATTGATTTTTCATTAATAGAGTAAATCTATAAAATTCTGATCAAAAAATTAGACAGGATTTGTATTTTTTGTTAATAAAATAATGAGACACCCATTTTGGTCTATGGCCATTTATATAAAATGCAGGTTTCAGGATGAAAAGGAATATAATTCTCCATTCAGATTAATGTTTATTTTATTTATTTCAGATAATTTAAAAAATAATTGCAGTTATTAAAAAGTCCTTTTATATTTGCCTTATGAATTTATCAGCAACAAACTCTGCATTCTTTTATAACATTTGTGGAAATGCCACAACTACAACTATCACCACCCCTTTGGGGTAAGGTTCTATTTATTCAGCACACATTTTCGTTTTATTACATTTTACCTAAATTTTTATTTTTTAAACCATGATCGTAGCAAAGTTCGGCGGGACCTCGGTAGGCACTGCTCAAAATATTCAGAAAGTTATTCAAATTATAGCCGGTAAACAAGGCAATTCAATTGTGGTTGTTTCTGCCCTGGGCGGTATAACCAATATGTTGATCAAAGCCTCTGAGCTGGCGCTTCAGGGCGATGAAGCCTATATCAAGATGATCAATGAAATAGAAAGCAGACACATAGAAGCGATCTCTTCTCTGTTTGGCAGCAAGAAAAACGGTTCCAAGGACTTCCTGTCGGGACAGATCAGGCACTTATCAGATACCTTAAAAGGTGTGTATATGCTCAATGATTTGTCGGATAAATCACTGGCGCGGATCGTAAGTATTGGAGAAATTTTGTCTTCCTTTATTGTTACTGAAGCCATGCAAACCAATGGATTGCAAGCCCTGCTTCAGGACAGCAGAAGCCTGATAAAAACAGACAGCAATTACAGCAATGCGGCTGTCGATTATGCGCAAACCTATAAAAATATTAAGGAATTCATTAAAAACAACCACATTAAAATTGTGGTTGTTCCCGGTTTTATTGCCTCAGACACTAAAAACAACACCACTACTCTGGGACGTGGTGGTTCGGATTTTACGGGAGCCATCTTTGCCAATGCAGTGAATGCAAAGGTCCTTGAAATTTGGACGGATGTGAGTGGTATGTTTACGGCAAATCCCCAGATCGTAAAACAGGCCAAACCCATTGAAACGATCTCTTATCAGGAAGCCATGGAACTCTCACATTTTGGTGCCAAAGTGATCTACCCGCCTACTATCCAGCCCGCGCTCGATAAAAAAATTCCTATACTGATCAAAAATACCATGGCACCTGAAGATGCGGGTACGCTGATCACAGAAAAAACAGAAAAAGATTCCACAATTGTTAAGGGCATCAGCCATATTGATCAGATTTCGCTGCTCACACTTGAAGGTAACGGAATGGTTGGTGTTCCGGGTATTTCCAAACGACTGTTCGGTGCTCTCGCACAGAATAATGTAAACGTCAAATTCATAACCCAGGCGTCCAGCGAACATTCCATATGTTTTGCTGTAGATCTGGGTGATGCAGAAATAAGCAAAAAGTCCGTAGACCAGGTCTTTGAATACGAAATTCTCCAGCACAAAATAAATCCTGTGGTTGTCGAAAACGAACTGGCCATTATCGCTCTGGTTGGCGACAACATGAAATCTCACCAGGGAATCAGCGGGAAAATGTTTAGTAGTCTTGGCAATAACAACGTGAATATTAGAGCTATAGCCCAGGGTTCGACCGAAAAGAATATCTCGGCAGTGATTGCAAAAAAGGATGTTAAAAAAGCACTGAACTCGCTCCATGCCGCTTTTTTTGAAAATCAGGTCCGCCAGATCAACCTGTTCATAGCAGGCGTTGGCAATGTGGGAAGTAAACTGCTCGACCAAATCAGCCGTCAGCAAAAATTCCTGAGGGAAAAACTCAATATTGAAATGCGCGTGGTAGCTCTTTCAAATTCAAAAAAAATGCTTTTTGAGGAAGAAGGGATCGACCTGAAGAACTGGAATGGGAAGTTGGAGGCCGCTCAGGATGCTGCTGACCTGGATATCTTTTTTGAAAAAGTCGACCAGCTCAATTTGAGAAACAGTGTTTTCGTCGACAACACAGCAAACGAGAAGGTCACCGATCAATATGAGAAGTATTTGAAAAAAAGCATTGCTGTGGTGGCCTGTAACAAGATCGCCTGTTCTTCGGCTTACCCCAACTACCTCAGTCTGAAATCACTTTCCCGGGAATACAATGCACCCTTTCTGTTTGAAACCAATGTGGGTGCAGGTTTACCCATTATTGACAACCTCCAGAACATGGTCAATTCAGGTGATGAGATACAGGAAATTCAGGCCGTTCTGTCGGGAAGTCTGAATTTTATTTTCAATCATTTTGATGAGAACAATTCTTTTTATGAGGTGGTAAAGAAAGCCGGAGAAGCGGGATATACGGAGCCTGACCCCCGAATTGACCTCAGTGGTGTTGATGTGATGAGAAAAATACTGATCCTCGTGCGCGAAAGCGGTGTAAAAATGGAATTGGGTGAAATAGAGAATGCGTCCTTTTTACCCGTTTCTTCTCTAAAAGCAATTACGGTCGATGATTTTATGAAAACCCTGATTTCTGATGCCGATCATTTCAATGAGCTTAGAGAAAGAGCCTCAGGTAAAGGCTGCAAATTAAAATTTGTGGCCGAATTTAACCGTGGAAAGGCTAAAGTAGGACTAAAAGAAATTCCTGCCGGCCATCCTTTTTATAACCTGGATGGAAAAGACAATATTGTGCTGTTTTATACGAACAGATATACCGACCAGCCCCTGATCATCAAAGGTGCAGGAGCCGGGGCAGAAGTTACTGCCTCAGGGATTTTTGCGGATATCATCAGAACGATCAATAAATAAGAACTTATGAACGAGATTCAGATCTTTTCCCCAGCCACTGTGGCAAATATTTCCTGTGGTTTTGATGTTTTGGGCTGCTGTCTGGAAGGGATCGGCGATGTGATGACAGTTCGAAAGACCGGTGATAAGGGAATCAAAATCACAAGGATCATCGGGGAAGACCTGCCTCTTGAAACCGAAAAAAATGTGGCCGGGGTTGCCGGATTGGCACTGCTGGAGAAATTGACTATAAAACCCGATTGTGGATTTGAAATAGAAATAGACAAAAGGATCAAACCGGGCAGTGGTATTGGCAGCAGCGCTGCCAGTGCTGCAGGAGCAGTTTACGCGATCAATGCTTTACTGGCTTATCCCTTTGACAATTTTGAGCTGATCGATTTTGCCAGAGCAGGTGAAAAACTGGCCTGTGGCTCACCTATTTCCGATAATGTTGCTCCCGCGCTTTTGGGAGGTTTTACCCTGGTGAAAAGTGCAGATCCTTTAAAAGTACTTAAACTACCTACACTTAAAGATCTGTATGTGATTATTTTACATCCTCAAATCGAAATAAAAACTTCAGATGCAAGGGATATCCTGCCCAAACATTTTCCTTTGACTGAAGCTGTTAAGCAATGGGCCAATGTAGGCAGCCTGGTTCATGCCCTGCATACCGGTGATTATGAATTGTTCGCCGCATCCCTGCATGATTATATTGTTGAACCCTACCGGTCAAAACTGATACCCGGCTTTTTTGAGGTACAACGAACCGCACTGGAACATGGGGCACTTGGCTCGGGTATTTCGGGCTCCGGACCCTCAATATTTGCATTTTGCCAAGGCATAGAAAAGGCGAATCGGGTAAAACAGGCCATAGACCTTGTTTATAAAAACAAACAAATACCGTATCAACTGTATCTTTCTGAGATCAATACAGATGGCATAAAGGTTCTTAATTCAAAATAAAAAATGAAGTATTACAGCTTAAACCGCAAAGCTCCCGAAGCAACCTTTAAAGAAGCCGTCATCAGTGGGATCGCCCCTGATAAAGGTTTGTATTTTCCTCTTAACCGAAAGCCATTGGATAAAGGTTTTTTTGATCAGATAGAACAATTGTCAAATGAAGAGATCGGGTTCCGGCTGATACAACAGTTCGTTGATGGCGAGATACCTGATCAGATATTAAAAGAAATAATTAAAGAAACTTTGTGTTTTGATTTTCCACTGGTGAAAATTTATCCTGATGTGTTCGCCCTGGAACTTTTTCACGGACCTACGATGGCCTTTAAGGATGTTGGTGCCCGTTTTATGGCGAGGTGCTTGTCTTATTTTAACCAGTATGAAAATGACGAAGTCACCGTTCTCGTGGCAACATCGGGTGATACCGGAGGTGCTGTAGCCAGTGGTTTTTTAGGTGTTAAAGGGGTAAAAGTAGTGATCCTGTATCCGAGTAAAAAAGTGAGTGAAGTGCAGGAAAAACAGCTCACTACACTCGGGCAAAACATTACGGCGCTGGAAGTCAAGGGCACCTTTGACGATTGTCAGGCCATGGTTAAAAACGCTTTTATGGATCGTGAGATCAATGACAGAATTAAGCTCACTTCTGCCAATTCTATCAATGTGGCCAGGTGGTTGCCGCAGATGTTCTATTTTGCCATTGCGTACAAGCAACTGGAACATAAAGGAAAAAAACTGGCAATTGCCGTGCCCAGTGGCAATTTCGGGAATATTTGCGCTGGCATGATGGCGCAGCAACTGGGATTGCCTGTCGATCATTTCATCGCTGCAACGAACAGCAACAGGGTCGTACCCAACTACCTGGAAACTGGAAATTACGTACCTTCCAGATCGGTACAGACCATTTCAAATGCCATGGATGTGGGTGATCCGAGCAATTTTGTCAGAATACAGCAAATTTACAACGATGATTTGAGCACCCTCAGAGAAAATCTGTCATCCTCGTCCTTTACCGATAATCAAACCCGAAAGGCCATGGAATCTGTTTACAATCAAACGGGTTATATACTTGACCCGCATGGGGCTGTGGGTTTTCTCGGTTTGGAATCCTACCGAAAAAATAATCCCAACACCCAGGGAATTTTTCTTGAAACGGCCCATCCGGTAAAATTTCTGGAAGTAATTGAACCGGTCATTCAGCAAAAAATTGACTATCCGCCACAAATATTAAAGGTGATCGACAAAGAAAAAGTGTCGGTCAGGATCAGTGATTACTCAGAATTAAAAGCGTTTTTACTAAGCCGTTGAAACTGGTTTATTACCGTTCACACTGAGTTTATATCGTATTATAACGCTACTTTTAAATCTGAAGATTTTTCTATATTTACAATAGGAATCCCAATTATTCCTCAACAATCTGAAAAATACTTTGACCTTCAAAATTTTAAATGCAAGAACAATGTCTGTTTCTTTGAAGAAGTTGATCTTTTTCGTTTTAATTATATCTCATGCCGGTTCCGCGCTCACGGCACAATCCTTTAACAGACAAGATACCCTTCGCGGTTCGGTCACACCGGAAAGAGCTTGGTGGGATCTGTTGCATTATGAACTAAAAGTAAAAGTTGATCCCGCTAAAAAATACATTTCCGGCAGCAATACCATCCGGTACAAAGTACTCGAAAGCAGCAAACTGGTTCAGATCGACCTCCAGGATCCGTTGAGGATCACAAAAGTTAGTCAGGATGGCCAAAAGCTTGGTTTTAAAAAAGATGGCTTCGCCTATTTTATTGACCTTGAAAAAAATCAAATGACAGGGGATATCAATGAACTGATGATTGAGTATGAAGGCCTGCCGGTGGAAAGTATCAATCCGCCCTGGAGCGGTGGTTTTACCTGGAAAAAAGATGGCAATGGCAAAGATTTTATCGCTACCTCCTGTCAGGGTATAGGAGCGAGTATCTGGTGGCCGAATAAAGACCATATGTATGACGAACCGGATCAGGGAATGATTATCCATGCAACCTGTCCGGAGGACCTGACAGCAGTAGCTAACGGCAGACTTGTATACACTATAAAGAACCCGGATAAAACCCGGACTTTCGTTTGGGAGGTAAAAAATCCGATCAACAATTACGGGGTGAATATTAACATCGGTGATTACGTTTCCTTTGACGAAAAATATACGGGGCTCAAAGGAGCACTGGATTGTACTTACTATGTGCTGCGCGACAATCTGACTCAGGCAAAAGAACAATTTAAACAAGTGCCACTGATGCTCAAAGCCTTTGAACACTGGTTTGGCCCCTACCCTTTTTATGAAGACAGCTTTAAACTTGTGGAAGTACCTTACCTGGGCATGGAACACCAGAGTTCAATTACCTATGGCAACCAATACAAAAACGGTTATTTGGGAAGGGATCTGAGCCGTTCCGGCTGGGGTTTGAAATTTGATTTTATTATCATTCACGAATCCGGACACGAATGGTTTGCGAACAATATCACTTACAAGGATGTTGCGGATATGTGGATACACGAAGGATTTACTGCCTATAGTGAAACGCTTTATACGGATTATCACTTTGGAAAAGAGGCCGGAAATGATTACATAATCGGTACCAGAAAAAATATAAAAAATGACCGTCCAATTATTGGAATTTATAACGTGAACAATGAAGGATCGGGAGATATGTATCCAAAAGCTGCCAATATGCTGCACACCATCAGGCAGCTCATTGACAATGATGAAAAATTCAGACAGATCCTGACCGGATTAAATAAAACATTTTACCACCAGACCGTGACTACCAAAGAAATAGAGGATTATATTTCATTAAACAGCAAAATGGATCTTGCAAAAGTATTTGATCAGTATTTGAGAACCACAATGATTCCTGTCTTCGAATACCAAATAAAGGCAGGGGAACTACTATATCGATACAATAACGTTGTTGACGGATTTGATATGCCGATAAAAGTAAGCCTCGGCAAGAAAACACAATGGATCAAACCAAATCAGCAGTGGCAGAAAATGTATATAGACAGTTCTGTGGATACAGATTTCACAATCGACAGAAATTTTTATGTGATCCATTCAAAACAGCCATAATATTTTTTAAAACGCTGCAATTTAAATAGCTTTGTAATTGATAAATTACCCTCGATGAAAAACATTACCCTGCACAAACTGCACGAAGAATTAGGAGCAAAAATGGTTCCTTTTGCCGGATTTAATATGCCGGTGCAATACGAAGGCATAAACATGGAACATGAAACAGTAAGAAACGGAGTTGGCGTTTTCGATGTATCTCATATGGGTGAATTCCTCGTAGAGGGAGAAAATGCGCTTGCCCTGGTTCAAAAGGTAACTTCAAACGATGCTGCTGCTCTGCAGATTGGTGATGCACAATACAGCTGTATGCCGAATGCTACAGGTGGAATTGTTGATGATCTGATCGTATACAGGGTGAAAGAACAAACCTATTTGCTCGTGGTCAATGCCTCTAACATAGAAAAAGACTGGAACTGGATTAAAGACCACAATACTTCTGGCGCTGTGATGAAGAATTTATCAGATAATTATTCCTTGTTGGCCATTCAGGGTCCCAAGGCTCTCGATGCCATCCAGCCACTCACTTCAGTAGATCTTAAAGCCATCCCTTTTTACAAATTCAAAGTGGGTGATTTTGCCGGTATTGAACATGTAATCATTTCTGCCACGGGTTATACCGGTAGCGGCGGAGTGGAAATTTATTGCAA
>Ga0105103_10001312_pt1 | contig 13780 bp, 11 predicted proteins | sample PPLLaktember2015_2_FD_79107 | JGI IMG/M metagenome (GOLD analysis project Ga0105103, IMG submission 79107) | Freshwater sediment microbial communities from Prairie Pothole Lake near Jamestown, North Dakota, USA - PPLs Lake P7 Core (6) Depth... | ecosystem: Environmental > Aquatic > Freshwater >...
AAGCGATCCTTCCCAAAGACCGCTTCTTCCTGGCTGGTGAACGCAAGCAGGTACTCGTCGCTCATGATGATCGCTTCTTCCGGACAGACCTCCTCGCAGAAGCCGCAGAAGATGCAGCGCACCATGTTGATCTCAAACTTGATCGGATAGCGTTCTTTTTCGAGTTCCGTTTCGGAGGCCTGCACTTCGATGGCAAGCGCCGGGCAGACCCGCGAACAGAGCCCGCATGCCACGCATCGCTCAACGCCATTCTCCTCGACCAGCACCGGCCGTCCGCGGAACGACTTCTCCGGCGCGAACCGCTCATCCGGATATTGTACGGTGAATTTCGGCTTGAAGAATTGCGCGATGGTCATCGACATCCCCTTCAGGATCTCCGGGATGTAGATCTTCTGAAGGAAGTTCAGATCGCGTGTGCGGATCATTTTGCCGTGTGTACCCATGCTCACATTCCGTTACGCAAAGAGAAGAAGAACAATTCCGGTCACGAGCGTGTTCGCGATCGCGAGCGGCAGCATGACCTTCCATCCGAGATTCATCAATTGATCGTATCGGAATCGCGGGATGGTCCAGCGGACGACGATGAAGAACAGCACGAGGATGACGACCTTCGCGACGAAGCCGCCGACCTGGATGAGCGAAAGCCAGAACGGGTCAATACCGAGGCCGTCGATGAACGGAACGTGCCATCCGCCGAGGAACAGCGTCGCCACGATCGCGCTGGAGGTGATCATGTTCGCGTATTCGGCGAGGAAGAACAGGCCGAACTTCATCCCGGTGTATTCCGTGTGATAACCGCCGACCAGCTCGGGTTCGGCCTCGGGGAGGTCGAAGGGCAACCGGTTCGTCTCGGCAAACGCCGCGATGAGGAACGTGATGAATCCGACCGGCTGAAGAAAAATATTCCATGTCGTTTCGACCTGCTTGAGGACGATCTGATCGAGCCGGAGCGTTCCGGCGATCATCAGCACGCCGATGATCGACAGACCCATGGAGAGTTCGTAGCTGATCATCTGCGCCGAGGAGCGCAGTCCCCCGAGGAGCGAATACTTGTTGTTCGAGGACCACCCGGCAAGGCTGATGCCGTACACGCCGACCGATGTCATCGCGAGGACGTACAGCAGGCCGATGTTCACGTCGGCGACCATCAGTTTTACCTGGCGTCCGAAGAGCTCGATCGTGTTGCCGAACGGCACAACGGCGAACGTCGTCAGTGCAATGGCGATCGCAAGGATGGGAGCGAGATTGTGGATGAAGGGATGCGCGTTCTTTGGAACGATGTCTTCCTTCATCACCAGCTTCAAGACATCGGCGAATGGTTGAAGCAGGCCAAACGGTCCGACCCGATTCGGACCAACGCGGTCCTGGATGAACGCGCTCACGCGGCGTTCGAGGTAGACGGAAATGGCCGCGCCAAGAATGAGGAATCCGAAGATGGCGACGATCTTGCCGAGCGTAATGAGAATGTCGAATGTGTCCATACAGGTTCTGGTTCTCGCGTCACGAATGCGCTGGGGTGGGCATGGCCGCAGTCGCGCCGGCAGTGGTCATGGCACCGGTCGAGCCAAGCTTCAGATAACTCAGCCCCCGAAATGCGGGGATCTTCTCTGCCAGTTCCTTGAAGATCTCGTCGCTGGCGGCATACTTCATCTTCGTCCCCATGACGCCGGAGACGGCCGCAATGATGCGCCAGGAAGAACGGGCATCTCGGCGCGGGCCTTTTCCCCAGCGGTCGTTATGCGCGGCGAATTTGTCCCAGCGGCTCATGGAAAATCCGTCGAGCGCTCGCTCCGAATCCACCGTCGTCACGGCAGGACGGATGCGCTGAACGCGACCTTGGAAGTTCGTGTACGTTCCATTCTTTTCCGCGAACGTCGCGCTGGAGAGGACGACATGTGCCAACTCGGTCGTCTCGTTTCGGACGCACGAATGGACGATGAGCAGGTCCAGCTCGGCGAGAATGTCCGCCACGGCGGGATCGGCCGCAATGTTATCCTCGAGAACGTAGAGCGCCTTGATCGCGCCGTTCTTGATCCCCTCGAGCAGAGGGGCGAGCGCGTGCGGCGCGAACCCCATCAGCTGTGCGCCGGCCGCATTCGGTGTTTTGTCCGCGCGGATCAGAAGCTCATCCTGGTCGCCAGGCTGCACGTGTTCCGCAAGCGCGAAATGCTTCGCACCCACGACGTCGCGCATGAACTTCGCAAAGATGTAGTTGTCTTCGTTGGTGGCATATGGCGAACCGATCGCCCCGATCTCGTTCTTCCGATACGTTCGCAGTTCGGAGACGATGCGTGAGAGGGCTTCGTCCCATCCAACCTCGACGAAGGCGTTGTCCTTTCTCAGGAGCGGTCCGTTGAGCCGCGCGTCGCTGTTGACGTGGCGGAAGGAATGAAGCCGGCCGTGATCGCACATCCACGGACCATTCACCTCGTCGTTCTGCTTGGGAGTCAGGCGGAGGATCTCGTTGTTGCGCACCCACACCTGCGTGTTGCAGCCGCGTGCGCATCCGATGCAGACGCTGTCGGTCGAGGACATCTCCCAAACGCGGGACTTGAACCGGAAGTCACGGCTGGTGAGCGCGCCGACCGGGCACAGGTCGATCACGTTCATCGAATACGGAGAGTCGAATTGCTGTCCCGGAAAGGTGGTCAGCACCACATGCGTTCCGCGCTCGGTGAATGTCAACGCAGGCTGGTGTGCCACCTCATCGGCGAACCGGATGCAGCGGGAGCACATGATGCATCGCTCATCGTCCAGCATCACCCGTGGTCCAAGCTCGACCCGCTTCGGCTTGTGGACCTTGTCTTCCGTGAAGCGGCTCTCTCCGATGCTGTACTTGTAGGCGTAGTCCTGGAGCTTGCACTCCCCCGCCTCGTCGCAGATGGGACAATCGAGCGGGTGGTTGATCAGGAGGAACTCCATCACGGCGTTGCGCGCCTTCACGACCCGGTCGCTGTCCGTCCGGACGACCATTCCATCGCTCACCTGCGTCGAGCAGGCGATGGCGAGCTTCGGCATCTTCTCGATCTCGACCAGACACATGCGGCAGTTGCCCGACACGGACAACTTCGGGTGCCAGCAAAAATGCGGGATCTCGATCCCGTTCTCGGCCGCCGCCTGAATGACAGTGAGTTTGGGATCGACGTCAAATTCTTTTCCGTCAATGGTGATTTTCGCCATGACTCTTCGGTGCTCCGGTGTTCAAAACTTCTTCTGGTACGTTTCGAGCGCCGCCGCGAGGATGCGGAGGGACTTGTGCAGGTCGTCGATGTTCAGCATGAAGGCAAGCCGCACTTCGTTCATCCCCTTCCCCGGCGTCGCGTAGAAACCCTGTGCTGGCGCGAGAAGGACGGTCTCATTCTCAAACGAGTATTCTTCGATCAGCCACTTCGCAAAGTGCTCCGAATCCTTCACGGGCAAGCCGATGACGATGTAGAAGGCCCCCTCGGGCTTGTAGAATGTCACACCCGGGATCTTTGCCAGACCTTCATAGACCGCATCGCGCCGGCGGCGGAATTCCTCGACGATTGGCGCGGTGTACGGCTCCGGATCGCTCAAAAGCGGAGCGACCGCGAGTTGTTCAATGGTTGCCACAGACAATCTCGCCTGTCCGAATTTCAGCACCGTGCTTACCACCTCGTGGTTGTGGCTTGCCAGGACGCCGATGCGTGCGCCGCAGACGTTGAACCGCTTCGAGCAGCTGTCCAGCACGATGACCCGATCACGGATCTCGGGGAACGAGGTGATACTCGTCACTTCGCCCTCGTATGCAAACTCACGATAGACCTCATCCGAGAGGATGAACAGACCGTGTCGCGAGGCGATGCTGGCGAGGCGCTGGAGTTCTTCGCGCGTGTAGACGGTGCCTGTGGGATTGGAGGGATTGCAGAAGAGGATCGCACGCGTCCGCGACGTGATGATCTTCTCGATCTCCTGCTCGCTTGGCAGGTGGAACCCGTTCTCGATCGAAAGCAGGATGGGCTTCAGCTTCACGTCCGCGATGGTTGCGAATCCGTTGTAGTTCGTATAGAACGGCTCGAACACGATGACCTCATCTCCCGGGTCGCAGACGGCTTCCATCGCAAACACGATGGCCTCGGATCCGCCGGCGGTGACGATCAGTTCGCGCTCGTCATACGTCATCCCGTGATGGGCGAAATACTTCTTCCATGCAGTGAGGGCCGGCGGCAGTCCGTTTGACGGGGCATACGCCAGCGTCTTCAGGTCGAGCCCCTGAATCGCGTCGAACACGGCGCGGGGGGTCGGCAGGTCGGGCTGTCCGATGTTCAGATGATACACGCGGGTGCCGTTCTTCTTGCGGGCTTCGGCGAGCGATGCCAGCTTTCGGATGGGCGAGCCCTGGACTTCGCGTCCGCGCCTGGAAATCGATACGGTCTTCTGTTGTGTGGCAACGTCAGTGTGTGACATGTTCAATCCTCATGGACGGCGGCCTTGCCGTTCGGCCGGAAGACGACGGTGCAGAACCGCTCTTCCTGGAGCAAGGCCTGCGCGATGGCGTGCACGCGCTCAGGCGTGACCGCATCGATCTTCTGGATGATCGAATCGAGCGAGGCCAACTCGCCATAATACAATTCCGAACTGCCGAGCCGGATCATCCTGTTCGGGATGTTCTCCAGACTCAGCATCATATTCCCCTTCAACTGCGTCTTGGTCCGTTCGATCTCGCGGACGGACACCGGCTTCCGACGCACGGCATCGAATTCCTTCCAAACGAGGTCGATGCATTTTCGGATATGTGCCTTGTCGGTGCCGACGTACGCTCCGACCGTGCCGCTGTCGGACAGCAGGTTTGCGAAACTGTAGACCGTATAGGCGAATCCATATTTTTCTCGGATATTCTGGAACAACCGCGAGCTCATGCCATCTCCGAGAAGCGTATTCAGCACCATGAGCGGGAACCGCTCTTCATCCTGCACGCTGTAGCCGACCGTTCCCAGTACGACATGCGCCTGCTGGATCGAGCGGGGATACTCCTTCTCGAATGTTTTTCCAAACGGTTGAGGCGCAGAGCGTGCGATCCGGGGATCGTTCGAATGTGCGCGGGGAAACGTTCGAGGAGCGAGGATCCGTTCGACGGTCTCGACGATGTGCGCATGCGTCAGATTTCCCGCTGCGGCGACAACGATCCGCTCAGCCGTGTACGCATGATTCCGATAGTCAACCAGGTTCTTGCGCGAAAGCCGCCGCAACGACTGCTCGGTGCCAATGACGGGTGACCCCAGCGGATGCGAACCGAACAGTTCCTTCTCGAAATAGTCGTGGATGATGTCATCGGGGTCGTCCTCGGTCTGCTTGAGTTCCTCGATGACGACTCCCTTTTCCTTCTCCAATTCTCCCGCGGGAAACGAGGCTTGGAGAACCATATCCGCGAGCACATCCAGGGCGAGATCAATATGTTCGTCGAGGATGCGAGCGTAGTAGCAAGTGTGTTCCTTGCCGGTGAATGCGTTGAGATATCCGCCGACAGACTCGATGCTCTGTGCGATCTCGCGGACCGAACGGCGTTTCGTTCCCTTGAACACCATGTGTTCAATGAAATGCGAGATGCCGCTCAGCTCAGGGCGCTCATCGCGCGATCCGGCATCGATCCAAATGCCGACGGATGCTGAGCGGACGTGGGGAATGGTCTCGGTGACAACGCGGATACCATGCGGGAGAATGCTCTTCCGGTAGGTCGACTCTGTCGAAAGCCGTGAAACGCCCGTGATGCGTTCTGGAGATCGTTGCTTCAACTGCCCTTCCCTGCGTTCAAAACCGCCCGAAATGACGCGCAAAGCGTGAAATTCATATCAAGATATTCGATTTTTGATGGAGAGTCAAGGAAAGCAGGAATTGCAGATTGAATCCGCAATCTTCTACGTTCTCTCTCTCAACAGCGACCTGATCTTGGTCACCACCATGTCGATCGCGACTGTGTTCTGCGCGCCGCGAGGGATGATGATGTCGGCCCAATGCTTGCTGGGTTCAACGAACTCGAGATGCATCGGCTTGACGGTGGAGAGATACTGACTCATGACGTTGTCGACAGAGCGTCCGCGTTCGAGGATGTCGCGCCGGATCCGCCGGATGAGTCGTTCGTCCGCATCCGTGTCCACGAAGATCTTGATGTCCATCAGATCGCGCAGCGACCGTTCGCCGAAGATGAGGATGCCGTCGACAATGATGATCTCACGCGGATCGATGCGCCGCGTTTCCGGCAACCGGCGGTGCGTTGTGAAGTTGTAGATGGGCTGCTCGATCGGTGTGCTGTTGATCAACGCCTCGAGATGGCGAACCATGAGTTCCGTCTCCAGCGAGTCGGGGTGGTCGAAGTTCACCTGGTCCGGGGTTTTCCCTCCCTGCTGACTGAGGTCTTTGTAATAGGAATCGTGCTGCAGAACGATGACACGCTCGGTGTCGAGCTGCTCGAGAATGCGCGTCGCGACGGAGGTCTTCCCGGAGCCGGTGCCTCCTGCGATGCCGATGACAAGTGGTTTCATTCGTCGATCCGTTGAAGGTGGCGGGTGCAGACAATTGCGACAATATACGCAATAGACGCTCGAGTTGGAACGCAACGCGCGTTGCTTCCCTCAGCATATTTCCCGATTATCTATGCATGGTGCACTTCGTCGGAATCGTAGTTCTGATCGCCGGAGCCTTGTACTTCGCGGTGAATGCGGGACTCGCCATCGGCGTATGGAGGCGGCGCCGGAGCGGTACAGCGTCCACTCCACACGTCAGCGTCATTGTGGCAGCGCGGAATGAGGAGCGTTCCCTCCCTCTTCTGCTTGAGCGGCTCTCCCATCAGTCGTATCCATCGTATGAGGTCATCATCGTGAACGACCGTTCCACGGACCGGACGCGGGAGATCCTGGCTGAGGCCTCACAGCGCTCTTCGGTCATACGGGGAATCGACGCCGGACCGAATCCGGATGGGATGCCGGCAAAGAAGAACGCGCTCCGGACAGGGATCGAAGCCAGCAAGGGAGATGTCCTTTGCTTCACCGACGCCGACTGCGAGCCCGGAACACGATGGATCGAAACGCTTGTCGCAACGTTCGACGACACCACAGGAATGGTGGCCGGTTTTTCTCCGTACCGCGAGTCGCCACTCGGTTCGCGCAAGCTATCGTTTTCCATGTTCCAGCGGCTGCTTCACCGGTTTGTTGCGTATGAAGAGTTCCGTGCGGCCCTCTGGTCAGCAGGTTCGATCGGATGGGATCATGCCTGGCTCTGCACGGGACGCAATTTGGCCTATCGCAAAGCCGTATATCAGGAGGTCGGGGGATTCGAACCCATCCGAATGTCCGTGAGTGGCGACGACGACCTGTTCATGCTTACGGTGCGGCGGAAGACGCATTGGGGGATCAGATACTGCCACGATCCGCAGAACGCGGTCAGCACCGATCCCCCATCGGACTTCCGGCAATTCGTCAATCAACGGAAGCGGCACTTTTCGGCAGCCGGCTTTTTCCCATGGCAAATGAAGCTGTTCCTTGGAGCGTATCACGCGTCAAATCTGATCCTAATGGCCGCAGTACTCTCTTACTTCATCGTACCTGCAAGTCCCTCTTCCCTGCTCCCCGCACTTGGGATCAAGCTTGCCGCCGACACCGGTTTGGTCTTGGCGGGATCGGAGGCACTCCGGGTGTTTCCCATCGGACCCCGGTTCATCGTCATGGAGATCCTGTACGTGTTCTACAATGCATTCATCGGACCGCTCGGGCTCTTTTTTTCATTCACGTGGAAAAGCAGCGAACGATGACGCGCGGACGGATGAAACGGATCGCGGGTGTTGCACTCCGGTCTCTGGTTGCTGCCGTAACGCTGTTCCTTGTGTTCCAGTCTGTGAGCTGGTCGAGCGTTCAGCGGGCGTATCTTGACGCCGACGTCGTCATGCTGGCGGTGGGCGCATCCCTGGTGATCGGCAATCTCTGGATCCGCACAGCGAAATGGCGATTCATGCTTCGGGCGCTGGATTCGTCAGCGAGCACGCACGATGCGTTCTGGTCGCTGCTTCTTGGCATTTCATTTGGCGCCGTGACGCCTGGGGAGATCGGAGAATTCGCGGGCCGGGCGCTCCACGTCCAAGGGCCCGCTCGCGCGCACCTCATCGGACTTGCGGTGCTCGATCGGTTGCATATCTTCCTCATCTGGATCGCCTTCGGTCTGACCGCTTTGCTCGTCATGTTCGGACGCAGCCCCCTGGTGCAAGCGGGCCTCAGTGTGCTTGCGGTCGGCATCTCGCTGTTTGCATTTCTGCACTTGGATTGGCTTCGAAGTCTTCTCACGCGATTCAACGGACGGTTTTTGCGCAGCCAATGGGTCGAACGGATGCTCGATGGCTTCGGGTGTTTGGATGCAAGACAGCGACTTGTGACGCTCGCCTACACGGCGGCATTCCATCTCCTGCTGTGTGTTCAGATGTATTTCTTCCTCAACGCATTCCATGATGTCGATATCGTGGAAGCGGTCGGCGGGACGTCGGCGCTCATGTTTGTGAAGGCGATGCTCCCCATTTCCCTCGGAGATCTCGGGATCCGTGAATTGACGTCGGTCTACCTCTTTGGATGGTTTGGCGTCCCGCAGGCGGACGCCGTGAATGCCTCTTTGCTGCTCTTTGTCGTCAACGTCATTCTTCCGGGAATCGTCGGCTTGCTGGCGTTGAGGCGGATGCGAAGCCGCGTTTTGGACCGGTCAGAGCACGCATGATGGATACCCTTACGCTCGCTCTTTCGACAGCTTTGGCGATCTTCACCGCGTACTATGTTCATTTTCTCACTCGCATTCGTCTTGGGTTGAGTGCGTTGCAGAAGCAGGCGCGCACGCCTCAAAGACCCCTCATGACCGTGCTTGTCGCAGCGAGGAATGAAGAACGGACGATCAGTGCATGCATCGAGGCACTGTGCAGACAAACGTATCCGGGGAGCCTGTACGAGGTGATCATTTGCGACGACGGATCGACAGACAGCACGGTCCGACTCGCTCGAAATGCGTTCACAGCGGGCGTCTCCTTTCGGATTCTCCCCGCACCGCCCAATGCGCGTCGGGGGAAGACGGCCGCTCTTGAGCGGGGACTTGCGATCGCGAGGGGTTCGATCATTGCGACCACCGATGCAGATTGTCTCGCTCCGCCAGCCTGGTTGTCGACATTGGCAGAGTATTTCACCCCGAACGTCGCCTTTGTTGCCGGTCCCGTTCTCGAAGCCGCACGGAAAGATCTGTTCGCGAGGGTCGAGCAGCTCGAATTCCTGGGTGTCATAACCGCTGGGGCGGGATTGATCGGTTCCGAAAGGCCAGTCATCTGCAACGGTGCCAACATGGCCTTCCGGCGGACCGCATTCGACGTCGCTGGCGGATATGGTCCCCCCGAGAGCGCGAATGATGACGAAGGACTGATGAACCGCATCGTACTGAGCGGGGCAGGACGCGTGGCGTTCGCCGTCGGGGCCGGTGCACTCGTGCAAACCTCCTCCAACAATTCACTCTGGCGCTTTCTCCTCCAGCGTGCTCGATGGGCAGGGAAACGCGGACGGTATCAGGATAGATCGATTCTCGTCATGCTCATTGCCGTCTATTGCTTCTTTCTAGCGCTTTTCACCTCATTCGTGGCGTCATTCTGGCTCCCATTACTGTTTCTTCCGGTCGCGCTCGTCATCGCCGGCAAGGCTGTCAGTGAATTCTTGATTCTGAAGGTGTCCTCTCGAATGTTCGGCACGACGATCAGGATGCCTTCCTTCCTGATTGCGGAGCTTTTTCACGTTCCGTATATTGTCTTCACTGCGGCTGTGGGTCAGTTCGTCCCCTCCAGATGGAAAGGAGCCCCCTGATGTTTGCCCGCTGTTCCGCTCTTCCTTGGAAACTCCTCCATCCGAGCGTGATCAGTCGGGGCTCGGGAGCGGGCATTCATCTGACGTTCGATGATGGTCCGCATCCAGTTGGAACGCCTAAGTTATTGAATCTCTTAGCGATTGCGAATGCGCATTCAACGTTTTTCGTGAACGGGACGCAGGCATTGATGTACCCCGAACTCCTTAAGCGCATCGCAACTGAGGGACACACGATCGGAAGTCACGGGCAGACGCATCGCTCTCTGCTATTCCATGGTCGTGATCACATCAGGCGAGAGATCATCTCAGCAGATGATTCGATTCAGGCTGTGATCGGGCAGGCACCAAGACTGTTGCGCCCCCCATTTGGCTACATGGGACCGAACTTGGTCCGTGTAGCCAGCGAGCTTGGAAAACGGATCGTTCTTTGGTCGTATGATCTTCGTGACTTTCGTGCACACGGAAGAAACAGGCGTTTCATCAAGGCTGTAGATTCCATTTCAGATGGAGAGATATTACTCCTTCATGACAATGAAGTTACTGCCTTGCACTTCGAATCATACCTTCCAAAGTTTTTAGAGGCATTGGATCGCCGAGGTTGTCACTTTACCACACTCCATTCATGACATTCGAGACTTTCGTTCTTCTCGTTCTGGCAGCGTACGCTGTTCAAGCTGTATTGCTGTTGTACGGACTCCGCAAAGGGCTGGATAACAATGGCGCCTCGCGGCCAACCGTGTCAATTGTCATAGCAGCACGGAATGAGCAGGAGAACATCCGAGAATCGGCGGAAAGCGCGCTTCAGCAGACGTATCCGAAGGAGCTCTTTGAGGTCATTGTGGTGGATGATGAGTCATCGGACCATACGGGAATGATTCTCGAAGAGCTGAGGGTGCAGCATACGAATCTAAAAGTGGTCAGGGCGCTGCCGAATAGAGATCTCCGGGGAAAGCCCAACGCACTGGCCCAAGGAATCGATGTCGCATCCGGGGAGGTTGTCATGATCACGGATGCTGACTGTGTGGTGCCGAAGACATGGGTAGAATCAACGGCCAGGCGCTTCACGGAAGGCGTCGGATTGATCGGTGGGATCACCCTTCAGCGTGCGACTGATCCATTCACCGGCATGCAATCCCTGGATTGGGCGTACCTTCTCGGTATGGCCTCTGCCACCGCATCCCTTCACTATCCCCTCGGAAGCATTGGAAATAACCTCTCGTTTCGCAAAGCAGCATATGAAGATATCGGCGGTTATCGCAAGCTTCGGTTCAGTGTAACTGAAGACTACACACTGGTTCAAGGGATCATTCGAACGGGTCGATGGAAGTATTTGTACCCAGTCGATCCGACAATGGTCGTCGAGAGCAAGCCCTGCCCTGATTGGCAAACCCTTATCCGGCAGAAACAGCGCTGGGGAAAAGGAGGGCTTGACATGAAGTTGGGAGGATTCGGAGTGATGGTCGTGGGATTCCTGATGCATACGACTCCGTTCATCCTCCTATATTGGGGAGACATCATTGTAGTTTCGGCAATCCTCATGGCGAAGGTTGTCCTCGATTACATCTTCCTCTATCAGGTTCTAAAACGATTGCAGCGAACTGCAGAACTCCGTTATTTCTATTGGTTTGAATTGTATTTCCTCATCTACGTTGTCTATCTTCCCTTCCTCGTTTTCTTCGGAGGGAAGGTGCGGTGGAAGGACAGGACGTTCTAGTGATCCCTTTCCCGCCACTCCCGCCACTGGGTCCGCTGTACGCAGAAACCCATTACCGCTTTCGACTCTTCCCGAGCTGGCTGAAGAAGAACGAGCCTGAGGTCATTGCCGATGCCCCCCACCGCATCGAACCGGGTAAGGATTTGCCCGTGTTTCTCCTTGTGAAGGACGCCGATCGCTATCCCGCCAAGATCTCGAACCTCTCAATTACGGTAACGCAGCATGGCAACACTCTGTCTGAGTTGAATGTCGCTGAGTCGTTCAGTCCCAAGGATCGATATTGGTGGAAGGTCTGGAATATCCCTCTGCAGGATGTTAAAGGTTTCTTGGAACTCCAGGTTAGATTCGCTCTTACAGCAAATAACAGAACCATATTCTATCAATCGGACAATCATAGAACCTCCTCAAAGCGTCCACTTCGAGTGTTCGCAACTCCAGAGGCTCTCCCTCTCTTTCCCGGCTGGTTCGCTGGAGAGGGTCATTCGCATTCGGATCGAACCGATGACCAAGTGGAGTTCGGCGTCCCTCCTGAACCTGCCATGGCTCTGTCCCTGCCGATGGGACTCTCGTTCGTTGCCATAACCGATCATTCGTACGATTTGGATGATCATCCGCACGATTACCTTCAGAACCATGCCGATATCCCCAAATGGCATGCGTTGCAGGAGGATCTTCACCATCTCAACAGGCTCGGACGGGGATTTGTGTTCCTGCGAGGTGAGGAGGTTTCATGCCGGACAGCGAACGGCGCGAATGTCCATCTGCTCATGCTGGGGAATTCCGGATATATCCCCGGCTCTGGAGACAGCGCCGAACGGTGGCTGCAGACTCGGAGTGAATTCTCCATCGCAGAGGTTCTGAGTCGAAAAGACGAAGGCGCAGCCGCAATCGCCGCGCATGCCCGAGAGCCCGTATCTTGGCTCCAAAAAGCGCTTCTCGGGCGAGGATTTTGGGAGCGCGAGGACCTGCAGAACTCTGGGCTTGACGGCATGCAGTTCGCCAATGGCAAGAGCGATCCTTCTTTCGATGAAGGCAGAAACATGTGGATCTCGCTTTTACTTGCGGGTAAGCGCCTCGTCTTGCTAGGGGGCGACGATGCTCATGGCAATTTCAATCGGTTCCGTCAGATCGGCATCCCCTTTTTCTCCATTCGGGAGCATGGCGAGCAATTGTTCGGTGTCACGAGAACCGTCGTTCGCTCTGAGACACTCGATGAGCCCTCCCTTCTGGCGGCCATCAAATCCGGGAGATCTGTCATTTCGGACGGTCCGGTCCTTGATTTGCGAAACAATGGCCGAAGCGTGATCGGTGAACGCCTGCCGTTGGGTCCCGTCGGACTGGAGATTCACGTCCGAACCTCAAGCGAATATGGCACCATCAGTGAACTGCGACTCATGTATGGACGGATCGGCGGTGACGAAACGGAGATCCTGACTCAGCCGCACCGCGAAAACGTGCTGACTGCTCGACTTGATCCGAACGCGCGCGGATATCTCCGTGCGGAATGCTGGACGAACAGCCAATCTTCCGCGTACGGACGCAGCCATTTCTGTTTCACGAACCCAGTCTGGATCGCACCATGAAGCAACTTTCACTCGCCCGCCAGGTTCTCATTCATGGGTCGCTCTTCTTCCTGACCCTCTTCACGACGACCATCGCGGGAATTCAATGGCTTGGGATCGCGAATCCGTTCGAGTTGGCGAACTTTGCCTTTGGCCTTCCTTATTCCTTAACGTTGCTGTTCATCGTTTCGGCACACGAATTCGGGCATTACTTTGCAGCGAGGGCGCATCGCGTGGAGGCCACGCTTCCGTACTATCTTCCCTTCCCTCCGTTCGTTGAATTGATGGCGTTGTTCCTGAACTTCGGGACATTTGGCGCCATTATCAGAACCAAGTCGGCGGTGCCGTCGCGTCGCGCCCTCTTCGATATCGGCGTGGCGGGTCCCATCGCCGGATTCATCGCCTCACTGATCGTCCTCATCTACGGGTTCACTCATCTGCCCGACCGCTCGTTCATCCTGAGCGTTCATCCCGACTACGACTTTGCGATCAATGCATCCGCCAGTTCAAGCGGGATGTGGCTCGCGTTCGGCGATCCGTTGCTGATGAAATTTCTCCGCGCGCTCCTGACGGACCCGATGGGTGAATTCGTTCCGCCGATGACGGAGATCTATCACTATCCCTTCCTTTGCGTCGGCTGGTTCGGCCTCTTCCTGACGTCGCTCAACCTTGTG
>Ga0105103_10001313_pt1 | contig 13775 bp, 12 predicted proteins | sample PPLLaktember2015_2_FD_79107 | JGI IMG/M metagenome (GOLD analysis project Ga0105103, IMG submission 79107) | Freshwater sediment microbial communities from Prairie Pothole Lake near Jamestown, North Dakota, USA - PPLs Lake P7 Core (6) Depth... | ecosystem: Environmental > Aquatic > Freshwater >...
GTCGCCGCCCAGCGCGTCCAGCCGCGCCAGCTGCCAGCGCGCGCCGGTCAGGCCGCTGGCCAGGCGCTGCCGCAGCAGTTGCATCCAGCCGTCGGCCAATGCGCCGTCCACCTGCAACTGCTCCAGGCCTTGGCGGGCCGTCGGCAGCAACTGCCGCAGCCAATGCACAGCGCTGCGCTCGTGGCCATCCAGGCCGGTCAGGCGTGCCTGCAGGCCGTCGCGGGCCGCCGCATGGAAATTGGCGATTGCCTGCGCGAAGGGCAGACGGGCCTCGGGCGGTTCGTCCTCGGCCGACCAGGCGGCGACCAGGCCGATGGTGAAGGCCAGGTTGGCCATCATGTCGGGCAGCGACGGGCCGGCGGGCAGCGGCCGGTGTTCGGTACGGATGTGGACGCGGCCATCCTCCGCATCGAAGCCGACCACCGGTCGGTTCCAGCGCCAGATGGTGCCGTTGTGCAGCCGCAGGTGCGCCAGGCGTTCCACCGGTTCGTCCAGCGCCACCGGCAACAGTGGCTCGAAGCGTTCCAGGTTCTCGCGGAAGCATTCCACCAGTGAGTAGCCGGCATAGCCGCTGCCGAAGCCCACGCGCGGCAATGCGCCGTGCCGGGCATCCTCGCGCGCGCCGATGCCCAGCGCCTGCTCGAACAGCGGGATGCGCGTCTCCTGCCACAGCGCGTGCCCGAACAGCAGCGGCGAGTTCCCCGCCATCGCCAGCACCGGTGCCGACGCGATCATGGTCGCGTTGTAGGCCCGCACGGCTCGCGCGGCGGGCAACTGCAGGTGCACCTGGAAGGAAGTGGCCGCGGCCTCGAGCATCACGTCCTGGTGCTCGGCGTGAAGCCGCGCGCTTTGAGGACCGTCGATGTCCAGCCGCGTCGGCCGGCCGTGGCGCTGGCGCAGCACCTGCTGGTTCAGCGCACGGTAGCGCAGTGGCTCGGACAGGTTGGCCATGCCCAGTTCGGCATCGCTCAGGCTGGGCAGGATGCCGATGGCCACCACGCGCAGGCCCATGTCGGCAGCGACCGCGCCGCAGTGTGACCAGGCATCCTGAAGTGCCGCTGCCAGCCGGCCCAGGCCTTGACCGTGAACCGGCTGCGGCGGCACGTTGATCTCGATGTTGAAGCGGGCGATCTCGGTGACCACGTCGGGCGAGGCGCAGCGCGCGATGAACTCAGCATTGCGTGGCGCGGCCCGTCCATCGGCGTCGACCAGCCAGGCCTCCAGTTCGAGCCCGGCCATCGGCGCGTGCTGGGACAACTGGTCACGCTCGACCCGGTCGTGCAGCCAGTCGGTCTCGGTGCGCAGCGCACGCTGGAAACGCACGAAATCGCGGTGCTCGAAGGTGCTGCGTTCGACCGACTGGCCCATGTCGCGGATTCCATAGGCGCCGCGGCCGCGCGGCCTTGTCCTGGGTCAAGGCCGGTGCGCGCCGGGAAACTAGGGATGGGGCTCGGCAGCGTGCTGTGGTCCGATGCAGCCCCTGCCGCAATCCCGGGAGCACGCATGCACAAGCCTGTCGACCTTGCCCGTTCACGCCAGTTCGTGCGCTCGGCCGTGCTGCCGCCGCCACCGCCGCTGAAGCGCGGCGCCGGTGACGGCGACACGGCGGACGAGGCGCTGGTGGCCGGCAAGGCCCAGGCCGCAGTGGTCGGCTCGGAACTGGTGTCCTTTGCCACCAATGTGGCGCCGCAGTGGCGTCAGGACCTGATCAACTGCTCGCTGTTCGCCCAGCTGTGGGCCAAGGCCGAGGTGACCGACGCGACACGCATCTTCGACTGGTACGACGCCTATTTCGGCGCACTGCAGCAGCTGGGCTGGATGGTGCAGGACCAGGGCTTTTCGGTGTATGTCGAGACCAGCCAGAACTTCTCGGCGCACGACGCCATCCTGAAGGTGGCCGCCGGGCTGCTGATGCCGGCGGCCGGCTCGCTGGCGCTGGTCAAGACCACGCTCGAGGCGCTGTCCTCGATGGACGCGAACAGTCCCTTCATCACGCTGTTCAGCCGCGAGAGCCAGCAGGCCAGCGCGGCACGCTTCCAGATCAGCCTGGCCGAGCAGTCGGCCGACGGCGGCCTGACGGTGGCGTTGATGGCTTTCGGCCTGGAGGCCAAGACGACGCTGACCCAGGTGCTGTTCTTCAAGTCGCTGGCCAGCCAGGCGACGCTGCGCCATTGCTCGGGCAAGGTGTCGATCAACACGCCTCTGCTCGAAGCGCTGCGGCCGGACCTGAGCGAGCAGCTGAAGGAGCATGCGCGCAGCTTCATCCGCAAGCTGCCATCGACGCTGCTGCAGCCGAAGCCGCCCGTCTGAGCGTGTCGCGCGCTTGACAGCGGTGCTCGGGTAAACGCGATTCCGGCCATCCGTTTGTCGGACAAGAATGAGTCGTCTCAGGGATCGCCTGAATCAGGAGAATTGCTCACGATGGCTGGAGCCAGCGCCACGGCCGAGGTGTTTCGCCGCGTGGTCATCGAGCCGGCCTACAAGGCCGTTTCGGCGGAGATCGAGCGCGCGATCATCGGCGGTGCCTTGCCTCTTGGCGCGGCGCTGCCTACCGAACAGGAGCTGGCCGAGCGCTTCGGCGTGCACCGCTCGACGGTGCGCGAGGCCATCCGTCAGGTCGAGCAGGAAGGTCTCCTGCAGCGCCGCGAAGGCCGGCGCCTCTTTGTCTGCCTGCCCGGCGTGCATGACCTGACGCCGCGCGCCACGCGCTTGCTGATGCTGCAGCAGACCACGTTCCACGAGCTGTGGGAACTGGCCATGTCGCTGGAGCCGCTGGCAGCGCGACTGGCAGCGCAGCGCGCCGTGCCGCAGGACCTGCAGGCGCTGCACGACAACCTCGCGGCCAGCCAGCAGTGCAGTGACGATGTGGCGATGGTGCAACTGGACCTGCAGTTCCATGCGCTGGTCGGCCGAGCCAGCCACAACCATGCGCTGATGCTGGCGCGCGAGCCAGCCGGCCTGCTCTACAACCCGACGCTGCTGCAGGTGTTTGCGTACCTGCCGCAGGCGCGGCAGCGCAACCTCGCTGCGCACCAGCAGATCGTCGACGCGCTGGACCGGCGCGACGCCGATGCCGCTGTCGAATGGACCGCCAAGCACATGGTGGATTTCCAACGCGGCTTTGCGCTGGCCGGCCTGGACATGGCCGAACCCATCGCGATGCCGGCCTAAACCCCAAGACCCAACCAGGAGACAAGCAATGAGTGCATCGAATCGAACCCTTGGCCTGCTGCGGCAAGCCGGCCGCATGTCGGCGCTGGCCGCCGCAGCCGCGCTGTGCAGTCCGCTGGCGATGGCCCAGGAGACTTTCAAGGTCGGCATCGTCAGCTTCCTGTCCGGCCAGGCGGCCGAGAGCTTCGGCATCCCGGCGGTCAATGGCGCCAAGGTCGTGATCGCCGCCTTCAATGCCGGCACCGCGCCGGCGCCTTACAACAAGGTCGGCTTCGGCGGCATGAAGATCGAGCCGGTCTATGTCGACGAGAACGGCGGCGCCACCAAGCAGGTGCAAGAGCTGCGCAATCTGTACGACCGCGAAAAGGTCGATGCGGTGGTCGGCTACGTCGGCTCGGGCGACTGCCTGGCCGTGGCGCCGGTGGCCGAGGAGCTGAAGAAGTTCCTGATCCTCTACGACTGCGGCACGCCGCGCATCTTCGAGGACGGCAAGTACAACTACGTGTTCCGCACCGCGTCGCACGCGACCATGGACAACGTGGCGCTGGCGCGCTACCTGAAGGCGCGCAACGTCAAGATCGAGTCCTTCAACCTGATCAACCAGGACTACGCCTGGGGCCAGGATTCGCGCAAGGACTTCATCTGGTCGCTGGAAAAGATCTACCCCGGCGCCAAGCCCGGCGAAGACCTGCTGCCCAAGTTCGGCGCCGGCCAGTACGGCACCGAGATCTCGGCATTGATGGCCAAGCCGGCCGACGTCACCCATTCCAGCCTGTGGGGCGGCGACCTGCAGGCCTTCATCCTGCAGTCGGCGCCGCGCGGTCTGTTCAAGCGCACGCAAGTGGTGTTCTCCGCCGCCGACCACGTGCTGCCGGGGCTGGGCGAGAAAATGCCCGATGGCGTGATCCTCGGTGCGCGCGGTGCCTACGGCCTGATGTCGCCGAAGTCGGCGCTGAACGACTGGTGGTGGAACCTGTACGAGAAGGAATACAAGGTCTACCCGGTGCAGGCCCCGTACCGCATGGTGCAGTCGCTGATGGGCCTGAAGCTGGCGGTGGAAAAGGCCATGGCCGCCAACGGCGGCAAGAAGCCCACGCACGAGCAACTGGCCGCCGCGCTGACCGGGTTGGAGTGGGATTCGCCGGCCGGCCGCATCCGCATGGCGTTGGGCGAAGGCCACCAGGCGGTGCAGGACACGGCCATCGGCAAGACGCGCTACGACGCGGCGAAGAAGTTGGTGATGATCGACGACATCCAGCGCTTCCCGGCCGACTGTGTCAACCCGCCGGCGAATATGAAGTCCGAGGAGTGGATCAAGGCCGGCTTCCCCGGCGCCAAGTGCCCCTGATCTGAAGCCGCCCCGCCGCCGCGGGCGGCGGGGGCCGATCCCCTGAAGGAGCCAGCCAATGCCCTCGGTGCTGACCATCCTGATCGACGGCCTGACCTATGCGTCCTGGCTGTTCATCGTCGCGCTCGGCCTGACGCTGGTCTTCGGCGTGCTGAAGATCCTGAACATGGCGCACGGCAGCTTCTACGCGCTGGGCGCCTATGCCGCGGCCAGCTTCGTCGGCTGGATCGCAAGCATGAAGATGGAGCCGGCCTTCTCGCTGGTGGCCATGCTGCTGGCCGCGGTGGCGGTGGCGGCGATCCTGGCGCCGTTGACCGAGCGCGGCCTGCTGCGCTTCTTCTACGGTCGCGACGAGGTGCTGCTGGTGCTGGTGACCTACGCGATGTTCCTGATCATGGAGGACGTGACCAAGCTGATCTGGGGCGCCAACCCGTACTACGTGTCCGAGCCCTACAGCCTGTTCGGCAGCGTCGACATCGGCCACCAGACCTACGTGGGCTACGACTTCGCGTTGCTCGCACTGGCCATCGTCACCGGGCTGGCGGTCTGGTGGGGCCTGAACCGCACGCGCCACGGCAAGATCGTGCTGGCGGTCATCCACAGTGCCGAGGTCGCCTCGAGCATGGGCGTGAACGTCTCGCGCGTGTACATGCTGGCCTTCTCGGTGGGCATCTTCCTGGCGGCCATCGGCGGGGCCTTCACGGCACCGATGATCTCGGTGCAGCCGGGCGTGTCGGTGGGCGTGATCATCGTGTCCTTCGCGGTGGTGATCATCGGCGGCCTGGGCAGCATCGAGGGCGCGGCCATCGGCGCGCTGATCGTCGGCCTGGCCCGCTCGCTGGCGGTGCACATCGCGCCGGTGGCCGAGCTGTTCTCGATCTACATCGTCATGGCGCTGGTGCTGATGTTCCGCCCCGAAGGGCTGTTCCAGCGCATCCAGGCCAGAAAAATCTGAGCATGGCCGCGACCATCACCGCCCCAGCGGCGCCGCGCGCCAAGGCCGCCCCCTCGCCGGCGCGCATCGCGCTCGCCGGGCTGGGCTTCACCGCGCTGCTGGCGCTGGCCGGACTGTTCATGCCCAAGTGGCTGACTTTCCTGATCACCATGGCCGCGGCCCAGGGTCTGGTGTCGCTGGGCATCGTGCTGCTGATGCGCGGCGGCGTGGTTTCCTTCGGCCAGGGCATGGTGTTCGCACTCGGCGGCTACGCCGCGGCGCTGGCCTACAACCGACTGGGCTTCACCGACGCGCTCGGCCTGACGCTGCTGGGCGGCGTCACCGCCACGCTGGTGGCCGCGCCGTTCGCGCCGCTGCTGGCGCGCTACCGCGGCATCTTCTTCGCGATGCTGACGCTGGCACTGTCGATGGTGACCTACGGGTTGTTGATGAAGATCGAGGTGCTGGGCGGCAGCGACGGCTTCAACACCGGCAGGCCCACGCTGCTCGGCCAGACACTGTCCGACGCGCGGGTCGGCTACGTGATGTACGTGCTGACTCTGGTCATCGCCACCGCAATGGCGCTGCTGGCGCGGGTGTATTTCGATTCCACGCGCGGCCTGGTCACGCTGGCGGTGCGCGAGAACGAACTTCGGGTCGAATACCTCGGCGGCTCGGTGCGCCAGGCCATGACCATCAACTTCATCCTCGCCGCCTTCGCCGGCGGCTGCGGCGGTGCACTGGTGGTGCTGTCGCTGGGCCACATCGACCCGAACTTCAGCTACTGGACCACCTCGGGCGAGTTCGTCTTCGTCGCCATCCTGGCCGGCTCGCAGAGCGTGCTGGCGGTGTTCGTGGCCAGCACCGTGCTGGAGGTGGTGCGTTCCTTCTCGAGCGCCTACTTTCCCAACACCTGGCAGCTGGCTTTGGGGCTGTTCCTGCTGCTGGTGATCCGCTTCTTGCCCGGCGGCATCGGCTCGCTGTGGATCAAGAGGTCGAAGAAGTGACGGCGATGCTGCAGGCCCGCGGCGTGGGCAAGCGCTTCGGCGCGGTGGTGGCCGCGGCCGAGATCAACATCGACATCGCCGCCGGCGAGCGCGTCAGCCTGATCGGCAGCAACGGCGCCGGCAAGACCAGCTTCGTCAACATGATCACCGGCTACCTGAAACCGGACGAAGGGCAGATCCTGCTCGACGGAAGCGACATCACCGCATTGGCGCCGCGCGCCATCACACGGCTGGGCGTGGCACGCTCTTTCCAGATCCCGCAGCTCTACGGCGAGTTGTCGGTGCTGGAGAACATGCTGGTCGCCACCGCCTGCCATGACAACGCATTGAGCTTCTGGCACGGCGCGCGCCGCGCCGCGGCGGTGGAGCGCGCCGATGCGCTGCTGCTGCGCTTCCGCCTCGACGAACACCGCGAACGCCGCGTGGCTGAACTGCCCGGCGGCGTGCGCAAGCTGCTCGACATCGCCATGGCGATGACCGGGCACCCGAAGCTGCTGCTGCTGGACGAACCGACCAGCGGCGTGTCGGCCGACGAGAAGTTCCCGATGATGGACATCGTCATGGGCGCACTCGGCCAGGAGACGCGCGAGCGCGAGATGACGGTGCTCTTCGTCGAGCACGACATGGACATCGTCGAACGCTATGCCAGCCGTGTGGTGGCCTTCTACAGCGGCCGCATCATTGCCGACGGCGAACCGAAGTCGGCGCTGGCCACCGACGACGTGCGCCGCTACGTTACCGGCGAGCTGATCACCGAATAGGGCAGGGCCTGACATGCTGCAGATCGAAGCCATCCATGTATCGATCCAGTCGGTGGTGGCGCTGCGCGGGCTGTCGCTGCAGGTGGACGATGGCCGCATGGTGGGGCTGGTCGGACGCAACGGCGCCGGCAAGACCACGCTGATGCGCTCCATCATGGGCCACCTGGTGCCCAGCCAGGGCCGCATCGTCTTCGACGGCCAGGACCTGGCCACGCTGCCGCGCCATGCACGCGCGCAGCTCGGCATCGGCTACATGCCCGAGGACCGCGGCCTGGTGCCCGAACTCACGGTGGAGGAGAACATCCTGGTGCCGGTGTGGGTCAACAAGTCGCTGGACGAGGCCGAGCGCCTGGCGCTGGTCTACCAGGTGTTGCCCGAGCTGCGCGAGATGCGCGAGCGCCGCGCACTGCTGCTGTCCGGCGGCCAGCAGAAGCTGGTGGCGCTGGCCCGCGCGCTGGCGGTGGGCACCAGGCTGCTGTTGCTGGACGAGCCCTTCGAGGGCGTGGCGCCGGCACTGTCCAAGCGGCTGGCCGATGTCATCGCCGCTCTGAAGGGCAGCCGCGTGTCGGTGCTGATCGCGCAGTCCGACCTGAACCATTCGCGGCGCTTGGTCGACAGCGAGTTCGTCGTCGAGCGCGGCGCCAACGTCATGCCTGCCGCCGCCTGAGCCATGCGCGACTTCTGGGCTGGGTATCCGGTGCCGGCGATGCGGCACCAAGCCCTGCATGGCGATCGCCTTGTGCGCTGTTTCGACGAGCGGCCGCAGAGCTTCTTCGCGTTGTTCCAGCGGCAGCTGGCGACTCGCGCCGATTGCGACGCCGTGGTCTGCGAAGGCCGGCACTGGAGCTATGCCGACACGGACGAGCAGGCCTCCCGCATCGCCGCCGGCCTGGCGGCTCGCGGCGTGCGCTCTGCCGAGCGGGTGCTGATTTTCATCGGCAATCGGCCAGAGTTCGTGTTCGTGCTGCTGGCGCTGCAGCGCCTGGGTGCGATTGCCGTGCCGGTGGGCGTGCGCGAGCAGCGGCCGGGGCTGGCCTACATCGCGCGGCAGTGCGGCGCGATGGGCGTGGTCTTCGATGCCGAGCTGGCCGAGCGCATGCCCGATGACAGCGAGGCGCCGCAGCTGATGCTGCGCATATCGATCGGTGGCGACGCCGACCACAGCCTGGCCGCACTGGCCGAGAACGCGCTGCCGGTGCCGTCAGTGGCCGCGGTGCGAGAGCTCGACGTGGCCATGATCCTCTACACCTCGGGCACCACCGGGCACCCCAAGGGTGCGATGCTCACGCACCTGAACATCGTGCACTCGGTGCTGCACTACCAGGCCTGCATGCGCCTGGTGCCGCAGGACCGCTCGGCGCTGGCGGTGCCGGCCAGCCACGTCACCGGGCTGATCGCCATCATCGCCTCGATGCTGCACGTGGGCGGCGCCATCGTCGTCGTGCCGGTCTTCCTGGCGGCCGACTTCGTGCGCCTGGTCGCGGCCGAGCGCATCAGCCACACGCTGATGGTGCCGGCCATGTACAACCTGTGCCTGCTCAGCGGCGAGATGCCGCGGCATGACCTGCGCTGCTGGCGTGTCGGCGGCTACGGCGGCGCGCCGATGCCGGTGGCCACCATCGATGCGTTGGCCGAGCAATTGCCGGGGCTGACGCTGCTCAATGCCTATGGCGCCACCGAGACCACCTCGCCGGCGACGATGATGCCGGCCGGCCTGACGCGCGAGCATGCCGACAGCGTCGGCGTCGCGCTGCCCGCGGCCGACATCCGCGTCATGGACGATGATGGCCGCGAAGTCGCACCGGGGCAGACCGGCGAGCTGTGGATCGGCGGGCCGATGGTCGTGCCCGGCTACTGGGCCAACCCCGAGGCCACCGCCGCGTCGTTCGCTGCCGGCTACTGGCATTCGGGCGACCTGGGCGCGGTCGATGCGCACGGCTTCGTGCGCGTCTTCGACCGCAAGAAGGACATGCTCAACCGCGGCGGCTACAAGATCTATTCGGTCGAGGTCGAGAACGTGCTCATGGCCTGGCCCGGCATGGTCGAGGCGGCCGTGGTCGGCAAGCCCTGCCCGGTGCTCGGCGAGCGCGTGCACGCGGTGCTGCATGCGCCCGGCGTGGCGCAGGACGATGCGGCGCTGCGCTGCTTCTGTGCCGAGCGCCTGGCCGACTACAAGGTGCCCGAGAGCTTTGCGTGGAGCGCGCAGCCGCTGCCACGCAATGCCAACGGCAAGCTGATGAAACGGCTGCTGCGCCCTGCCGCGCCTGGCAGCGAGAACACAGGTTGACCCCTGCCCGCCGGCGGCTCGACCGGCACCTTGACCCTCGGAGGAGACCCCATGAAGCACCACACCCTGGCCTCGATCGGCGCCGCACTGCTGCTCGCAGGCGCCGCGGCTGCGCAGGCGCAGACCCCCTGGTACCCCAGCAAGTGGGGCCCGAACGACACCATCGGTGCGGCCAACTACCTGACGCCGGCGGTTGCCGCGGAGGCGGCTAAGCTGGTGAAGACCGGCAAGACCTATTCGCTGGGCATCACCGTCAACACCACCACGCCGGCCTATCCGCCTCGCACCTGCGCGATCTACATCGTGCAGCCCGGCCAGGTCGGCTCGTCCGACGGCCTGGGCCCGACGAAGACCACCTACAACGACGACATCCTCAACTGCTGGACGGGCATCGGCACGCAGCTCGACGGGCTGGGCCACATCGGCATCGGTGACCGCTACTACAACGGCAACAAGTGGGGCGAGATCGCCACCATGGGCGGGCTGAAGAAGCTGGGCGCCGACGGCGTGCCGCCGATGGTGACGCGCGGTGTGCTGCTCGACATGGCAGCCTACCTGGGCGTGGACGTGGTCAAGGAAGGCACCGCCTTCAACAAGGCCGAGATCGACGGTGCCGCCGCCAAGCAGGGCGTGACCATTCGCCAGGGTGACGTGGTCATCTTCCACACCGGCTGGCTGAGCCTGATCGAGAAGGATCCGAAGCGCTATGGCTCGGTCGAGCCCGGGCTGGGCCGCGAGGGCGCGCGCCACCTGGTGTCCAAGGGCGTGGTCGCCATCGGTGCCGACACCTGGGGCCTGGAGGCGATTCCGTTCGAGAAGGATGCGGGCGTCTTCGAGGTGCACCAGATCCTGCTGCCGATGAGCGGCACCTACATCCTGGAGAACGTCAACACCGCCGAGCTGGCCAAGGACAAGGCCTACGAGTTCCTGTTCGTGCTGGGCCAGAACAAGTACCAGGGCTCGGTGCAGTCGATGATCAACCCGGTGGCCATCCGCTGACACGGGGCATGGCGGCGGCCGTGCGGCAAAAGGGCCGCGCTTGCGCCATGATCGGTGCCATGAAACTGGAGCCGATCCTGGACCTGCCGCACCAGCGCCTGCGCCGTAGCCTGCTGGCCGCGGCGCTGCTGGGCCTTTCAAGCCTGGGCCCGGTCGCCGCGCAGACCGCCCCGACCAGCTGCCCGCCGCTGCTGCAGCACAGCTTCAACCGCCTGCAGGACGACAAGCCGCAGCCACTGTGCCAGTACGCCGGCAAGGTGCTGCTGGTGGTCAACACCGCCAGCTACTGCGGCTTCACGCCGCAGTACGAAGGGCTGGAGGCGCTGTATGCCAAGTACGCGGCGCGCGGCCTGGTGGTGCTGGGCTTTCCGTCCAACGACTTCGCGCAGGAGTCCGGCAGCAGCGCGCAGATCGCCGAGCTGTGCTTCAACACCTATGGCGTCAAGTTCCCGATGTTCGCCAAGACCGTGGTGGTCGGGCCGCAGGCCAATGCGCTGTACGCGTCGCTGGCGCAGGCCACAGGCAAGCCGCCGGCGTGGAACTTTCACAAGTACCTGGTCGATCGTCAGGGCAAGCCGCTGGCGGCCTACGCCAGCAACGTCAAGCCCGGCGATGCGGCGCTGGTCGCGGCCATCGAGAAGGCCCTGGCCGCGCGCTGAGGCCCGTCAGGGAGCAGCCGGCATGAGCCACCCCTTCGACGCGGCCATCGCTCTCAGGCCCCGCGGCGACGGCGTCTTCGATGGCGCCACGCATGCCGGGTACGCCAACATGGTCGGGCCCTTCGGCGGCATCACCGCCAGCACGCTGCTGCATGCCGTCTGGCTGCACCCGCAGCGGCTGGGCGAGCCGCTGGCGCTGACCGTCAACTTTGCCGGGCCGGTGGTCGAGGGGCCGTTTCGCGTCACCACGCGCGCCTTGCGCACCAACCGCTCGACGCAGCACTGGCACATCGAGCTGGAGCAGGGCGGCGAGGTGGCCGCCAGCGCCAGTGCCGTCTTCGGCCTGCGCCGCGACACCTGGACCGCCACCGAGATCGTTCCGCCGCCGCTGGCCCAGGGCGCGCCGGTGCCGGTCAAGGGACTGTCGCCGCGCGTGGCCTGGCCCCAGCGCTACGACATGCAGTTCGTCAAGGGTGGCTGGCCCGACTTCGACAACCCGCAGGCCGAGCCGGCAGATTCGCACAGCGAGCTGTGGATCCGCGACCACCCGCCGCGGCCGCTGGACGCGCTGGCGCTGGCCGCCATCTGCGACGCCTTCTACCCGCGCATCTTCCGCCGCCGGCAGCGCTTCACGCCGGCCGGCACGATGACGCTGTCCACCTACTTTCATGCCGACGCGGCGGCGCTCGCGGCGCAGGGCACGCGCGCCGTGCTGGGCCGGGCGCGTGCCCAGCATTTCGGTGGCGGCTACTTCGACCAGACCGCGGAAGTCTGGGGCGACGGCGGCCGCCTGCTGGCGGTGAGCCATCAGCTGGTCTACTTCAAGGAATGATGCTTCGGCCGGCGCAGCGGGAGCGGCCGGTCTCGGGCCTCTGGCGCCAGCGCGCATTTGGACGTAACGTGTGGAGCCCGCCATCCCGGGGAGAGCCCATGAATACCGCCACCGCACTGCCGACCCTGCGCCTCGAACCCGGCACCTCGCTCGCCCAGGCCCAGCCGCAAGCCAGTGCTGCGGTGCGGCTGGAGTCGCCGGCGCTGCATGTGATGACCGACCTGACGCTGGTCAGAGCCGCGACCACGCACCCGTCGACTGGCCTGGCGCAGGCCGAGCAGGTGATGATCTACCAGGGTGTGCGCATGCTCTTCGTGGTCAGCGACATGCCGGCGCTCGAGGGCCTGATCACCACCACCGATCTGACAGGCGACCGAGCCATGCGCATCGTTTCCGAGCGCCACGTGCGCCATGACGACTTGAACGTGGCCGACGTGATGACGCCGCTGTCGACGCTGGATGCGATTGACTTCGAGCGCATGGGCGCGGCGACGGTGGGCAACGTCATCGCCACGCTCAAGCGTTCAGGCCGCAACCACCTGCTGGTGGTGCAGGCCGCCACCGCACAGACGCCGCTGCGCGTGCGTGGCGTCATCTCGCGCGCGCAGATCGAGCGCCAACTCGGCGCGCCGATCGACATGACGCAGATCGCCAGCAGCTTCTCGGAGATCGAGCGCGCGCTGTTCTGAAGCTCGACGGGCTAGATCGTAGTGGCCAACGGTGCGGCGGTCGCGGCGGGCCGTGCGCGCGGTAGCAGCAGTAGTGCGGCCGCGGCCGACAGGCCCAGCGCGCCCGACAGCCACAGCGCGCCGGCACCCCAGCGTTGCAGCGCCATGCCGAACAGGAACGGCGCCGCGGCCTGCGTCACGCGCGCCGGCATCGTCAGCCAGCCCAGCCGCGCGCCATAACCATGGTGGCCGAACAGGGCCAGCGGCAGCGTGCCCTTGGCGATGGTCATGATGCCGTTGCCGGCGCCATGCAGCAGCGCGAACACCACGGCCGCCGGCGCGCCGACGACCAGCAGCAGTGCGGCCCCCAGCGGGTGGGCCAGCGCGGCCAGCCGTGCCGACAGCATCGGATGCACGCGCCGCAGCAGGCCGAATTCCAGCAGGCGCCCGGCCACCTGCGCCGGCCCGACCAATGCGCCCACGCCCACGGCCACGGCCAGCGTGGCGCCTGCCGCCTGCAGCAACTGCGGCAGGTGCGTGGCCATCGAGGTGCTGACGAACCAGGTGGCCGCGAACACATAGGCCAGCACGGCCACGGTCAGCACCGGCCGCTGCAAGGGCGGCACGGCCGTCGCCGTGGCCGTCGCTTCGCGCGCGCGTGCGGCCGGGGCATGTGTGGACGGCGTTCGCGGCAGCAGCGCATTCAGCGGCAGGCCCAGCAGCAGGTGCAGCGCGGCCCAGGTGAAGCAGGCGCCGCGCCAGCCGAGCTTCAGCTCCAGCAGTGCCGACAGCGGCCAGCCCACGGTGCTGGCGAAGCCTGCGATCAGCGTGATGCCGGTGATCGGATTGCGCGACTCGTGCCCGTACAGCCGCACCAGTGCCGCGAAGGCGGCTTCGTACAGGCCGCTGCCCATGGCCAGGCCGAGCAGCGCCCAGGCCGCGAACATCGACACCGGCCCCTGCGCCAGGCCCAGCGACACCAGGCCGGCAGCGAAGACCAGGTTGGTGCCCATCAGTACCGGCCGGCCGCCGTGGCGGTCGATGGCGCGGCCCGAGGCCGGTCCGACCAGCGCCGAGATGACCAGCGCCACCGAGAAGGCGGCAAACAC
>Ga0105103_10001314_pt1 | contig 13766 bp, 19 predicted proteins | sample PPLLaktember2015_2_FD_79107 | JGI IMG/M metagenome (GOLD analysis project Ga0105103, IMG submission 79107) | Freshwater sediment microbial communities from Prairie Pothole Lake near Jamestown, North Dakota, USA - PPLs Lake P7 Core (6) Depth... | ecosystem: Environmental > Aquatic > Freshwater >...
CATGGTCTTTTACATTTTCCCCACGAAATGAAAAACTGCGATTATAAAACTTTTAAAGAATATGTCCTCCCCTCAATTGATGAGTGTTTTAAAAGAGACGGCTTGCCCTATGTGAAAGGATTTAAACCACCGTATTGGGAATGGAACGAGGAAGTGGTAAAGGCTTTGGATGATGCGGGATGGTGGGGAGCCATTGACCGGGAGGAAAAACTGAGAACTAAAAAATATTATGAATACACCCATTCTATCGAATCTTTTTACTTTCAGTCAACCCTAGATGTTCTTAAACTGCATGGCCATATCACCGCTAATAACCGAAACAGTATTGAAAAATGCTTTACCAATTTATTTAAAATGCCCGCTGACGCTGAGTTTAAATTCGCGTCAGAAATGTTAAATGAAAATAGTGATGTGGGGAAATGACAGTGGAAGTAAGAACTGGCGACTGTCTGATCCCGCTAAATATTTAAGGAAGAAAGGCCACCAGGCTTATGTCTCGGAAAATGGGATCAATCCCATTGAACTTGATAAGGCAGATATCGCTATTGTCCAAAGTTGTACCGATAAAGACGGCATCGCTCTTTTATATGAATATCAGCAGGAGAGGGGACTTAAAGTGGTAGTCGAGTGTGATGACTGGCTTGATCTGAACGAAGATAGTCCGTTTAATTTGGAGCATAAGATTTTTGATGCTAAGTTTGTCATTACGAGGACGATGGAGATGGCGGACATGATAACCACCACCACCGGATACCTTGCGGATAAACTGAAACAATACAACCCGAACACTAAAGTCCTTCCAAACTTTATCGACAGAGACAGGTGGGATTTAAACTATCTGCCGAACGATACCGGAAAGATCAGGATAGGATGGGCGGGATCCATAACCCATCTTGAGGACATGAAACTGGTCCTGCCCGCCCTGCAGAGAATTTATAAGGAATATAAAAATATTCAACTGGTAATCGTGGGGGATCCCAGAGTGGCCAATTTATTCAAAGGGATTCCGACTGAACTTTGTAACGGCGTTCCTTTTGAAGCCTGGCCTTCAAAACTATATTCCCTGCGCCTGGATATCGGGCTGGCACCTTTGAGGGATACGCCCTTTAACAAATCCAAGTCCAATATCAAATGGATTGAATATTCAATTGCAAACATTGCGGGGATATATTCTCCAACGGTGTATCAGGATGAGTTTAACAATAAACACTTTGACGGCGTATATGGACAGATCGCCGAGAATGACGAGCAGTGGTATCGCTGTCTTAAAAATTATATTGTCTGCAAACAACTGCGCCATGATATTGCGAAAAAGGCAAGAGGAGCCGTACTCACCTCTTATACTTTGAAAACCAATATCAACCGCTGGGTGAGAGCATATAAAAGTTTATGGAAATAACCTTTAGAGAAGCGCCGGTCGAAGAAGCGCCCAAACCAGAAGCTCCCGAAGTGGAGAAGGATAACAGTGTCTCCCTTCTCAGTCCCGATAAGAGCGAACCAATTGAACTTTTTGAGGAAAGGGGGCAGAGTGTGGTTTTGGAAGCCCTGGGGATAAGCGAGGATCCCAAAAGTTTGCCGGATAAAGATAAAAAGGATTTGGGAGAAGTGAAAAACTATGTCCTTGAGATTTTAAAAGATAAAGGACTTCCGGAAACTGTCACTGCTTTTAAAAAGACTCTAGACGGTCTGAAAGCGGATATGGATTTGGACTTGGAAGCTGAACCCTCGGTGGTATTAGACAGGATATCCGGAGTAATCAACGCCTGGAAGAATTTATCTTTTATTAAAGATCCGTCTGAGAAACGGAAAATATTTATGAGACTGGCTAATTTACAGTCGGCTTCCGAAATGAATCGTGAAGTATACCGGCTTATGAACCAGTACAAAGTTTGGAGGTAATATGGCTGCTAATCCAACCCACAGAGATGTCAAACAGACCCTTGAGTATATGGATCATATGTCGTTTGACAAAGATTATGAAGTTTTAACCCGCTTGCCTTTGTCTTTAAACCCTGTCTCTGGGAATCTGGAAAGGACAACGGCTATCCAGGGCAATGCCTCGTATGTTTTAACCTATGACGGCACCGGTAAACTGCAGACTTTAGCAAAAACAGTCGATGCGACTACCTATACCAAGACCTTTACCTGGACAGGTGACAACCTGACCGGTATTTCGGCTTGGGTTTAATATGAAACTATCCGTTATCGTACCGGATTATAAGGATCCGCTTATTCATAAGACTATTGAATCCCTGTTGGGTCATTCTGAACTGGGAGACCAGCTGGAAGTGATCGCAGTTTTGGATGGCTGCTGGTCTGACAAACCCTTTATTGAGGATAAGAGATTGAAGATCATCCATTTGGGAAAAAATAGGGGGATGAGAGGGGCGATAAACGCCGGTATCAGGCTTGCCGAGGGTGAGTTTTTAATGCGTACGGACGAACATTGTAAGTTTAGTCAGGGTTATGACCGGATAATTGTGGAAAGCTGTCAACCTAACTGGATTATGACCGGTATGCAGTTTTATCTGGATCCGGTTAAGTGGAGAAGGATGAGCCTTCCCCCTGTTTGCCACCAGAAACTCGTGATCCAGGGAGGGGTGAAGTTTGCCGGACAACGCTGGCCCGATCGGGATGAGGAAACCAAAGACGAAATGATTACCGAAACGATGGCCATGCAGGGATCGTGCTGGTTTATGCCTCACAAATGGTGGGATGAGGTTATCGGCGAACTTCAGACAGAAGGATATGGCCCGCTTATTCAGGACAGCCATGAGATGGTTTTTAAGACCTGGAAAGCCGGAGGGAAACTCATGATCCATAAAGGGATGTGGTTTGCGCATAAACACCGAAGTTTCCCGAGAACCCACAACAACGGCACGCCCGAAAACCCTGCTCATTGTGACGAAGGTTATAAATACGCCCTTGATGTGTGGGGGGAATATTACGAAAAGGAGGTCGTACCCAAATGGAAGATTTAAAGTTATTACATTTAGGCTGTGGTGGACTTTATTATGAAGGCTTTATTAACTGTGATAAGACGGATACCACTCGGCATGATGAAAAATATCAGGTTGATAAACTGTTTAATTTAAAAGACAGCTGGCCGTTTGAGGATGAGAGTATCGATGGCATTGTTAGTATGCACGTTTTGCAACAGCTTTATTGGAGAGATCTGATCCCCGCTTTGGTGGAAGCCCACCGCGTATTAAAAACCAATGGCGTAATGAGAATCGGGGTACCCGCTATCGAAAACGGCAAACCTTTAGATTATTTACTGGGATGGAATAATGTCAATTTATTTAGCGTGGAACTTCTATATCATGTTTTAAAAGAAGTGGGTTTTACTGTAATTGGCACAAAATACCAACAATCTATAAATCCCAAACTGTCTGCGATTGACACCCGTCCTGACCAGACTATTTTTTTGGAGGTGGTGAAATGAAAATTAGTTTTGAACTGTCAACTGCTTGTAATGCCCGTTGTGTGTTTTGCGCGCTTCCCAAGATGACCAGAAAAGGCGGGCAGATGAGCGACGAGTTGTTTCATAAGATTATCAAAGAGGGCAAAGAGACGGGTTGCCGGTATTTTACGCCCTTTATTATGGGTGAGCCGTTTATCTATAAAAAGATTTGGGACTGTCTTGACTATATGCAGGAACAAAAAGTCAAGGTTTGTCTTTATACCAATGCTGAATTTATTGACGTGGAGAGGATTTGTAAATATAAGAACATCTCTTATTTAAACTGCAGTCTTAATGCTGCCACTTCTGATACTCACGCGAAAGTAATGCGCGGGCCAAAGTGGGACAGGGCAAAAGATAACACCGACCGGCTTATTGAAAAAGCCCCCTTTCCCGTAAGAATATCTTTTATCGAATGTGATGAAAACATCCACGAAGTGGAAGAATTTAAGAAAATGTATTCCAAAAAAAGAAGGAAAGTAAGACAGTCTGCCAATTGGACCAACGATGTCCACAATTCCCTTGAAATGAAGGGTGAGAAAACACCCTGTGATCCGCTTTTTCACCAGATGTATATCCAATGGAACGGAGATGTCGTCCCCTGCTGTATGGACTACAACGGAAAGATGGTAATCGGAAACGCTAATACCCAAAGTATCAAAGAAATCTGGGATAAAAACGAATGGATGAGAGAAAAACATAAGGCCGGTAAATGGGATGAAATTCCTCTTTGCCGGACTTGTAACTATAACACCAAAAGATGACTGATTTGACCGTAATCTTTTTAACTGTAAATAGGGTGCCTGAAAAATGGGCAGAGTACCAGAAGTCTGTCCTTTTGGAAGCGATAGGGGAGACACCGGTAATTACGATTTCTAAAAAGCCTCTTAACTGGGGGACTAATTTAATTCAAGAGGAAGAACCAAGTGTTAAAAATATCTATCAACAGATTTTAAGGGGAGCCAAACTGGCGAAAACCCCGTATATTGCAATCGCCGAGGATGACACACTTTATCATAAGAGTCATTTTGAACACCGGCCCCCCAAGGATACCTTCGGGTATGAGGGCCACCGCTGGGGACTTTTGACTTGGGGAAAGCCAACTTATTATTTTAAAGACCGGATAAGTAACGCTACCCTGATTGCCGAAAGGGATTTGGTGGTCAGGTCATTAGAGGACAGGTTTAAAAATTATCCGGATAATGATTTGGGGGAACTGGGGAAGGAGAAGGGAACAACCTTGAAACGTTATGAATCTGTTTATTTTTGGTCTGAAATTGGCGTGGTTTATTTTAGTCATGTCAATTCGCTGGATCCAACCGAACAGCATAAAAGTAAACGCATGAGCCATGTTAAAGCCTTTGATATTCCCCATTGGGGAAGGTCGGAGGATTTAGTTAAAAAATGGTGGGAAAAATGAACGTCTGCCTGGATATCCATGATTGGAGCATCGTCAATAACCGGCTTGATCTGCTTCTTAAACTGAAACAGATCTACCCGGGATTTAAGGTTTCCTGTTTTACTGTACCCATTGATAAAAAAGAGGGCTGGGGACCCTCTCTAAACAGGGAGAAGTACCTAGCGGAAATTAAAAAACATTTAGATTGGATTCAGATTATCCCTCATGGTCTGTATCACAACGGACATGAGATGGATAACGTAAGCTATGAAACTTTTACCAGTTATATTATTCCGACCATTCAGGAAACTTTTGAAAAAGACGGCTTGCCCTATGAAAAGGGCTTTTGTGCGCCTCACTGGAGGTGGACTAAGGGGATAGTCATGGCTCTTGATAGTATGGGCTGGTGGGGAGCGGTGGACAGGAGACAACCCAATATGCTCTCCACTAAAAGATTTTATAAATATTCTCATTGTTTGGATGAACAGATCCCCGTAGAGGGAGAAGTAAAACTGCACGGACACGCTTATGGAACTAAAAATGATTTAGAAGCCTGTTTTAATAATTTATTTAATGTGCCGCGCGATGCCGTCTGGCATTTCGTGACCGATTATTTGGAGGACTATGACAATACTATGTGACATCGCGTTCAAGTATAGGACTGATAAGTGTCCTAAGTTAGGTTTATCTTATACCCCTTTTTATTGGGAGTATTTTAAGGACAAAAGGGATAAGGTGAAAAAGGTTTTTGAGTTTGGTATCGGTTCTCATGAAAGCATGGATCGGGTTGTTTCCAACTATACGGTTGGTGCCAGCCTTTATATGTGGAGGGATTTTTTCCCCAATGCTTTAGTTTATGGGGCGGATATTTCCCCCAAAGCTCAAATAAAAGACAAGAGAATAAAAACTTTTGTCTGTGATGAGACGGATCTTGAAAAAGTTAAAAAAATAATTAAAAAGGTTGGTTTTGATATTGATCTTTTTGTGGATGATGCATACCACCAAACAGATGTTCAGGTCAATTTGTTTAAAACTGTCTTTCCGCTTTTAAAAAAGGGAGTCCTTTATGTGATTGAGGATGTCAACAGCGTCCATCATATGCGGAGTGCTTTAAGTAAAATCGGCTATTCAAGCTCGGTGCCCACCCTGGATAGGACTGGATGTAAACAATATAAAAATAATTTAGTGGTGATAAGAAAATGAAACCTTTTGATATTTACCAATATTTAGATGGGGAAGAAATGACCGACCGCGACAAGATCGAAGTGGGGTCTAAGTTCTGGAATAAGGGCAAGTGGGATAACTTTGTTGACAACCTTATTAAAGATGTAAACAAAGATATGACTTTTGTTGACATCGGCTGTAATAAGGGGTTGTTCCTTTATCTGGCCCAAGAAAAAGGCTTCGGTACGGTAATTGGCGTGGACTCCTGCAAAGAAGCCATAGACAAGGGATTGGCGTGGCGCGAGGAGCATGGAGGAAAGTATCGATTCTTTTATAAGAGGATGGAAGAATGCCTTGATGAATTGCCCGTTGCCGACTATATAGTTTTAGCTAACACCCATTATTATTTTACGATAAATGACTGGCTGGATTTTCTCGATAAACTCCAGTATAAAACCCGCTATGTCATCATCGTGACCGCCGAGAAACACCACAAGAACCTCTGCTGGGCTTCTGCTGATCTCGAGGATATCAGGGGATATTTTAAAGACTGGGAAAATGTGGGTTTTATTGACTGTCCGGATACCGAAGGGGATCCCATGCCCCGTAAACTCTGGAGCTTCTGCTATCAAAGTCCCCATCTCAAAAGAGTGGATATCAACCTTTTAAAATCCCACAATGTTTCCCAGGATACCTTTTGGGGAGAGATAGATAAGGGGGTGGATTTTAAAGAAACAGCTTACTATAAAAACGCGCGAAGATACCGCAGGCGCTGGAGCGAAGATCATCTAAACGACTGGTTTGCCGAAAGGATTGCAATTTATCTGGATCTTAAAAAGAACGGCTTAAAACGTCCTATTTATTTAAACAGCGAGAATATGATTTTAGACGGAAACCACCGGTATTCCGGCTTAAAACATCTGGGCTATAAATCAGTGATTGTGAGGTATGTATGAAATGCAGGTCTTGTCATTGTGAATGCTTAATCTATATTATCTTCCTTCCCCATCAGCGGTTGTCTGATTTTTCAGAATCATTTGACCGTCCTCCGGAATATCCTTTGGATCTGGTGCTTTGTTTGGGTTGTTCCCTCTTACAGCTTAAAGTTACCACTCCGCCCCATGTTTTATATACCGAACGCTACGGATATAAATCGGGGATCAACAATACGATAAAGGCTGATCTTAAAGATATTGTTACCAAGGCGATGGTTAAAAAACCCCTGGCTTTGGGGGATATTGTAATTGATATTGGCTGTAATGACGGTACGCTTCTAAGCTACTACCCGAATAGTGTTTACAGGGTGGGGTTTGAGCCGGTTAAGAAACTCGCTGAAGAAGCCGGACAATATGCCAATGTCATGTATAACGAGTTTTTCAATTCATACAGTTTTAACAAGAAGGCCAAGATTATAACCGCTATCTCGATGTTTTACGATTTGGATGATCCCAACAAGTTTGTGGAGGATTTGGAGTATATGCTGGACGAGGATGGGATAATCGTAATCCAGCAAAACTATGTCGCGGGAATGCTCAAACAAAACGCTATCGATAACGTCGTCCATGAACACCTCGAATACTATTCCCTGACTTCTCTGGAACATTTATTGAACCGGCATGGACTGGAAGTGTTTGACGTAGAGGAGAACGGAATCAACGGGGGAAGTTTTAGAACTTATGTCAGACATATGAGCAAGATTGAGAAAATGAGATGTCATGAAAAAGATCTTAAACTTGACGACCCTGAAACCTATCTTGACTGGAGCAAAGAGGTCAAACACGAGATTGCCAAACTTTACAAGTTTATCAAGAAGGTGAACAGTGAGGGGAAGAAGGTTTATTTATATGGTGCTTCAACCAGGGGGAATACCCTGATCCAATACGCAAGACTCAATAACGGTTTGATCAAAGCGGCTGTAGAGAGAAACCCCGAAAAGTGGGGGAAGAAAATATTGTCTTTGCAAATCCCCATCATCAGTGAGGAACAGGCAAGGGTTGATAAGCCTGACTATATGCTCGTCTTACCTTGGTTTTTTAAAGACGAGTTTATTAAAAGAGAGAGAGAATATTTAGACGGAGGCGGACACTTTATCTTTCCGCTTCCCCATTTTGAAGTCGTATGAAAAAGACTATTAGCGAACTGATCGACGGACTGATAATTACCAATTTAAAGATCTTTCATATTGTCGAGAAGATCCAGAAAAATGAACACACCAAAGAGGATGCCAAAAAAGCCCAAGATTTAAACGCCCTGCGCTCCGAATACTTAAACGCCATCAACGAGTTTTTTAATGAACGGAAGGAAATCAAAGTATGATAAGTATTTATTCTGATCTTAATTTACTGACTTCGCGCGTGCGGGGGGATGAGATCACGAACTATTTAAAAGGCAAGAGAAACCCACCCGAACCCGAAGGAGTGTGTATTTATCTAAAGCCCCGCAATCTGGATAAGGTCAAAGACGGCTGGTATGTGGATTTTCTGGATGGGGGAGTGCGCTATGGTGACTTGGCCAAAAGGCCCAAAATAAAAGTGATTGCCGCATCAGAGGCAAGTTATGAGGAACTGAAAGCCAAAATACCCAATCCGGTAGTTTTAATTCCCTGCCACCATATCAACCATGAAAGGGCTAAAAGAACCAGGACTGAAGTAACTACCTGCGGTTATATAGGGTCGCCTTCTCCTCTGGCTACTAAAATATATGAGGAGATTGCCCAAGAACTTAAACAGATTGGCTTTGAGTTTACCACCTGCTTTAACTATCATACCCGCGAGGATGCCGTGAGTCTTTATATGGGAATTGACCTTTTCGTGATTGCTCCCTGGGATGATAAGAATATCCACAAAATACCCACCAAAATAATTAACGCCGCTTCTTTCGGAATACCCACTATTGCCTATCCCATGGCCGGTTATAAAGAAATTGAGGACTACTATGTCAAAGCCATGTCTAATAAGGAAATTGTGGAACAGGCCATGTTGTTTAAAGACAAAGAATACTACCAGAAATGGGTGGATAAGATTTTACCAATGGCTGAAAAGTATCATATTGAAAATATTATCAAATTATATCAGGAGATTAAATGAATACGACCATAATTTACTGCTCGTCTAATATGGAACATCCCCTTTTTGAACAGAGGATAAGGGAGGGGATACTGGATAACTGCGGAGAACTGCCGATAGTAAGCGTTACCCAGCGTCCTACTGATTTTGGACAGAATATCTGTGTGGGGAATAAGGTGGGTGTAAGCGGTTTTAATTTCTTCAGGCAGGTTTTAATCGCCTGTAAAGCCGCCAAAACCAAGTTTGTCCTCTCTGCCGAGGCTGATTGTTGTTACCCTCCGGATTACTTTCAGTTTGAGCCGGAGAAAGACGATGTCTGCTACCGGAACTCCAATCTTTATGTCATGCCCGACCACAGGGCATATTGGTTTTATAAGGGCGAAGGGGCAACCCATGCGCAGATTGTCGGGCGTGAGTTTTATATCAAAACTTTAGAAAAACTCTTTGAGGGAGCGCCGGAGTGGTCGGCTACGGAAAAGAACTTTCCCAAAGAGAGACACAAGAAAGAGGATGTCTTTGATCATATTGAATACTACAAGACCAAGTTTCCGGTCTTTCAAATAAAAACCCACCGCTCTATGCGGTATTATACCCATTCGGAAAGGGTGCCGATTTACGATCTTCCTTACTGGGGTGACGGAAAGAAACTTCGCACTTTTTATCTGGACGGGGTGAAGGAGGTCTGGGGAAATGAAAATACATGAAGGATTAAAACATCTTGGTAAACCTTTTGAAATACCTGCCTGCGGGAGAAATGACCTGCCGGAGTTTTTTAAAGAAATGGGTCATAAAGTGGGGGCGGAGATCGGCGTGTTTTTAGGTGAATACTCCGAAGTGATCGCCAAGTCCGGATTGAAACTATTTAGTATCGACCCGTGGGGGATATATGATGATTTTGGCAATCCTTCAGAGATTAAGAAAATAAACCGGCAGTATGAAACTGCCAAAAAAAGGCTCTCTCCTTATCCTAATGCCACCATTGTCAGAAAAACTTCAATGGATGCTCTTGCCGATTTTCCCGATAATAGTTTGGATTTCGTGTATATCGATGCTAATCATCACTTCAGATATATTGCCGAGGATATTTACGAGTGGAGCAGAAAGGTAAGACAGGGGGGGATAATCTGCGGACACGACTACGCGCCCTTTACCCATAGATATGTGGGTGGAGGATGTCAGGTAAAAGAGGTAATTGATGCCTTTGCCAAGGCGTATGATTTGAACTTTTGGGTACTGGGAACATATCGAAAAAAGAAAGGAGAAACGAGAGACCGCTTTAGAAGCTGGCTCTTTGTGAAAACGTGGGAAAATCAATAATTTACTATACCGATAATAACATAGATGAACCCATTTTTAGCGTGGTGCAAAAGTATATCGCGGCTTCCGGTTTGCCTATCGTGTCTGTGTCTCTGAAGCCCATTGATTTTGGTACTAACTTTGTGATTGAGGCCGAAAGGAATATCGTCACTATGTATAGACAAATACTCAAGGCCTTGTCGGAAAGTGATAGTACTTATGTCTTTTTCTGCGAACATGACGTTTTATATCCCAAGTCCCATTTTGATTTCACTCCGCCCACGGATGATGTTTTCTACTATAACGAAAATGTGTGGCGGTGGGACTATCCTTTTGACCGCCTGATAACCTATGAACGGCTGATCTCATTATCTGGTCTTTGCTGTAATCGCCAGCTGGCGCTACTTCAATACACTGCTAGATTAAAAAGGATTTACGATAACGGCTGGGATAAAGATGTCAAAGGTGATCCGGGATGGGCAAGGACAATGGGACACGAGCCGGGAACTAAAAAAAAGAAAAGAGGAGGATTTAGTGACGATAACTATGATGTCTGGAGATCCAAAGAACCCCTGATTGATATAAGGCATAAGAAAACCTATTCCCCTCCCAAAGTCCATTTAAGGGGATTTAAACATCCCCCTCACGAATGGCACGAAACCACGATGGACAGGATAGACGGCTGGAACTTAAGGGAGTTTGTATGAAAGTTGTAATCACCGGACATAAGGGATATATAGGACATCATTTAATGAAGCGCTTTCCGGACGCTGTTGGAATTGATTTAAAAGACGGGCAGGATATCGTAAGCTGCGACCTGCCCGAAGCGGATCTGGTAATCCATCTGGCCGCCCTGCCCGGAGTGGTGAGGTCTATGGAAGAACCGACCGAAACCGTAAGGACTAATATTTTGGGAACCGTAAGACTTGCTGAACAGTATAAAAACGCCAAGTTCATCTTTGCCTCAACCGGCGGGGCAATACAAAAAGAGATCATCTCTCCTTATGGACTTTCCAAATACTGTGCCGAGGAATTTATCAAGATGCTTTTTAAAAACTATGTGATACTGCGCTTTGCTAATGTTTACGGCAGGGAGGGATCGAGAAGCGTGGTGGATAAGTTTGTCAATGATTCTCCTTTAGTTATTTATGGAAGCGGAAAACAAAATAGAACTTTTGTGTATATAGATGATTTACTTGACGGTATAGTCAAGGCTACCGACTGGCCCCAAGGAAGCTATTATTTTGGCAGTACGCAAAACTATACCATCTTGGATTTGGCTAAAGCTACCGGAAAACCTTATCATTTTGAACCCAAAAGACAGGGAGAACTTTTTACTTCGTATCTTGATAATACAACACCTAACTGGAAACCGACTGTGGATGTAAAAGAATATATAAAGGAGAAAGTATGCCAGACCTAAGTATTCTAATCCCCTCGAGAAATGAGATGTTTCTCAAACAGACTGTCGAAGATGCCCTTAAAAACATCGAGGGGGATACGGAAATTATCGCCTTTTTAGTCGGCAAATGGGCTGATCCACCTTTAGTACAGGATAACAGGGTAAATATCATCTACTTTCCCGAGGCGGTGGGGCAGAGAAAAGGAACCAATATCGCCTGTAAACTGTCTAAAGCTAAGTACGTGATGAAGGTGGACGCTCATTGTGCTTTTGATAAGGGATTTGACCGGAAAATGATTGAGTTTATGGAAAAAGAAGGGGACGATGTAACCGCAGTCCCTGTAATGAGAAACCTCTGGGCCTTTGATTGGAAATGCTATAAGTGCGGGTGGAAAAGATACCAGGGTCCAACTCCTGAAAAATGCGGCAGTTGTGGAGAAAGCGGATACCTAAAGCGTAAAATGATGTGGGTCGGAAAGTCTAACCCCCAATCTACCTCCTACTGTTTTGACTCAGTGCCACACTTCCAGTATTTTGAAGATTACAAACACCGTCCCCAGTATGATACCGATAAAAAGGAAAAAGGCTACACGGAAACCATGAGTTTGCAGGGATCATGCTTTATGTGTACCCGTGAAAAATACTGGGAGCTTAAACTCTGCGACGAAACCCTGGGAAACTGGGGCAATCAGGGAATAGAGATAGCGGTAAAAACCTGGCTATCGGGTGGAAGATGTCTTGTCAACCATAACACCTGGTATGCGCATATGTTTAGAACGCAGGGCGGAGACTTTGGCTTTCCCTGGCCAGCAGGAGGCAGGGATACTCAAAAAACGAAAGACAATGTAAAAAACCTCCTCTGGAGTGGAAAGTGGGACAAACAAAAATATCCCCTTTCCTGGCTCATTGAACGCTTCTGGCCGGTAAAAGGCTGGAGCGAGGAGGATTTAAAAAAAATAAAAGGGGGATAATGGCAACAATAAAACTAACTAAAGTAAATATCGGGCCTTCCAGAAATGTAATTACCTTAAAAGATTCCCAAGGGGTGTCATCTCAAGCGGAAATGGTGGTTGATATGGATGGTAATATCGTAATTCCCCAAGGTTCAACGCTTGTTTCTTCAGCAACAAAAATATCCTTTTCTACTTTATCAAAGGAGCTTTCAGACAAGCAATATGCTACTCAACCCAACGGTTTTCACTGGGTAAAAATACCAGGATATAAGATGTACAAAATAAATCCTGAATATATTTCTAAAAGTATCCTATCCCAAGGGGGAATAGACTTTATACAAACCAATTCGGAGGCTGAATAATGGCAATTACCACAGGTACAGTTACTAATGCTATTGATACAGGTGCAAGTTCACTAACCAGCGGAACTCACACACCTAATGCTAATGCAAAAGCGTTAGTGGTGGTAGTTTTGGGATATGATTCCTCTGATTCAGATTCGGCTATTTCAAGTGTCAAGTATGGTGGTGCTTCAGGACAGGCGATGACTTTGTGTGACTACTATCGTGATACCGCAGGCGGCGATGATGCTTTTATAGGAATTTATCATCTTAGAACCCCCCTTTCTTATTATGCTTCTGGGACTATTGTTGTAACAATGGGGGGTTCGTGTACCGATTTGTCCTTCTCAGCAATTGACTTAGTAGATTCTACTGCAGATTCCATTGAATACGATACTACTAACGAAACTGAAGATTCAGGGGATACCAGTCATGGTTTAACTATCTCCTCAGTAGTAACGGGTGCGATGGCAATAGCGGGAATTATAGACACAGATGCTAACGTCGCAGATGTTGCACCCACCGCAACTTATGGAGCTTTAGTAGGAACTGAAAAAGACTTTGGTTCTCAAGTCGCAGAATGTTCCTATAAACTTGAATCTGGCGCTGGTTCAGTTGACCTTAGATGGACAAAAGCTGCTACAGATGTCTCTTGGGCTATGGGTTGTACCTTTTATTCAGTA
>Ga0105103_10001315_pt1 | contig 13758 bp, 14 predicted proteins | sample PPLLaktember2015_2_FD_79107 | JGI IMG/M metagenome (GOLD analysis project Ga0105103, IMG submission 79107) | Freshwater sediment microbial communities from Prairie Pothole Lake near Jamestown, North Dakota, USA - PPLs Lake P7 Core (6) Depth... | ecosystem: Environmental > Aquatic > Freshwater >...
CGCTGCAGAAGCTCGTCAGCGAGGCGATCGTCTACGAAGACCCGGACCTGCTGGTCGTCAACAAGCCGGCCGGGGTGGCCGTGCACGGTGGCAGCGGCATGTCGCACGGCGTCATCGAGGTGCTGCGGGCCGTGCGTCCGGACGCCAAGGAACTCGACCTCGTGCACCGGCTCGACCGCGACACCAGCGGCTGCCTGGTCGTCGCCAAGCGCAGGGCGGCGCTGCGCGACCTGCACGCGCAATTCCGCGAGGGGCGGGCCGAGAAGCGCTACCTCGCCCTGGTCTGCGGCAAGTGGGATCTCGGCCAGAAGCGCATCGAGCTGCCGCTCGCCACAGGTGAGCGCCGCGGCGGCGAGCGGCACGTGGCCGTGCGCAGCCACGGGCAGATGGCGGTGAGCACCTTTCGGCCGGTGCAGTTCTTCGGCACCGCCGCGACCCTGATGGAAGTGGAGATCGGCACCGGCAAGACCCACCAGATCCGCGTGCACGCCGCATACGCCGGGCACCCGGTGGCGGGCGACGACAAGTACGGCGACCGCGAGCGCAACGAGGAACTGCGGCGCTACGGCGTCGAGCGCATGTTCCTGCACGCCGCGTCGATCGGCGTGGACCGCCCGGGCACCCACGAGCCGCTGCACGTGAGCGCGCCGCTCGGCGCCGAACTGCACGCCGCGCTCGAGGCGCTGCTCAAGGCACCGGGATCCCGGCGCGGCGAAGCGCGCCGCAGAGCCAGATCAAGGGCAGCCCGGTGAGGGCGGTCGGGTCCGTTGAATCGATGCGTTCGAACAGCGCGATGCCGAGCGACTCCGCCTTGAATCCGCCGGCGCAGTCGAGGGGTGCGTCGGCTGCGATGTAGCGCCCGACTTCGCCTGCTTCCAGCGCCCTGAAGCGAACCACGGTGCGGTCGAGGTGGGACTCCTCACGGCCATTTCGGCCGTCCACGACGTGCACGGCAGTGAGGAATTCGACCTCCTGCCCCGAGGACTGCAGCAGCTGGTCTGCGCAGCGCTCGACCGTGGCCGGTTTGCCGAGGATGTCCCGCCCTCGCACGGCGACCTGGTCGGAGCCGATCACGATGCAGCCCGGTCGGCGAACCGCCACGGCTTCGGCCTTGATTCGTGCGAGGCGCAAAGCCAGGTCGTCGGCAGGCTCACCGGGCGTGGGCTGCTCGTCGGTGCCGGGCGCCACGCAGTCGAACGCCACGCCGAGCCGTCCGAGCAGCGCGCGTCGGTAGGCGGAAGTCGAGGCCAGGATCAGGGGCGCGGCGGGCGAGGTCATCAAGGCACGCACCGCCGGCAACGCTGAACCTTGAAAAACAAGGGTTTAAGCTCCGATTCGTTTTGACAGGGGAAAGTCCGGTCCCTATGATACGCGCCCCATGTCGCGTGCCCCGGCCGATCTCGTGAATGCGGTCGAACTGGCCGGACGCGCCGCGAGGCTGGAGCGCACCGTCGGCCTGCCGCAATTGCCGCGGCTCGTCGAAGCCGGTGCGCTGGAGGGAACGCGGCTGCACGCCGAGCTCGAGTTCGGCAACCTCGAGGGCCGTACCACCGTCGCGGTGCAGGTCGACGGCGAGGTGTTCTTGCCGTGCCAGCGGTGCCTGCGGCCCTGCGCGTGCGACGTGGACGAATCGGCGTTGCTCGCGGTGGTCGCGCGCGACACCGACGAAGTGCCCGGCGGCTACGAGCCGTCGCTCGGCGATGCCGAGCGGCTCTCGGTCGGCGAGCTGATCGAGGAACAGGTGCTGCTCGGCCTGCCGCTGGTGCCGATGCACGCGACGGCCGCGGAATGCGGCGCGGCCGCGACCGCGATCGAGGCGGTCGCGGGCGAGCCAGCGGCGGACGAGAAGCAGAGACCTTTTGCGAACCTGCGGCAGCTGCTCGACAAGGGCGATGGCTGACCGCGACAGGAGACGAGATCATGGCAGTTCAGAAGAGCCGCAGGACCCCATCGACGCGCGGCATGCGCCGGACGCACGACAAGCTCAAGGCGCCGGCGCTGTCGGTCGACCGCACCAGCGGCGAGACGCACCTGCGTCATCGCATCACGCCTGACGGTTTCTACCGCGGCAAGAAGGTCATCGAGACCCCGGTGGCCGAGGAAGGCCAGGAATAAGCGCCGGCCGCGCCCGCGCATGAACGCCGGGCTCATCACGATCGCTGTGGACGCCATGAGTGGCGACCACGGTGCCGCCGTCGCGGTCCCCGCCGCGCTCGACGTCCTCACGACGACCCCCGACCTGCGGCTGCTGATCGTCGGCCGCGGCGAGGTCGTGCATCCTCTCGTGGCAGGCGCCGATCCCGCGCGCTGCACCGTGGTCGAGGCGAGCGAGGTCGTCGGCATGGACGAGCGTCCAAAGGACGCCGTCCGTCGCAAGAAGGACTCGTCGATGCGGGTGGCCGTCAACCTCGTCAGGAAAGGCGAGGCCGCGGCCTGCGTTTCTGCCGGCAACACGGGTGCGCTGCTCGCCACCGCACGCTTCGTGCTCGGCATGGTGCCCGGCATCGACCGTCCTGCCATCGTCTCCGCGGTGCCAGCTGCGCACGGCCAGACGGTGATGCTCGATCTCGGCGCCAATCCCGACTGCAGCGCCGAACACCTCGTGCAGTTCGCGGTGATGGGCTCGGTGATCGCCTCGGACCTGCACGGCGTCGATCGTCCGCGGATCGGACTCCTCAACATCGGCGAGGAGGAGATCAAGGGCACGGACGAACTGCGCGAGGCGCACCGTCGCCTCGTCGCCTCGCCGCTCAACTACCGCGGCTTCGTCGAGGGCAACGTCATCTTCTCGGGCGACGTGGACGTGGTGGTCACCGACGGCTTCTCGGGCAACATCGCCCTCAAGACCATGGAAGGGCTGGCGCGCTTCATCGGCAGCGTCATGCGCGAGGAGTTCACCGCAGGCCCGCTGCGCAAGCTCGGTGCGCTCGCCGCCTCTCCGGCGCTGCGCGGTCTCAAGCGCCGGCTCGATCCGGGCGCCTACAACGGCGCGAGCATGGTGGGTCTCGCCGGCGTGGTCATCAAGAGCCACGGCGGCGCAGATCGTGCGGCGTTCGCGAGCGCCGTGCGGGTGGCGATCGTGGAGGCACGCAAGGGCGTGCCCCGGCAGATCGGCGAGCTCATGTCGAGCGTCGCCGCTCCTCGGCCCGCCGGCGACGCATCCGCGACATGAGCTGAGTGCGCCGACGCGCGAGCGCTGCGTCGGTCGCGGCAGCCCGGCCCGCCGCGCTGCGACGCCGTGGCAGCGACGCGCGAAAGCGGCGGAATTCCTCGTACGCCTCGATCTCGTGGCGCAGCTCCCGGAACACGAGCTCGATCATCACGGCGTCGTCGAGCAGGCCGATGCCCGGGATGCTGTCCGGGATGATGTCCTCCGGGTCGCACACGTAGGCCAGCGCCGCAAGTACTGGGCCGCGCTCGCCGTCACGAAGCTTCCAGTCCCCGTCAGTGAGCATGGCGTGCAGCGTCGTGAGCTTGCCGAGCCGCTCGGTGATGAAGTCGGGCAGCCGGGAGCGCCTGAGCGCCCGGACGAGCTCGGCGGCCGCGCCGAGGATCTCCTCGTCGTCGGCGATGCCGACGGAAGCCCGCGACCGCTTGAGTTCGCGCCTGAAGTGGCGCAGGTCGCGATCGGTGAACTTGATGGTGATCTTGTACGGCATGACTTACCCCCGCCGCGCGGAAGGCTACTGTTGGAACTGCGGCGCGGTCAAACCGGTCGAACGGCTTGCACCCGGGCCTTTCCACTAGAATGCAGAGAATCGTCGCGAGGTTGCACAGGATGCGTCGTACCGTGAACTCCATCCGCCAGCTCCTCCCGGTGGCTGCGGCACTGCTCGTCGCGGGCACGGCGCGCGCCGGCGGCGCCGAGTACCTCATTCCGGACAATGGCGACAATGTCATCGGGGTCGTTACGACGGCCATCGCCGAGCACGACGATACGCTGCTCGACATCGGTCGACGACACGGCGTGGGCTACGAGGAGATCATCCTTGCGAACCCGGGCGTGGACCCGTGGCTGCCGGGTGCGGGGACGGAGGTCCTGATCCCCTCGAGGTTCATCCTGCCGGATGCGCCGCGCGAGGGCATCGTCGTCAACCTGCCCGAGCACCGGCTCTACTACTATCCACCCACCAAGCCCGGCCAGCGGCCGGTGGTGCGCACCTACCCGATCAGCACCGGGAAGATGGACTGGAAGACACCGCTCGGCGTGACGCGCATCGTCTCGAAGCAGGAGCGGCCGAGCTGGCATCCGCCGCAGTCGGTGCGCGAGGCGCACATCGCGCGCGGCGAGCCGCCGCTGCCGCCGGTGGTGCCGCCCGGTCCCGACAACCCGCTCGGCGAGCACGCCATGCGGCTCGCCATCCCGAGCGGTGCCTACCTGATCCACGGCACGAACCGCCCGGCCGGCGTGGGGATGCAGGTCACCTCCGGTTGCATCCGGCTGTTCCCCGAGGACATCGCCGAGCTGTACGGGTTCGTTCCGGTGAACACCAGGGTGAACCTCATCGACCAGCCGACCAAGGTGGGTTGGCTGCGCGGTACGCTCTACGTCGAGCGCCATCCGCTGCTCGAAGGCGCGAACGATCCCGGGCCCGGCGAGTTCGGTACGGTTCAGGCGCAGGTGGCGACATCGGCCGAGGGTCGGCCGGTGGACGTCGACTGGGACAGGGTCGACCACGCCTTCAAGGTGCAGAGTGGCGTACCGGCACCGGTCTCCCTGCCCCAAGAAAAACGCCGCGGGGTCACCGCGGCGTCTTCCGTCGATCCCTAGGACCGAAAGGGCTTACTTGCCCATCGAGCGCTTGAACGCGCGATCGATCTTCTCGTTGGTCGCGTCGCAGCAGGCCTGGGCGCCCTGGGCCGCCTGCAGCGCCTGGTTGGCGGTGCTCTGCGCGCTGCTCGCCGCATTGGCGGCGCTCGACGCGCTGGCGGAGGCAGCGTCGGCAGCCGACTTGGCAGCGGCGGCCTGCTGGGCAGCGGCGGCAATGGCCGCGTCGGCCTTGGCGACGTGATCGTTGAAGGTCGAGGTGCTGACGCAGCCCGTGGCCAGGACTGCAGCGGCGCCGATGGTCAGCGTCTTGATGATGGCGTTCTTCATGGTGTTTTCCTCGGAGAGTTGATTCGGAGCGAGTCAGACGGTCTACCGCACCGCTCGGGAAGCGAACTCGAGCGTCGCGCACGGCCGAACGGGCTAGATGGTACCCGATCCCGATCACAGGGAAAAGAAAATCCGTACTTATTAAGGGCTTGGCCCGTAGTCATGGTTGCCGCCTGCGCGGCCGTGGTGCACGTGCGACGTCAGGACCCGGACTCGAGGTCAGCTCGCAGTCGCTCGAGTTCGCGGCGCTCGCCACGGCAGCGCGAGCGTACGTACACCGACCAGCTGGTCATCGCGGCCACCACCAGCACCACCCACGCCACGAGCCACGGCGTGCGCTCGCGGCGGCGGATGCGCTCGAGGGCGAGATCGAGGTAGTCGCGCGTGGTCTCGCCGGCCGGTGTCCACAGGCCGCGGCGGTTGCTTGCCGAGAACTGCAGGGCCATTGCGGTCAGCCACAGCATCGCAAAGCCCCAGACAAAGGCGTCGAGGCCGCGCTCCGTGGCGAGCTGCCACGCGGCCACGCAGATGATCACGGCCGCGACCGCGTACTCCCCGACGGTTGCGAGCGCGAGGCGTCGGCCCTGCGCGAGCACGCGGCGGCGCAGGCCGTGCGGATCGTCGGCGCCATCGCCGTCGTAGCGCCGCCAGGTGTGCATCAGGGCATTCCAGTCGATCGTGTCGTTCATGGGCGATCTCCCGCTGCGGCAGGCCTTCGAGGGTGAGCAGCACCACCTCGCGATGCAGCGGCGGCAGGCCGCGGATGGCGGCGAGCAGGCGTTCGCGATCTTCGCGGGCCTGCGCGTCGCGCTCGAGTATCCGGGTGTTCATGTGGATGGTAGTCCCGGGTCCCCCGGAAACCTTACGACCGTCTGGCATCGCGTCCGCTTGACCTCTCGGCCCGTGGCTGTATATAAGAACAGTAACTGTTCATACATACAGGATGCCGCCATGGACGATCTCACCCCGCGCCAGCGCCAGGTCCTGCGCTTCATCCAGGAGGCGCTCGCCGAGCACGGCATGCCGCCCACCCGGGCGGAGATCGCCGAGGCGCTCGGCTTCAGGTCGGCCAACGCCGCCGAGGAGCACCTGCGCGCCCTGCAGCGCAAGGGCGTGCTCGATCTGCGCCCCGGCGCCTCGCGCGGCATCCAGCTGCGCGACTCGCTGCGCGAGCAGATGGGCCTGCCGCTCATTGGCCGCGTCGCCGCCGGCCGGCCGATCCTCGCCGAGGAGAACATCGAGGCCCACTACCAGATCGATCCGAATCTCTTCCAGCCGCGGCCGCACTACCTGCTCAAGGTGCGCGGCATGAGCATGCGCAACGTCGGCATCCTCGATGGCGACCTCGTCGCCGTGCACCGCACGCCCGAGGTACGCAACCGGCAGATCGTCGTGGCGCGCCTCGAGAACGAGGTGACCGTGAAGCGCTACCGGCAGGAAGGCACGGTGGTGTGGCTGCTGCCCGAGAACCAGGACTTCGAGCCGCTGCGCGTCGACCTCAAACACGAGTCGCTGATCATCGAGGGTGTGGTGGTCGGCGTCGTGCGACAGGAAGCGGGCCGGGCCTGAGGAAGGCGCATGCCGGTGTTCCTTCGGGTTCCATCCACCACCGTCCGCGATCCGTCCCGACGTCCATGTCTTCTGATGCCCTGGAGCAGTTGCTGCGTCATCCCTCGCTGTGGCGTGCGCGGCAACGGGACACCATGGGCGGGCCACCGGGATTGCCCACCGGTTACACGGCCCTCGACCTCTGCCTGCCCGGCGGCGGCTGGCCGTCGCAGGGGCTCATCGAGGTGCTCGCCGATCGCACGGGCATCGGCGAGCTGAGCCTGCTGCTGCCAGCGCTCGCGCGGCTGTGCGGCGAGGGGCGTGAGGCCGGCTGGCTCGCCTGGATTTCGCCGCCACATCCACCGTATGCGCCGGCGCTCGCTGCCTGCGGCATCGACGTCGGCCGCGTGCTCGTCGTGCGTGCCCCGCCGGCGGAGTGGGCCATGGAACAGGCGCTGCGCTCGGGCGCCTGCAGCGCGGTGCTCGGCTGGGCCGCCTGTCGCGACCGGCAGAGCCTGCGGCGCCTGCAACTCGCCGCCGAGCAGTCGGGTTGCCTCGCGGTGCTGTTCCGCCGGCTGCGCGACGGTCACGAGCCTTCCCCCGCGGTGCTTCGCATCGCGCTCTCGAGCGACCGGGACGGCCTCGAGGTTCGCATCCTCAAGAGCCGCGGCGGCCGTGCCGCGAGCGTGCGGCTCGGCTGGATCCGCGCTGCGGCGCCCGCGCAAGCGCACTGAACATGGCGCGGCCCGGTCAGCCTCGGGTGACGCCCGATGTCCTGCCGTCGCCGGCCACGGCGCCCGATCCCGCGCCGCGCGATCGGCCCGTCCTGCCGAGGGTGCTCGGCGGAGGGCGCCGCCGCGGCACGGACGGATCCGTCGCAGCTGCGCCAGTCGCCCGCGAGCTGTGGCTGGCGGTCCACCTGCCTCATTACATGCTCGAGTCGCTGGACCTGCGCGCTGCGACGACCGACGGCGCGGCGCAGGCCTGCGGCGCCGCGCCCGTCGTGGTCGTGGATGTCGGGCGGGGCGGCAAGGTGGTCTGCGACTGCGACGCGCGGGCCGCGGCCGCCGGCGTCGTACCCGGCATGGCGCTCAATTCGGCCCTGGCGCTCGAGCCCGGCCTGCGGGTCGCCTCGCGTGAGCCGCGCCGCGAGCGGGCGCTCCTCGATGCACTGGCGACGCTGGCGCAGGAGTTCACCCCGCGGGTCAGCCTCGAGCCGCCGGACGGCGTGCTGCTCGAGGTGCGCGGCAGCCTGCGCCTGTTCGGCGGCGCGCGGGCGCTGTGCGTGCAGCTGCGCGAGCGGCTGCAGGCGCGCGGGCTCGAAGCCCGCCTGGCGCTCACGCCGGCGCCGCTCGCCTCGCTGTGGTTCGCGCGCGCGGGCGAGGAGGTGGCCTTGCGTCGACCGGACACGCTGCCGTCACGGATCGCGCCGTTGCCGCTCGGGGTCACGCGCTGGCCCGCGCGCACTTTGCAGGCGCTCTCGACCATGGGCGTGCGCATCGTGGGCGATTGCGTGCGCCTGCCCCGCGATGGCTTCGCACGTCGCTTCGAGCCGCGGTTGCGCCTCGAACTCGACCGCGCCCTCGGCCGGGCGCCCGATCCGCGCGCGAGTTTCATCGCCGCCGAGCGCTGCACCCTGCGTCGCGACCTCGAGCCCGAGATCACCGACATCGTGCGATTGCGATGCGTGGTCGAGCCCCTGCTCGATGAGCTGTGCGCGCATCTCCGCGCACGGGGTGCGGCCATCGACTCGCTCGAGCTGCGACTGCTGCACCGAGAGGCGCCCGCGACGCGGCTGCGCCTGCGGTTCGCCGAGCCGGTCGCGGTGGCCGGGCGCATCGCGGCGTTGCTGCAGGAGCGACTCGCGCGCACGGAGCTGCCCGCCGCAGTGCGCTCGGTACGCCTGCGCAGCGGGGCACCGCTCGAGGCGTGCGAAGAGGTCGCCGACCTGTTCGCACGCGATCGGCGGCACTCCGCGGCCGTGCCGCAGCTGGTCGAGCGCCTGCGCGCCCGTCTGGGCGGCGAGGCCGTGCATGGCCTGTGCCTCGTGGCCGAGCATCGCCCCGAGGCGGCCCAGAGGAGCGGAGACATCCTCGTTCCAGACTTGCCGGCGCGCGCGCTTGCGGAGAGGTCGAGGGATGAGACTGGAGGGGCCGCCGCGCCGCGTCCCGTCTGGCTGCTCGCCGTGCCGCAGCCGCTCGAGGGCGGGGATCCACCGCGCTACGAGGGTGCGCTCGAGATAGAGGAAGGGCCGGAGCGCATCGAGTCGGGCTGGTGGGACGGCGGCGACGTGCGGCGCGACTACTACGTCGCTCGCAACCCGGCTGGCGTGCGCCTGTGGATCTTCCGCGAACGTCGGGCTGCGGGTGGCTGGTTCCTGCACGGCGTGTTCGGCTGAGGAGGGCGTGGCGCGCGCATGTCCTACGCCGAACTGCACTGCCTCACCAGCTTCAGCTTCCTGCGTGGCGCCTCGCAGCCGGAGGAACTCGTCGAACGTGCGGCCGAACTCGGCTACGCGGCGCTCGCCATCACCGACGAGTGCTCCGTCGCAGGCGTCGTGCGCGCGCACGGCGCGGCGCGCGAGCACGGGCTCAAGCTCCTCATCGGCAGCGAGTTGCGCATCGACGACGGCCCGCGGCTCGTGCTGCTCGCGTGCAACCGGCGTGGCTACGGGCAGCTCTGTCGTCTCATCACGCGCGGCCGGCGCGCGGCCGGGAAGGGCAGCTACCGGCTGGTGCGCGCCGATTTCGGCGGGATCGCTGCCGTCGCTTCGGTCGCATTCGCCGGAGTGCCTGTCGCTGGATTGCCGGTCGGGGACAGTTCCGAGTCGCTCCCCGATACTCGCTTGGTCGGAACTGTCCCCGACCGGCAATCTTCGGCGATGGTGGTCGGCGCGGCGGACCGAGCCGGAGTGCGGGCCGGACCCCACTTCGACAAAGCGAGTATCGGGGAGCGACTCGAAGTGGGGTCCGGCCCGCATTCCGGCGAACCCGACCCGCGATCTCACGGACGGCATTCTGGCGTGGACGACCAGCGGTCGCCCGATCACGGTCTCGAGTTGAGCGACTGCCTCGCGCTGTGGCTGCCCGGCCCGACGCCCGACGAGGAGCACGGACGCTGGCTCGCGGGCCGCTTTCAGCACCGACTGTGGATCGCCGTCGAACTGCTCACCACCGGCCAGGATCGCCGCCGCCTCGCGGCGCTCGAGCAGCTGGGGCGCGAGCTTTGCCTGCCGCTCGTGGCCGCGGGCGACGTGCACATGCACGTGCGCGGCCGGCGTGCGCTGCAGGACGTGCTCACCGCCACGCGCGTCGGCGTGCCCGTGGACCGGGCGGGCTTCGCGCTCCACCCGAACGGCGAGCGCCACCTGCGCCCGCTGCCGCGGCTCGCCGAGCTCTACCCGCCCGGGCTGCTCGCGGCGACGCTCGAGATCGCCGCGCGGTGCACGTTCTCGCTCGACGAGCTGCGCTACGAGTACCCGCGCGAGATCGTCCCTGCGGGCGAGACGCCCGCGAGCTGGCTCGCCCACCTCACGGCCGAGGGCGAGCGGCGGCGCTGGCCCGGGGGCACGCCCGCGACGGCGCGCGCGCTCATCGACCACGAGCTCGCGCTCATCGCCGAGCTCGGCTACGAGGCCTACTTCCTCACGGTGCACGACATCGTGCAGTACGCGCGCTCGCGGGGCATCCTCTGCCAGGGCCGCGGCTCGGCCGCCAACTCCGCCGTGTGCTTCTGCCTCGGCATCACCGAGGTCGATCCCGCGCGCATGTCGCTGCTCTTCGAGCGCTTCATCTCGCGCGAGCGCAACGAGCCGCCGGACATCGACGTCGACTTCGAGCACGAGCGGCGCGAGGAGGTGATCCAGTACCTCTACACGAAGTACGGCCGGCACCGCGCCGCGCTCGCGGCTACGGTGATCTGCTACCGGCCGCGCAGCGCGCTGCGGGACGTGGCGAAGGCGATGGGGCTCGATCCGCTGCAGGTCAATGCGCTCGCCCGCTCCATGCAGTGGTGGGACGGCTCGCGCATCGCCGAGGAGCGCGTGCGCGACGTCGGCCTCGATCCCGCCAATCCCGTGCTCGCCCGCGTGCTCGCGCTGGCCCGCGCGCTGCTCGGCTTCCCGCGCCACCTCTCGCAGCACGTGGGCGGCTTCGTGATCGCCCGCGACCTGCTCGAGGAACTGGTGCCGGTCGAGAACGCGGCGATGCCCGAGCGCACGGTGATCCAGTGGGACAAGGACGACCTCGACGCGCTGGGGCTCCTCAAGGTGGACGTGCTCGGCCTCGGCATGCTCAGCGCCATCCGCCGTGCCTTCGACCTGATCGAGCGCCACCGCGGCACGCGCTGGACACTCGCCAGCGTGCCGGCCGAGGACCCGGCGGTGTACGACATGATCGGGCACGCCGACACGGTGGGCGTGTTCCAGATCGAGTCGCGGGCGCAGATGGCGATGCTGCCGCGCCTGAAACCCCGCAGCTACTACGACCTCGTCATCGAGGTGGCGATCATCCGCCCCGGACCGATCCAGGGCGACATGGTCCACCCGTACCTGCGCCGCAGGAACCGACTCGAGCCCGTCAGCTACCCGAGCCCCGAGGTCGAGGGCGTGCTCAAGCGCACGCTCGGCGTGCCGATCTTCCAGGAGCAGGTGATGCAGCTCGCGATCGTCGCGGCCGGCTTCACGCCCGGCGAGGCCGACCAGCTGCGCCGCGCCATGGCGGCGTGGAAGCGCAAGGGGGGCTTGGGGCACTTCGAGGAGCGCCTCACGCGCGGCATGCGCGAGCGCGGCTACCCGGAGGAATTCGCGCAGCGCATCTTCCAGCAGATCCTCGGCTTCGGCGAGTACGGGTTCCCCGAGTCACACGCGGCGAGCTTCGCGCTGCTGGTGTACGTCTCAGCGTGGCTCAAGCGCCACGAGCCGGCGGCGTTCACGGCCGCGCTCATCAACAGCCAGCCGATGGGCTTCTACGCGCCCTCGCAGCTCGTGCAGGATGCACGCCGCCACGGCGTCGAGGTGCGCCCCGTGGACGTGCGCGTGAGCGACTGGAACTGCACCCTCGAGCCCGGAGCCGGCGGCGAGCCCGCGCTGCGGCTCGGACTGCGTCTCGCCAGGGGCCTGCCGGAGGCGGCTGCGCGCCGGCTCGTTGCGGTACGCACCGCCGGTGGCGTGGAGGACGTGCAGTCGCTCGCGAACCGGGCTGCGCTCGACCGGCGCGAGCTCGGTTGCCTCGCGGCTGCCGGCGCGCTCGCCTCGCTGGCGGGTAACCGCCACCGCGCGGCGTGGAACGTGGCCGGGGTCGAAGCGGCGCTGCCCGTCTTTCCCGAGCCGCGCATCGCCGAGGGCATCCCGCTCCTGCGCGCGCCGCGCGAGGGCGAGGACATCGTCGCCGACTACGCCCACACCGGGCTCACCCTTCGCCGTCACCCCGTCGCGCTGCTGCGCGAGCGACTCGCAGCGCGCGGCTGCGTCCCGGCCGTCGGGTTGCGCGAGCTGCCGTCGGGGTCGACGGTCCGCACCGCGGGCCTCGTCATCACGCGCCAGCGTCCAGGCACCGCGAGCGGCGTCACCTTCGTGACGCTCGAGGACGAGAGCGGCAGCATCAACCTGATCGTGTGGCGCGACGTCGCCGAGCGGCAGCGCCGCGCACTGGTGGGCTCACGGCTGATGGGCGTGGCGGGCGAGCTGCAGGCGGAGGGCGAGGTGCTGCACGTGATCGTGCGGCGGATCGTGGACCTGTCGAGCTGGCTCGGCGCGCTCACGGCGCCGTCGCGGGACTTCCACTAGGCGGGCGGGCCACTCACCGCCGGCGCGTCCGCTTCGGGCCGTCGCCGATGTCGTAATCGTCGAAGTCGAGCAGCAGCTCCGAGGTGCGCTTCTGCTCCATCAGCCGCTCGAGCTTGCGCCACGCGGGCTCGGCGCCTCGCGCTGCGCTGCGCTTGCGCTTGTCGAGATCCTGCATGAGACGATCGACGTCGAGGGACTCCTCGTCGCCGGAGGCCTCTTCACCGTCTTCGTCCTCGAATTCTTCGGACTCTGGCTTCTCGCTCATCGGACCGACCCTGGAGCTCGCCGGGCCCCGGATGGCGCGACTTATACTTCGGCTTCCGTGACACGGCAAGCGCGCACCAACACGGATGCCAACGCCGCCCGATTCAGTGCAGAAGGCTGGCCATGCGCCGCCGGGCGGCGGGCACCAGATCATTCGATTCGCCGAGCACGTCGAACGCCGCGAGCAGGCTGCGCCGACCGAGCTCGTCGCCGAACCTGCGGTCGCGTCTCAGCAGTTCGAGCCACTCGGTGAGCGCCGTGGCGTAGTCGCCCGCCAGCGCGTGGTGGGCGGCGAGCGCGTGCCGGGCGGCGGCGTCCGCCGGATCGCGCTCGAGGCGCGCCCTGAGCGAGAGGACGTCGGGTTCGACCACTGCTGTTTCGAGGAACGAGAGCCGTGCCCGCAGCGATGGCAGCGTGGGGTGCTCCGGCTGCTCCGCCGCGAGCGCGGCGATCGCCGCGGCGGCGGCAACGGGGTCGCGGCGCCCGAGCTGGGTCTCGGCCGCGGTGCGCAGGTCCGGCGTGTCGCCGGACGGTTCCGTTGCGTCGAGGTGGCGGTCGAGCATCGCCCGCACGGCGGACTCCGGCTGCACGCCCACGAACTGGTCCACGACCTCGCCGTTACGGAACAGCATGACCGTCGGGATGCTGCGGATGTTGAGGTGGCCCGCGACGCGCGGCGCTTCGTCGGTGTTGAGCTTCGCCAGCGTGAAGCGGCCCGCGTAGTCGTCCGCGATGCGATCGAGCATCGGCATGAGCGTGCGGCAGGGCCCGCACCACGGGGCCCAGAAGTCCACGAGCACCGGCCGCGACGAGGATGCCTCGACCACGGCCTGCATGAAATTCTGGTCGGTCGCGACGATCTTGTGGGGGCTGTCCGCCATGCTCGAACCTCCGGCGCGGGACGCGGATTCTCGGCGGCATGCCGGCTGCCGGCAAGGGGGGGCGCTCCGCTATACTCGCGCGCCGTCCGGGGACAGCTTCAAGGAGTCTGAATCATGGTTCGACGTCTGGTTTCCGGCCTGCTCGCAGTGGCGCTTTTCGCCTCGACCGGAAGCGCCCCCGC
>Ga0105103_10001317_pt1 | contig 13732 bp, 30 predicted proteins | sample PPLLaktember2015_2_FD_79107 | JGI IMG/M metagenome (GOLD analysis project Ga0105103, IMG submission 79107) | Freshwater sediment microbial communities from Prairie Pothole Lake near Jamestown, North Dakota, USA - PPLs Lake P7 Core (6) Depth... | ecosystem: Environmental > Aquatic > Freshwater >...
AGACCTCTGTCGGGCGTTAATAAAACGAGCACCGTGGAAAACCATAGCCGGAATATTAAACGGGTTGAAGGATCAGGAACCGGAGAGCATCCGTAGAGCAATTTTAGGATATTGTCAATCCATCCTACTCAAGGGTGGGGATAACGATGTTGCTGGACTTATTATGGAAATGTGTATGGAACCGTTCTACAACTCCGGTTTTCCTCAACTCGTATTTGTATGTTATTCTATAACCAAGAACTGATATGACCAGACAGGAATTAAGACTACTGTATAAAAGACAGACGGGGAAAAATCCGTACTTGGATAATAGACTTCGTCAGCTTTCGATCATAGACAATTATCGAGTATATCAAGACTACGTTCAATGGTTGGAAGAGGAACTGATACGTTTAAAGGAACTTAAACGAAAATTATTGCCTTGGGAAAAATAATTATTAACTTAAAAACATCCGATTATGAAAGTAAAATTAGCAGAAGCGTTACTCAGACGCAAAGAACTTAACGAAAAAATTGATCAACTCAAGAAGATCAATGTACAAGGGCTTTTTGAAGTAAAAGCTCAACGCAAGAATGTTACCGAAAACATTGACGACATTGTTGTCTCGGTTCCAAAGATTACTCTGGCACAGGTTGCCGCAGGGTATGACTGGTATGCCAAACAACTCCGTTTGGTTGATGCTGCAATTCAGCAAGCTAACTGGACTACCGAAATTGAGGTAGGAGTGGATGTTATGAAGGATTACACTGAAGCAAAACCTGAATAATTATGAGTATGGATTCAGAAGAAAAACAGGCGACCGCTATGGTCATTAAATGGAGCACCCTCAGTACTCTGTTACTTGTCTTCCTTATATTTGGAGGAATGATAGGATGCCCCCGTTACAAAGTGTATCAACAGAACCTACGTGGTAAAGCCGACTTGGCGGAGGCTACACAGAATCGACAGATTGCTATACAGGAAGCGATGGCAAAGTATGAATCTGCCCATTATATTAAGCAAGCAGACAGTGTACGGGCGGTAGGCGTAGCGATAGCGAACCACATAATCGGACGCAGTCTGCGGGATAATGAGGAGTATCTGCGTTGGTTATGGATTACGGATGTGGCAGGAGCAAACATCGACAAGACTATTGTTTATGTCCCTACCGAAACCAATCTGCCTATACTTGAAGCGAATAGGTTACAGACACCAACTACGGTGAATGTAGAAATCCCTAAAGAAGAAGAAAAAATGTTTAATAGTCACAAATCAATAGCTGACAATAAACTACTATTTGGTAGTAAACCAAATTAATTATGATACAAGCAGGATATAGACATCGTGATCCCTTTGAGATCAGCCTGATGGACTGTGGCACAATACCACAAGATGTTGAACTCCTGCTTTAAGTTCTTTGAAATAGTGGGCGTGGGGGTGAAGGTTTGCACTGTACCTTAAACAGTCCCGAACCGGATCGGGTAACGCAATCAAGATGGCGATCTTTAAACGTGAACTGTGGGTTCAAATCCCATCAAAGGTCTCCAGCGATGGTTTTACCTTTGTGGCGGAATGGTAAACGCAACTGTATGTTAAACAGCGAAATAGACAAAGCTGACAGGAGTCTATAAAAACAGTCAGGTAACTCCGAATATGATAACCATTAATAGCGATTGACCGATTAACCGAATATGATTACACTCGATTTTAGACTACAATAATTCCGAATGACCACACCCCCGACACTATTTCTTTTAAAAACTAAAAGGTATGGACTACGAAAAAGACATAAGAATTGAAGAATCTGCTCTCGATGTAGAGTGGTTGGACCAATCGAGCCTAATGTTTCGATATGCTCAGAACGCTGCCGAATGCCGAAGGAAACTAGACCTAGCCAAAGAGGCTTTGGATTTTGTACGAGCCGAATTGGATAAGGAAATACGAACCAGTCCCGAAGATTTTGGAATAGAAAAGGTTACAGAAGCCGTAGTCCAAAACGCTATCATAACGCAGGAACGTTACAAAGAGGCTAATGTAAACTTTATTAACAGGAAGTTTGAAGCCGATATTGCACAGGGAGCGGTACGTGCCGTAGATGCTCGTAAGGATGCCCTGGAAAATCTCGTCCGGTTAAACGGTCAACAGTATTTTGCCGGACCAAAGATGCCTCGTGATTTATCCAAAGAACGGGAAGATCGGGAGGCTCGTACCAAAGAAGTTAATGCAGGTATAGCTAGTAAAATGAGAAGGAGGCATATAGTATGACATGGACTATATTAGGAGCGATCGTAGGCATCATAATAGGACTTATACTAATCATGTTCTTTGTATTCCTTTTTAGCCGGATACAAATGAAAGCCTGGTTGCAAGAAGTAGAATATTTTTTAAACGATAAATTCCATAATAGTAAAATTAATCAAAATGAAGAAACAAAAGAGTAGTTTTAAAGGAAAGGTTATTTCCAGTTCAGACAAACAAAGAAGAACGTCCTACGGGTATTTGAATTTACCCAAGGATGTAAAGGTTTTTAGTTTAGCGGAGAACACACGCTCATGTAAAATAGACTTCCTACCTTATGTAGTGACTAGTCCTAAACACCCTGAGCAGGATAAAAAAGAGGGTATCGCCATTGCAGGGGCTTTATGGTACCGTTTCCCTTTCAAGATTCACCGTAATGTAGGAACGGCTAACGCAACCGTAGTATGCCCTACTACGTTTGGAAAGAAATGCCCGATCTGTGAACATCTCATCAAGCGTATTAAAGAGGGAGCCGATAAGGAAGAAAGATCAGCACTGAGAGCCAAATCAAGGAGTTTGTACCCTATAATTCCTTTGGGGTTGGATAAATTTGAGGAAGTAGTCCATGTATGGGATATGGCTGATGCTCTATTCCAAGATACTCTTATTGACGAATTGAAGGAAAACGAAGACAATGAGGACTTCTTTACTCTCGATAATGGTAAGACGGCTAACGTCCGGTTTAAATGGGAATCCCTGGGAGGACATGCCTACCCTGAAGCCAAGAGCATTAACTTTACGGAACGGGAAGCCTATGAGGAAAGTATTTTGGAATCGGTTCCTGCTCTGGATGAACTGTTAAAAGAAACTTCCTATACGGAAATATTTAACAAGTTCTTCGACTTGGAAGATGAGGAAGATGGAGGTACATTGGAGGAGGAGCCTGAGGAAGAGGAGGAGGAGGAAGCCCCCGCTCCAAGAACAAGAAAACATACCAAGCCGGAACCGGAGCCTGAAGAAGAGGAAGAGGAAGAACCTGAAGAGGAAGAGGAGGAGGAAGAACCGGAACCTGCAAAAACAGTTACCCGTACCCGCAAACCCGCTCCCAAACCAGAACCAGAACCTGAGGAAGAGGAAGAGGAGGAAGAGGAGGAAGAACCAGAACCACCAAAAACCGTTAAGAAAGGAACTGCTCCTGCTACAGGTAAGTCCGTTAAAAGTAAAGACAAATGTCCTTATGGGCATAGGTTTGGAATAGATACTGACAAATTCAAAGACTGCGATACCTGCGAAATATGGGACGATTGCAGTGATGAAAAGGAAAAAAAGAAATAACATGACTATCTTTAAAAAGGAAGTTCCAGACAAGTATTTCGTGGGGGTGCTTTTTACCCCCCACCTTTTTAAATATTTGTCTTTATATGTTCTGGCTAAAGGAACGGATAAATCCAAAACCATTCGAGGGCAAATGGAAGTTTGGATGGAAGATTGTAAAAAGCAAAGCCCAGAAGAAGTATTAATCCATGAACTGGTACGAAAGATTATTGACGAGTGGATCGCTAGGAAATCGGGATTGACCGTAGTTACCTTTGCCAACTTTAAGAAAGAGACAGAATATGACTTGATGGACAAAGGGATTGATAAGGAGTATATTCAAATAATATTGGATCAATTGGAGCGACATGAAGCGCACAAGAAAACCAGAACCCCTCAGTGATCAGATGAAAAGACGAGTAAATACAGTACCAGACAAAAAGGAGGAATACGATGGCAACTTCGGATGTATTATTAGTACAGGGAGTACCCTTGTTGATTTGGCTATTTCTGGGGGCAGAGTTAGAGGTGGAGGAATCCCAGGAGGGGTACTTGTTGAAATATTCGGTCCAAGTTCCAGTGGAAAGACTGTTATGCTATGTGAGATCGCAGGGGATGTACAGCGAAAAGGAGGAGAGGTAATGTTTCATGATCCCGAAGCAAGGCTAAATACAACATTTGCAAAGGTGTTTGATCTAGACACCAAGGAGATAGCTTACTCTAACCCTAACACCGTACCGGAAGTGTTTGAGGCAGTACGGGCGTGGAAACCGGAGAACCCGAAAGTCGTCAACGGAATATTTGCTGATAGTCTTGCTGCCCTTTCTACCGATATGGAAATGGATAAGGAGGACGGGGACAAAATGGGAATGCGTCGGGCAAAGGAGTTTTCGGAGGAGTTACGCAAGACCTGTCGTATTTTAACTAGGGATAATCTGCTAATGGTTTGCTCTAATCAAGTTCGGGAAAATGCAGATCCACGTAGTTTCCAAAAGTTTAATACGCCAGGAGGGTTAGCCATAGGCTTTTACGCTAGTCTACGCTTAAAGACCAATATTATTCACAAGCATAAGGTAGATAAAACGTATGCCGGTAAGGAAATATCCCGAATCATAGGCGTTCGAGCCGAAATAGAAGTGTATAAAAGTTCTATTTGGAAGCCCTTCCGTACCGCCCCCATCACTATCATATTCGATTACGGGATAGATGATATAAGGGAAAACCTTCAATTCGTTAAAGGATTTTCCAAACAGGGAGTTTATACCATTGGGGGAAAGGCTTTGGATAAATCTATGGAAGCCTCTATACGAATGATCGAGCAGGATAAACTAGAACATGAACTCCAAGAGGAGGTAATAGACCTTTGGGAGGATATAGAAAAGAAATTTGAATCGGAACGAAAACCTAAACGGTAATGGAAAGAGTAAAATTATTAGCTATATGCAGAAAGAACTGTGACTGTTGCCATATGGTAACTCTTACAGTTCTAGGTTCTTTCAACAAGAAGGGCATATTCGTCGATAACATAGAAGGGGATTGGAATGTAGAACTACCCCCAGATACAAAGCTTGAATTTAGGAAATTTAAAGAAGGAAAAAGGTACACTATCGATATTTATGATGCATCAATTTAAACATTAATCAAATGGAAAAACTACTTCTCATTCTTGGTAGTATTGCTTTTATAGTTATAGTAGCAATACTCTTTGCCTTCCCCATAAAATGGCTATGGAATTGGCTGATGCCCGTTATTTTCGATTTGCCAAGAATAAATGTCTGGCAAGCATTGGGGTTGAACATACTCTCGGCACTTTTACTTAAATCATATAAGTATAAACCAAAAAACAATTAATCAAATGAAAAACCCATTTAAAGAAGACAATGGTTATTCAGACGTAATAACCAAAGTACACACCGAATTTGCTACTGCCGGAGATAAACTCTATGCAGAAGCAGTAGCCATCCTTAACTCTATCAACCTCCTCAATGAGGACAAGGTAAAGCGACTCAAGAAACTAGGATTTGTAGCCACTCCCGAAGTCCGTCAGGCTGAAGAGGTTATTGCAAAGCGGAAGCTAAATGCCGATACCGTAAAGACTGTAAAGTATTACAGGGAGCAGTACCCGTTGCAGAAGTTCATTACCGAAACACAGGTTAAGGAGATATGCAAGAAGTACGGACTCATATACGGCAAGGTGAGTTCCTATGTAGGCTTTGTACCTGAAAGCAAACTCAAGCTAATGGAGGATTTTGTGCTGAAAGAAAAGGATGCCTGTTATTATCTGTCCAATCCTTCTTGGGGATTAGGAGGGAGGGAAGGCATGCCTATTAGTTATGAGGAATACCTGTCGTGCAAAAGGGATGGGAGTTCAAGGGCTTACATGGACAACCAGTTCCTTATTGCTGCCCCTGCCAAAGATTTCAACGTATCTGCAAGGGAAGAGATAAAGGACTTTAAGATCACAAACAAGCCCGTTCCTGACCCTGTCGTTCTTGCCCCCGTAAAAGGCGGTTATCTTATTGTTGCTGCATGGGGAGAGGAAGCAAGTGATCCCCTCGTTGTAAACGACATAACAAACTAGCGATGAATGAGAAGCACGAACTTTGGTGCCATGCGTGTGAACAATACGTACAGTTCGACCTGGATATTTCCCGTGATGGCAATTACGACATAATCTGCCCAAAGTGCGGTCATCATCACTATCGGGTAGTCACAAATGGCAAGATAACAGACACCCGATGGGGCAGGGATGCCTCTCAGCAGCAGGTATTATCGGTTTGGGGAAATAACTATATTACCGTTTCCACAGGCACTTCCTACTCCACGTACAGTGTCTATTATACGACTACAGGAGGAGATTATTTTACTCAAACGGCTTGGTCAAACTCAACGGCGTCAACAACTTATTAAATAATTAATTATGGAAGAAAACAAAACAGTTCGGCTCAAAGGGATAGCTTATCCAAAGCATATTTACGTATGGAAGCAACGTCATCCCCATCGTTGGAAACTACGTCAATTTATCAAACGCATCTTTAAACCACTAGGAATCCATGTCAAATTCCAATATCCTGACGAATGACCCCTCGTTTACTGCTTGGGGATGGGCAATAGTCACTCCTGCCGGAAAGGTGCTTGTCCGTGGGTGTATTAAAACTGCACCTGAGCATAAGAAAACTCGTATAAGGGTATCTGATGACCGTTCACGCAGGGCGGGAGAGATTACCCGAATACTGCTAGTGCTGATAAGGAAATGGAACGTGGGACTGATCCTAAGCGAATCTCCTCACGGTAGTCAGAACGCCCAGGCTGCCGTTATGATCGGGATAGTAACAGGGATTACTACGGCTATTGCCGAGTGTCTTCAAATACCAATCGAATACTACTCCGAGCAGGATAGCAAGAAGGCGGTGTTAGGCAAGAAGGCTGCAACGAAAGAGGATATGATTGAAGCCATAGACCGTCTGTACGAAATGGATTGGGCCAACGTGAAGTATTTCGATGAAGCCGTAGCTGATGCGATGGCGGTATTCCATGTAGCAAAGCAACAGAGTCAAATGATTAAGATGATGGGAAGATGAAGATAATAGCAAACACGAGGGTTTCCAAGGTGGAACGGGATAGTTGGAAAGGGGATATGAAAATACATGAGGAATCCCTTATCCGCAAAGAACTGCTGACGAAGATAGTAGACCACCTGATGGCTTATCCAGCCATATTTAAGAAAGACGAGCATCAGGATGAGTACGGAGAGAGTACAGAGTACCGAGCCGAACTAATGGTGTTTACACCGAGTTCGATACGGGAAACGTTACACGACTTGAGGGAGCGATACCAAATTCCCCTTTCGGCTATGCAAGACCTGTGGAGTAAATTAATAAAAGACTTATGATCAAATCACTAACTATACAAAACTTTCAGAGTCATGGCAAATCCAAACTTGAATTCCACCCAGGGGTCAATGTCATTGTGGGAAGCAGTGATAGCGGAAAATCCGCAATTATTAGAGCAATGCGTTGGATCATATACAATCGACCATCTGGTGATTCTATTCGGTCATGGTGGGGAGGGGAAACAAGTTGCGAAATTACTGTTGACGGAAATGGCATTACTCGATGTAGAGGGAAAGTGGATAAGTATCAGATACAAGTTGAAGGGAAAAACGTACAAGAATTTAAGGCTATTGGTACTTCAGTTCCAGAGGAAGTCAGTAGGCTTCTTAATATTGATACCATAAATCTTCAATATCAACTCGACTCCCCGTTCCTCCTAAGCGTCAGTGCGGGCGATGTAGCGAAGCATTTTAACGCAGTAGCCCGATTAGATAAGATTGATACGGGCATGAGCAATGTCAATTCAGCCATACGTAGCCTGGAGCAGGAAATAAAGTATAAGGAGGGGCAGGAAAAGATATTGCAGGAAGGAGTGTCCAAATATGACCACCTTGAAAAGTTTGAGGCAGAGGTAGAGGTATTGGAAGAGAAGGAAAAACAATTCGATACACTTTGGCATAGGAGAAGTAAGTTAGGTGGAATAATCCTTGATTACAATATGGTCAAGGAAGATATTGAAAGGTATGCTCCTTTACTCGTATTGGAAGAACAGGTAAACGCTACACTTGATCTGATAAAGCAAAGGAACGCCCTAGAGGAGAAAGCAAACAGTCTAGGAAATCTGATGCAAAATCTATTCCTTGTTCAGGACGATATTGAGGATGCACAGGAGTATGTTAAGGACGAAGCACAGGTAAATACGGTATTAGGTTTATATAAGACTAAAAACACCCTTAATTTAACGTTTGCAGGGCTACGTAAGCTACTTTTAGACTTAAACTACGTAGATATATTACTTAATAAACAAACGGCTAATTTAACGCTGTTACAGGCTAAATTTAAAAAGGAGTTTCCAAGTATATGTCCGTTGTGCGGACAGGAGGTAAAGCATGGACCGAATAATAGGTTATAAACTAGAAGGGCATACCCCAGTGCCTGTTACAAGTATGGAGGAGTGGGCTAAAACCTTTGATATAGATAATCGCAGGGTAGCCTTAACAGAAATGCCCAATGGAGATCGTATCTCCACAGTATTCCTAGCAATGGATCATGGATGGCGTTCTCCTGTTCCCATATTATTTGAAACGATGATATTTGGAGGGGAGCATGATCAGTATTGTGAACGCTATGCTACATGGGAAGAGGCAGAGGAGGGACATAAACGAGCAGTAGAATTATACGAAAGAGGATTTAAGACAGATGGCAGCAATTGATGGATTAAATTTTGGGCAACAGCTTTGTAAGATACTAAAGCTAGACTCAAGCAAGACTCAGAGTATAGTAATTTCAGTTAAGAATGACGATGCCATAAAGGTACACGTCATCCAATACTTGCAACAGGATGAGGCAAACGCAATAACCGATATGCTTAAAAATTATCAATTAGAACCCAACCCAAATGCAGAGGACAAGGACAAACCCGACGGAGAAACCCTCGTTAATTTTATGCAGTGATTTTCACCTACGGGAGGATACCCCCGTATGCTGGACAGGTGATTTCCAAAAGGAACAATGGGAGAGCGTAAACTTTGTAAAGAAGTTGCAAAAACAATATGATTGCCCTGTCTTCCATGCTGGCGATTTATTTGACCATTGGAAACCCTCACCTTGGTTATTAAGCATGGCTATGACGTTCCTGCCCGATAATTTTTACTCAATCTACGGGCAACACGACTTGCCTCAACATAATTGGGAGTTGAGGGACAAGAGTGGACTTCATGCTTTGAGTATTGCGGGTAGGATAAAAGTGTTAAACGGATTTCATTATGGAATGACTCCCGACAACACAGGAATACTTGTTGAGTATGAACGAATAATTTGCGTATGGCACCACATGACCTATATCCTTCCCCCGTTCCCAGGAGCAACGGGAGGACAGGCAGACAGACTATTGGCTAAATATTCAGGGTACGATCTAATAATAACAGGTGATAACCATCAATCATTTTGGACTAATTATGGTAAGCAATTACTTGTAAATCCTGGTTCGCTTACCCGACAGGATGCCGACCAGATAAACTTCAAGCCACGGGTTGCCCTTTGGTACGCTAGAACGAATACCATACAATGGGTAAACATACCGATACATTACGGGGTAATTACCCGTGAGCATATAGAAGTTAAGGAACGACGTGACGCTCGTATAGAGGCTTTCGTAAGCCGATTGGACGGGGAATGGGAAGTAGGAGTGTCGTTCGAGCAGAACCTGAAGGAGTTTCTTAACGTGAACAATATACGGGAACCTGTGAAAGAAATAGTTTATAAAATGACGGCATGAATCCAGTAACGATTAAAAAGAGAAAGAAGTTGCGCCATGCAAGGCATAAGCGTGAAGCAGATAGATTCGTTGTTGTTTCAGCACTAAAAGAATTTATTGGCAAACAAAAGGATATGCCAAGTGAATTTGTGGATATTGTAAATAAGAACTTTAAAGAATTATTATATTAATATGGCAAACACCGACACTTACATTAGAAGGGCAGAGTTTATTTTCAAAGAAGAAATAACTATCTGTAATATGTTTATTGAATTTGTTCCTAATAATTTACCTGCTGGATGGGGGACAGGATGGAGAACTAAAACTTTTCCTAAATCAAAATCGGCAGTTGATATTATGCAAGAAGATTGTGGGGAGTATCTAGATTGGGCAATAGGAAGGGAGAAATAATGATAGACCTACTTTTACTCATTGCAACCATATTCCTGGCAATAGGATTTGTTTATTGCATTATAAGATATGATGAGTCACAAAACAAAAACTAAAACTTAAAATTATGAATGAAAACAATGGACCAACAGCAATGAGTGTTCCTCAGATGGAAACTCTTATCAACAACCTCAGAGAAGTAGTTGATCGCACATTTGAGACAAAGACAGCTATCTGTAATAAGATAGGAAAGTTTAACGGAACGGAAATGCTTCGGATACCCAAGGTAGAAGAAAAGCAACAAGAGTTTAAAGGATTCTGTGGGGAGTTACAGAAACTTGTTATTGAAATAACATCCATTCGATCAGACTTGGAGATAGCGTTAAAGGAACTTTCTCATATTGTAGGGTGATGACACCAGAAGAAATGATACGGATAATAGACCTATTCCTAAAAGCAGAGGAAGGAATGGGAGTTTGTGAAGGGGTAGAGGCTGCTTATTATTTATCTGAAGAGGAAGGTAAGGAATTGAATAATTTAATTGAAAAATATCGACATGACAGAAAAACATAGTTGGTTTGATAGAACAGATGCACCTCATAGCCTAAAAGAATGCTGGAAATGTGGGTGTCAAAAAGGGTATTCTCCATTTTTTAAAAAGATTGTTTATACCAAAGAGGGTAAACTATATGAAAAACTTCCATCATGCCTACCAAAATTAAATAAACAATTAATAAATGACAGAAAAAAACTTGTTAGACCTGAAACAACAGATCGACGAAGCAAAAACGTCGGTAAGTGAACTCAAAGGGCAACAGACCGCCCTGCTAAAGCAACTCAAGGACACCTACAAGTGTACCACCGTAAAGGAGGCAGAGAAGTTAGCCGAGAAGATGCAACGGGATATAACCGCTCTGCAAACGCAGATTGATAAGCATACAAAGGAATTGGAAGAAAAATATAACGTATAATGCATCGATATTTTCTCACATTATTCTTCCGTGGGCAAGTAGTGGGACGGGGGGATACCGTCACGTTTGAGATGGAGCGTCACCCTCTACTAGATGTAACCTCTAGGGCAGATGAATGGGTACACTACATCCCTGCCCCACCCTCATGGAAGATAACGGCAAGAAATATAGAATGGCGAATCCCTCCTGAGGAGATTATGACTTCTGCTATGGCCTTGACTGCCCGTATTGAAGAAGAGGGTAGTACCGCAATGATGGAAGGCGAGGTAATTATTGTAAGTGTATCGGGTGAGATGGCTCGCACTGGCAGGGATACTTTCTATGTAGAATTCAGAGGTCAGGGGGCTTTAGTAAACACTAACCGAGTAATAGACCGTACCCCTTTGGATTCTGTAAGATGGCAGGAATTTCCGAGAGAACAGATACCAATAACCGATGAAATTAAGAAAACAGAAGGATTTAAAATTATAATAGATGACCGTACATTTACTTCGACAGAAACTGGAACAACAGAAGGGACAGAGGCAACAGATCGAGAAGAGCCTGACTCAACTCCGAGAGGATTTAGGGTTGTCCCGTAGGTCGTTACGTCGGCATGAACAAGCCCGTGAAATCATTCGGGAGGTAGGACTGAAAACGCAACAGCAATTGCAGTTCCATATCTCCGACATTACGTCCCTTGCCCTGGATGCCGTATTTCCTGATCCGTATGAACTGAAAGCAGAGTTTGTGGAGCGACGCAACAAAACCGAATGTGATCTGTACTTTGTCCGTGACGGTAACAGAGTGGATCCACTAACCGCCTCCGGTGTGGGTGCCGTTGACGTTGCTTCATTTGCTCTGCGAATAGCATCCTGGTCGATGGCTCGTCCCCATACCCGCAACACGATCATCCTGGACGAACCTTTCAAGCACCTCAAGGGAGGACACGCAAACCTGCGGGTATTGGAAATGGTACGTGAAATATCCCGTAAAATGGGGGTACAGATAATTATGATATCGGACGAAAGGATATCAAGGGAGGATATTATAGCAAATGCTGATAAGGTATTTGAAGTAAGTATAAGCAAAGGAAGGAGCAAAGTGAAATGACAAAACTTGAACAGAAACAGGCAGAATTAATAGAGTGGTATCAAAGGAATAGTGTTACCGTTGATACAGAACAGTCGAAGGATTTAAAATCAGAGATTGCTGGGTTAAAGGCACAAGACCTTTGGTTATCAAAGAGAGCGAAAGATAAGCTAACAAAAGCCACAGAAGAGTTTTTAGATAAAAGACTTCCATATCAGCAGAACAAAAACTTACATTATATGGAGGTCTATGAAGAAGTCCTTGAAGCAATGGAGCAATACGGTGATCTTAAATTTGCAGAAGGGAGAGCGATAAGCCTTGATAAGAATCTGAATTGGGAAGATAAGCCAACAAGAGCAAAATTTGATCCACATAATGATATTATTGGCCCCGGTGATGATAATTATGGTAGAGATAAATGGAAGCAAAATCCTAAAGAATTTATTAAGAAGCCAACAATAACAGAAGAAACTAAGAAATATATATTAGCAAAAGATAATATGGAGTTTCTTGCAATATTGACAGAATGGTGTACTGCTCATCATGTTTCATTTTCTGGCAAAGAAACAGCAGTTATAACTTCAGCAATGGAGCAATACAGAACAGAAGGATTGAGAGAGGAGCTGTATAATGACTTAGGAGAGTGGACTAAAAATGTATTTCCTGATGCGGATTCAGTTGCTCATTTGTTCAAATTAAAAGATGAAACAGAAGAGGCAATTAAAACTCCTAATGACATAATGGAATACGCAGATTGTTTGATGGCAATATTTGGAGCAAGTTATAAAGCGGGATTTACTTATGATGAACTTATGTCGGCATGTAAGGATAAGTTAGTTATAAATAAAACTCGTAAATGGGTTAAAGGTAACAACAACACATATCAACATACCTAAAACAGAAAGGATTGCCGTTATGAAAGATATTGAAAAATGGATAAGAGAGGAAGTAGGCATAGGTATGATGACAATATCATCTGAGCATTTAGCCATTCTCCTTGAAAAATATTCTTCTGAGCAATGCCAGAAACGGGATGAACTTATAAAAGCACAGGATGAATATATTGAACACTTAAAACTTTGTTCTTATCATGGATTTAATATTCTATTTGATAATTATGAACCTAAAATTGAACAACTTAAAAAAGAGATACAATGACACGAGAAGAACTTGAAAAGCGGATATTAGAAATACTGACAAGAGATAGAATTGGCAGTCATTCGCCTCACAAACATCTTGAAGATTTTGCCAAAGAGATTGCATCACTGATTGAGCAGAAGCCTGATTGCTACCCCGCTGAATTTATTGGATGGATTGTTGATGAAATGCAAAAAGGTAGGTTATGGTGGGAAGATTCTGACAATACTTACAATTTATTTGATGAGGATTATGATTATACTCTTGATGAACTATTTATTTACTGGCAAACCAATATAAAAGACAAATGAACTACTACGAC
>Ga0105103_10001318_pt1 | contig 13721 bp, 9 predicted proteins | sample PPLLaktember2015_2_FD_79107 | JGI IMG/M metagenome (GOLD analysis project Ga0105103, IMG submission 79107) | Freshwater sediment microbial communities from Prairie Pothole Lake near Jamestown, North Dakota, USA - PPLs Lake P7 Core (6) Depth... | ecosystem: Environmental > Aquatic > Freshwater >...
CCTCCGGGTCGTGGAAGTCCTTGTAGAGGTGGTCGATCCGGTCGGTGTTAAAGGTGCTTGACCTTCGGATCAAACCGTGAACGGCATAGCCCTTGTCCAGGAGGAGTTCTGCCAGGTAGGACCCGTCCTGGCCGGTGATGCCCGTGATGAATGCTGTCTTCATTGGTCGTTCATTCCTTAATTTTCTATGAGTTTCCTATTCAGCGTCAGAAGTTGTTTGATCGTTTTTTGAGACCTTTGCACAACTAAATCTATATTACCAGGATTTGATTGATTTTCCGGGCGATTAAATAGTGGTTAAAATATTATAATATATTGATATTATTAATTATTTATTTTTAGCTGATTCCATGGAGCGCAACCGCTCTGTTTCTGGAATGGAAAAAATTAATGCCATCATCAACTGGTCTTCTATCGAAAGTTTGCTTCTTGCACATTATAAAATACTTTCTGATTCAGTATAAGTTATCTTCTCTTTCACTCTGTAGCACATATGTATAATACATCAATCCTTCAAAAAAATTCCCGTTTGCTCAACATCTAAAAAAAGTGGGGGAGGTGATTACAGGCAATTACAATGAGCCTCGTCTTGCCGCATCCAACGTGTTTTTCATCAACATTGCAATGGTCATCGGTCCCACGCCGCCGGGCACCGGTGTGATATAGGACGCTTTGGTGGCAACTTCATCGAAAGCGACGTCGCCGGCCAGTTTGCCATTATTCAGCCGATTGACACCAACATCTATTACGACAGCTCCTTCTTTCACCATGTCCGCTGTAATCATCCGGGCCTTGCCTACAGCGGCGATCAGCACATCGGCACGCGAGGTCACAGTAGGCAGGTCTTTTGTTTTGGAATGACACATCGTAACCGTCGCGTTTTGCGCCAGAAGCAAGAGCGCCATAGGTTTACCAACGATATTGCTGCGCCCGACAACGACCGCGTCTTTCCCGGAAAGCTCAATGCCGGTGCGGGCAATTAATTCCATGATGCCTCTAGGCGTACAGGGAATAAAGAGCGGTGAGCCGGTAACGAGTCCTCCCACATTGTAGGGATGAAAACCATCCACATCTTTGTGGGGATCAATGGCGGCAATGATTTTGTCCGTGGCAATATGTTTGGGAAGCGGAAGTTGAACCAGAATGCCGTGAAGGCATTGATCCTGATTCAGATCATTGATCAAGTTCATCAGCTTCGCTTCAGTGGCATTGGCAGGCAATTTATACTCTCGTGACAGAAAACCAACTTCCGCGCAGGCCTTGGCCTTTCGTCCAACATAGATCTGCGAAGCCGGGTCGTCTCCCACGAGCACAACCGCTAATCCGGGAACAATGCCTGTCTTCTCCTTGAATACGGACGTTTCTTCACGAATCGCCTTACGGATATCCTGCGCTATTTTATTACCATCTATAATGATCGACATGCCTTGCCTTTTATTTGAATATTATTCTTTGTGCCCAACCGAGCAGGAATATAGGGTAAAAATAAAGCACTGGCAAGTAAAAAACACTGCTGCATAATGAAATAATGTCATCTGATGGATATCTTCTTGAAAAAATATCCATTCTTTGTTAAGTGAGCAGCAAGAATTGCGGGGTGATATGAAAGCTGTTAATCTTGCACTGCTATTAGAAGAATCCGTTCAAAAGCACGCGGACCGGCCCGTCTTGATTGCGGAAAATCAACGCATCACATACAGGCAATTACACTCGGCCGTTCACGCTGTCGCACCATCTTTAAAAAATATGGGGATGGGAAAAGGCGATAAAGTAGCCATCATGCTTCCCAATATCCCGGAGTTTGTTTATTACTGCTTTGCCGTTTTCCAATCAGGTGCCGTCGCCGTTTTACTCAATACATCATCCACACCGTCTGAACTGTGCTATCTTCTGAATAACAGTGACGCTAAAATTCTCATCACCCAGGCATCGGGTGAAAAAAGGTATCGGGAAATACAGGATCAGCTTTCAACGTGCCACTCTATCTACATCACTGACTCCGAGGAGAATCGTAGCGTGGTGAACCAGAAAAGCAAGGTCAACGAAAGTGATTCTCTTGCGACACTTATCAATCCCGATGACCCGGCCATGATGATTTATACGGCGGGATTGACCGGTAAACCGCTTGGCGCAGTCCTTACCCATCACAATCTTTGTGAAGAGCTCAACATGATTCAACCCATTTTTCGAAGAGAGCCGGACGATATCGGACTTTGTCTGATCCCTCTATTTCATTCTTTCGGCGTTACCGTGAATATGCTGAACGTCATTCAAGCGGGCTGCTCTACCGTCATGATGGATCGATTAACCATGGATAGTCTCTTGTCCACCATCGAAAGAGAAAGAATAACCTATATCTGCGCCGTTCCCCGTCTCTATGTCGGGATGGTTCTGTACGAAAAAACGGCAAAATATGATTTGAGTTCTTTGAGGCTCTGCGTCACTGGCGGTTCGGCCATGCCGCCTGAGTTCATTCCTCTTTTTGAGCAGAAACTGGGCGTCCGCATTCTGGAAGGATACGGCTTAACAGAAGCGTCACCCGCCTGTTCTTTCAATAGAATTGAATTAGCGGCAAAACCCGGATCCATCGGTACCGCTCTTACCGGGATTGATATCAAAATTGTTGATGAGGCCGGGCAAGAACTGCCGCGCAACCAAGTCGGTGAGGTGATTCTCCGGGGCGGCAACGTGATGAAGGGCTACTATAAAGATGATGAGGCCACCGCTTCAGTTATCAGGGATGGCTGGCTTTACACCGGAGATCTGGGCAGAATGGACGAGGACAATTACATTTTCCTCACGGGCATCAAGAAAAGAATGATTATCACCAGTGGCTTTAACGTCTACCCACGTGAAGTGGAAACGGTCCTGAATCTGCATCCGGCGGTTCAGGATTCGCGTGTGTTAGGCAAAAAAGACTTAATGCGCGGCGAACTGGTCACTGCACAGATTGTTTTGCGCGATGGGTTTCATCCTGACGACAAAGAAATCATCCGGCATTGCAAAGTGTATCTCTCCCCTTATAAAGTCCCGCGGGAAGTGGAATTTGTCGCGGCCGTCGAATAGAATAATCTTTACGACTTCCGGACAGGTGCCATTTCTATCAGTGACGGATCATACTCTTGTGGTTTTTCATACCCCAGAAGATTCAACAGGGTTGCCGCAATATTTGACAAACCTTTTTCTTTGGTATCCGTCATGTGATATTCCCCCTGATACAGGGGATCATAGATTATAAAAGGAACCGGGTTCAAGCTGTGCGCGGTCTTTACTGATTTTTTGCCCTTTTTGTCTATCGTGAACATCTCATCCGCATTGCCATGGTCCGCAGTGATAACGGCAATGCCTCCTGTTTTCTTGATGGCATCCAGTAACTCTCCAACGCATTTATCCACGGTCTCCACCGCAATAATAGCTGCATCCATCTTACCCGTATGCCCAACCATGTCGCCGTTCGGGAAATTGAGCCTTCCGAATCTGTAATCGCCTTTCTTCAGCAGGTCTATAACTGTATCCGTCATCTCTTTGGCCTTCATCTGAGGGGCGCGGTCAAACTCAATCCGGTCGGAAGGGATCTCTACATATTTTTCAAGGGATTCATCGATGTAGCCGGAACGGTTGCCGTTCCAGAAATACGTCACGTGGCCGAACTTCTGGGTCTCAGAGACCGCAAAGGTTTTTATTTTTTCAGCGCAAAGGTATTCGCTGATTACGCGATCAATAGCCGGAGGTTGCACAAGAAAATGGGGAGGGATATGGGCATCCCCGTCATACTGCATCATTCCCGCATAAAATAGGTCCGGAAGAGGTCCCCTGTCGAATTCAGAGAATTCCTTCTCGGAGAATGTCCTTGATATCTCAATGGCGCGGTCGCCCCGGAAGTTGAAAAAGATTACGGCATCCCCGTCATGGATCTTGCCAATGGGCATTCCTGAACCATCAGCTATAACAAACGCGGGCAGATACTGATCTGTTGCCCTCGGGTCTTCTTCGTAAAAGGTCTTCACTGCATCGGAAGCAGATGGGAATTTCCTGCCCTCTCCCAGGACATGGGCATCCCATCCCCTCTTAACGATATTCCAGTCGGAGTTGTACCTGTCCATGGTTACCTTCATGCGTCCGCCGCCTGAGGCGATGGCGTAATCAAGACCTTTTTCCGCTGAGATTTTTTTCAGTTTTTCCTCTGTAGGAATAATATAATTCAGCGCCGTCCTCTCCCCCACATCTCTTCCGTCCAGAAGGGCATGGACCCTGACTCTATTGAAATTCAGCTCGGCGCACTTGTCGATCATGATGAATAACTGTTCAATATGTGAATGGACATTCCCGTCCGATAATAGCCCGATAAAATGAACCGTCCCTCCATTTTTAGACTGCTTTACGATATTGTCCCAGACCCCGGATTGAAAGATCCTTCCAGTCTTGAGCGCCGCATTTACAAGGCGGGCGCCCTGGTCAAAGACCCTGCCGGCACCGATGGCATTGTGCCCTACCTCGCTGTTTCCCATATCATCATCTGAGGGCAGTCCGACCGCCGTACCGTGGGCCTTCAACTGCGTGTACAGATCAGATTTGAACAATCGATCAAGGTTGGGTGTATCGGCCCTGTAAACGGCATTCGTTTCATCTGCTTTGCCGATGCCAACGCCATCCATGATAATCAACAGCAGGGGGCCTTTTCTGCCGTGAAAGGATTTTAATTGATTGAGTTTTAATGACATTGATATGCTCCAAAATCATGGGTAAATATGTCAATAGAGTTTAAAATATAAAGTAAAAGAGCCCTCTCTTTTCAGATCGGGCTCTTTGGAAAATCAGCTTATCATGCTGGGTAAGGTTGAATTATACGGCACAAACATCAACCGGGGCCTTAACTTCTTCCTTTCCCATGGCCTTGACAACCAGTTCCGCAATATCCCAGGCGGCCATCGCTTCCGTCATCTGATTGTCCTTGATGCCGTCGGACATCATGGTCAGACAGAACGGACAGCCCACGGCAATCGTGTCGGCCTTCACAGCGATAGCCTGCTTGGTGCGCGCATTGTTGATCCGCTCTCCAATATCTTCTTCCATCCACATTCTCGCGCCACCGGCGCCGCAACAGAAGCTCTTGTCGAGATTGCGTTCCATTTCCACCAGTTGAAGGCCGGGAATGGCTTTCAAAATCTGACGGGGCTGATCATAAACATTGTTATATCGCCCGAGGAAGCAGGAATCGTGATAGACAAAGGTGCCCGGTAGCGACTGGCTTAATCTGATCTTGCCGTCGGCAATCAGTTTCGCGATGATTTCCGTATGGTGATACACTTCGAAATTGCCGCCGAAATTGGGGTAATCTTTCTTCAAAGAGTTATAGCCGTGCGGGCAGATGGCGATGATTTTCTTCACGCCGTAGCCGTTCATCACGTCGATATTGGCCTGGGCCAGTGACTGGAAAAGATACTCGTTGCCGGAACGCATCGCGGAATCGCCGCAGCAGCCTTCTTCATTGCCCAGAATACCAAAGCTGACACCGGCTTCCTGTAAAATCTTGGCCAAGGCAATGGAAATCTTCTTGCCGCGGTCGTCAAACGAACCGGAACAGCCCACATAGAAAAGATACTCAACATTGGGATCTTCAGCCAGGGTCTTAATGCCCAGTTCTTTGCCCCAATCGCCACGCATGTGCGCACCAACACCCCAGGGATTGGAGTTGTTTTCCATATTACGACAGGTCAATTGCAATTCGGGAGCGAAATCCGCTTCGGTCAGAACCTTATACCGTCTCATGTCAATAATCTTTGGCACATGTTCGATCGACGCCGAGCAGTGTTCCATACAATACATACAGTTGGTGCAAGCCCACAGTTCATGCAGGTCAACGACTTCACCCACCAGCGCTTTTCCTGTTGCTTCTTCAGCCGGAGCTTCCGCAGGCTCTTCGCCTTGGGCCGGAGGAGCGGGCACGAGGCCTAGTTTTTGGGATACCTTCTCCATCAGGGGATCCGGGCACTTTTCCAGCCAGTAGGTTTTAATATCCTGAACCATTTTCTTGGGAGACAAAGGCTTGCCCGTCAGGTAAGCCGGGCAACCGTCCTGGCAACGACCGCAACGGGTACAGGCGTCGGAATCAAAAATCTGTTTCCAGGTGAATTCTTCAAGTTTACCAACACCAAACGCTTCCGCATTTTCGAAATCACGGATCGGTTCAATGTAACCGGTCGGCTGGTGCGATTGGAGAAAATGGTTCGCCGGGGTGGTAATAATATGGAGAAGGCGAGAATAGGGAATATACGCAATAAATCCGAGCCCCAGAATCGCATGCACCCACCAGGTCAATTGATGAACGGTTCTGGCGGTATCCAGTTCTATGCCGGTAAAGGTACGGGACAAAAGCCAGCCCACGAACGACCAGACTTCCCAAGGCGGATTGGTCACATAAATGCGGAGCGCTTCTGCTATAAAGCCGGTGACGATGATGGCGCCGATGAGCAGAAGAACGATTACATCATCGGGTGTATTGTCGATCTCGCCTCTATAACCCAGACGATCCGGCTTCGCCACAAACCGGCGATCCAACGCAAGAACGACTCCGATCAGGACCGCCAATCCGAAAAGATCCATCAGGAAAGAAAAGCCTAAATAAAAATTGCCTTTCAGAAATGTCCAACCAAAGAGCGGTTCCGTAACATGATGCTGCCCCGCATCAAATGCGGCGCCGAAAATCAAAACAAAAAAACCAAAAAAGATTAAAGCGTGCATGATGCCCGGATAGGGATCTTTCAGGACTTTCTTCTGCAGGAAAATTTCCTGAAGAACCGTTTTGACTCTTTCCTTCATATTGTCCAGGCGCATCTCCGGCTTGCCCATGGCTTTCCACATCAGCCAGCGACGATAAATGCCAAAAGCCATAATGGCCAAGGCAACGGCCGTGAGGGCAAAAAGGACGATTTCAAACGCCGGCAGGGGAATGTTCCAGAAAACCTCGCGGCCTTCACGACCTACATAAAATGCATGTTCTTTCATTGATCCTCCAACAAGACTTGAGAGCTAATTCTTGTCTTTTAAATATCAAGCACCAAAAAGGGTCTTTGCCCCGCAGCTGCGGGGCAAAGACCTTATGGTTTTTAAGCAACCAGTTTCTTGCAAACTGCTGTCAATTCGGGAACGACCTTGAACAGATCGTCAACAACTCCGTAATCCGCTTTCGTGAAAATAGGAGCCTCGGCATCCTTATTGATTGCAACGATACACTTGGATGAGCTCATGCCCGCCAAATGCTGAATCGCGCCGGAAATGCCGCAGGCGATGTAAAGGTTCGGAGAAACAACCTTACCGGTCTGCCCGACCTGATCTTTTTGCGGACGCCAGCCGGCATCGACTGCCGCGCGGGACGCGCCAACCGTACCTTTGATCGCTTCGGCCAGTTCTTCGAGAATAGCATAGCCTTCGGGGCCTTTCATACCGCGGCCGCCGGAGACAATCACAGTGGCTTCCGTCAAATCGACTTTACCGCTGGCGTCTTTCTGCACTTCCAGAACTTTGCTCTTGATCGATGCTGCATCGACAGCTGCATCCACTTTCACCACTGCGCCGGTTTTGGCATTTTCAGCGGCCGGAAACACATTGGGACGGAGCGATGCCATCGCCGGTGTTGAACTGGTAACGATTTCACCAAAGCACTTCCCTGCATACATGGGACGGACGGCAACAAATTTGCCGCCGTCAATCTTAACATCCGTACAATCCGTGGCGAGACCCGTGGCTAATTTAGCGGCCACGCGGGCAGCCAGATCTTTACCCTGAACCGACGCGCCCAAAAGCAGAATCGCCGGATCATTTTCTTTAACCACTTTGGCGACCACGGCGGCGTGCGCTTCAGTGATATAGGGCTCCATGGCAGCATTGTCGCCCACAAAAACCTTATCCACACCATATTTGCCCAACTGAGCGGCCAAACCTTCTATACCTGCACCAAGCAGAATGGCGCTCACTTCATCGCCGGTCTGGTCGGCCAGCTTGCGGGCTGTCGAGGCCAGTTCCATGCTGATTTTCCTGAGCGCGCCGTCCCGCTGTTCTGCTACTATCATAACTCCTTTTGCCATTTTTCATTCCTCCGCTTCTTAATTAAATAACTTTTGCTTCTTCTCTGAGTAACCGGCCTAATTCCGCCGCCTTTTGCGCGGGCTCATCTCCGCAGATAATCTTTCCGGGAGGTCTGGCCGGAGGTGGAATGGTTTTGGCTACTTTGGCTTTCGCGTCGGTGGCAGTGCCAACGGCGGCGGCGTTTTTTACATCAACCGGCTTCTTCTTCGCTTTCATGATGCCGGGCAGCGACGCGTAACGCGGTTCATTGAGACCCTTCTGACAGGTAACAACGCAAGGCGTCGCCGTTTCAACCAGAAGCTGTGCGCCTTCGATCGGGCGAATCACTTTGACTGAGGAACCGGCGAAATCCAGTTTGGTGACCAGAGTCAATTGCGGGAGATTCAAGGCTTCAGCCAGCATGGCGCCGACCTGACCTGAATCGTCATCGATGGCGCGCTGTCCGCAGAAGATAATGTCGTGGGGCAGCGTTTTGATGACCGCAGCCAGAGCATTGGCCACAACAAACGCGTCCCCGCTTTCAAAAGCGGGATCGCAAATGTGCACGCCCTTGTCCGCGCCCATCGCCAGAGCGGTACGGATGGTTTCCATCGATCTTGCCGGACCCAGGCAAACGATTGTGACGTCACCGCCATTTTTCTCTTTCAACTTTAATGCTTCTTCCACGCCATATTCATCGTAGGGATTCATCACCCACTTGATTTGGCCTTCCTCGATACCCGAACCGTCAGCCTTGACTTTGATCTGTGCTTCGGTGTCTGGCACTTGCTTCACGCATGCAATAATATTCACTGTCAAAAACCTCCTTATCCTGCACGTCGTATATTGAGGACGATCCGTGCATTTAAAATTTTCTTCTTACACCTAATTCTGTCAAAACGCCCGATTCCCTCTCAGAGGGAACCGGGCGTCCATACTACAGTCTGTTTTTGACGATGTCGTCAACTACCGACGGATCGGCCAGCGTGCTGGTGTCACCCAACTCGTTCAACAGATTGGCGGCAACTTTCTTCAGAATTCTTCTCATGATCTTGCCGCTGCGGGTTTTGGGAAGACCATCGGCCCACTGAATCTTATCGGGTGTGGCAATGGGTCCAATTAGCGTGCGGACATGAGCGATCAACTCTTTCTTCAGGGCGTCGGATTTTTCAACGCCGGTCTTCAGGGTAACATAAGCATAAATTCCCTGTCCCTTAATGTCATGCGGCATACCGACAACGGCTGCTTCAGCAACGGCCTTATGAGCAACCAGAGCACTTTCCACTTCGGCTGTTCCCATGCGGTGACCGGAAACATTGATAACATCGTCAATACGGCCGGTAATCTGATAGTAACCGTCTTTGTCGCGGCGGCAGCCGTCACCGGTTACATAGTAGCCGGGGAACTGTTCAAAATAAGTTTCCTGGAATCTCTTGGGATCACCATAGACGCCTCTCATGATGCCGGGCCATGGCACTTTGATGCACAGAGCGCCGCTGGCTTCCGTATCCGTGAATTCTTTTCCTTCGTCGTCCACCAGGACAGGCTGCACACCAAAGAAGGGCATGGTCGCCATACCGGGTTTGATATCGATCGCGCCGGGCAGCGGGGTAATCAGAATACCACCGGTTTCTGTCTGCCACCAGGTGTCCACGATGGGGCATTCGCCGCGGCCAATCACATTATAGTACCAGTTCCAGGCTTCGGGGTTGATCGGTTCGCCGACGGTTCCGAGAATGCGCAGGGAGGAGATGTTGCATTTTTTCACAAAGTCATCGCCCTCTTTGGCAATCGCGCGAATAGCGGTCGGAGCGGTATAGAAAATGGTGACTTTGTATTTTTCGACGGTCTGCCAGAAGCGGCTGTAGGTCGGATAATTGGGAACGCCTTCGAACATAACGGACGTTGCGCCGTTGCAAAGAGGCCCGTAAACAATGTAGCTGTGACCTGTTACCCAGCCGATATCGGCGGTGCACCAGTAAACATCTTCTTCATGATAATCGAAAACTATTTTATGGGTGTAGGATGCAAAGGTCAAATAACCACCCGTGGTGTGCATAACGCCCTTGGGCTGTCCGGTGGAACCCGAGGTATAAAGGATGAAGAGAGGATCTTCGGCATCCATCCATTCCGGTTCGCACTTGGCATCGACTTTGGCCATTTCTTCATGCCACCATTTGTCGCGGCCGGCAGTCAATTCACATTTAATTTTATCACCGACTCTCTTGACAACAATAACCGTCTTTACAGACGGAGACTGTGCTAATGCTTCGTCAGCTATTGTTTTCGCGGGAACGGCTTTGTTGCCACGGAAGGTTCCATCGCAGACCACAAGCAACTTGGCACCGGAGTTGACAATTCTGTCACGGAGCGCATCAGCGCTGAATCCGCCGAAAACGATTCCATGAATGGCACCAATGCGGGTACAGGCCAGCATGGCAATTGCCAGTTCGGGAACCATCGGCATATAAAGACATACACGGTCGCCCTTCTGGATGCCGTTAGCTTTTAGAACATTGGCGAATTTGCAGACTTCTTCGTGGAGCATTTTATACGTAAATGCTTTTTCTTCGCCCGGCTCGTTGCCTTCCCACTGGATAGCAACCTTGTCACCGCGTGTTTTCAGATGCTTGTCGAGGCAGTTGTACGAAACATTCAGCTTGCCGCCTTCGAAAAACTTTACGGAAATGGGACCTTTCTTAATGTCAAAATTATAATCCATGACTTTGTCCCATTTTTTGAACCATTCGACCTGCTGTTCGGCCACTTCCGCCCAGAATACGTCCGGCTGCTCAACGGATTTTTTCCAAAGTGCATCATAGGCAGCTCTTCCGCTGACCCAAGCATTCTTCTTCATTTTTTCCGTAACCGGATATATTTCCTTCAATTGAACCTTCCCTGCATCCGCCATTTTAGATACTCCTCCTAGTTTTAAATTTTGTATTTTAAACGTTTGCCTAACGTTTCGCCATAAAAAACATATTTTTAACTCTGGGATTAAGCCTGCAGCACGAAAGCTTTCGGTACGCTTAAGGTGCGCAATGAGTAAGCTAACTCACTGGAGTTGAGGTGTGCACTGCCATCTGTGAACACGTTAAAACTTAATTTTTACCTTAAGCCGCGAAGCGCCCGAGAAAGCTCGTCTGCGTGACTGTTTTCATTAAAGAATTAACTGTTTGCCCCTGATACTCAATTTTTTACGCGGGGCGTCACTTCTTCAAAGTGCTGAAAATACTGAATCTTACTGATTTAAAAACATGAGGTCAAAATTTGACCGCAAGTCAATCTATCCTTGGGGACTCACCTACCCTAATATCAATATCCTGTCAAGAAATATTTAGAGTGAAAATAAACCCCTAACCGCCATCGGCGCCTGTGTCTTAATAATGATAATTTAACAATAAAATAAGCAAGATAATGCCATTTCGCCATCAAAGGATAACCAAGAGGCAAGACCGTTCCCTACTTTCAGAAATTACCACCAGACTGCGCGGCCTACCAGCCTTTCTTCCACATATCCTCGTCGTCGTAAACTTTCTCATCGTCAGACGCTTCAGGCGCATCCATTTCACAGTCGCGTGTTTTTTGTTTGGCTTTTTCGCGGAAATATTCACGGTACCACTCATGCGCGGTGATCATGGCCATCACTTCGCTGGTGCCCGTCCAGATCGAGGCCAGACGAACGTCTCGATAGATACGTTCAATGGGGAAAACGTTCGTATAACCGATGCCGCCCATGACCTGCATGGAATTATGGACCACTTTCTGACAGGATTCCGTGATAAATTTCTTACTCTGCGACACCAGGCGGCGAATGAGGTTCATATCCGCATGCTCATCCACCGCGCGCGCCGTCGCGTAAGCCATGGCGCACGCCGCATCCAACAGCATAACGGCTTCAGCCACCTGAAAACTCACGCCTTCAAACGTATTAATGACCTGTCCGAATGCTTTGCGTCTTGATGTATAATTTGTGGCGATTTCCAGAGCAGGACGTGCCGCACCGATCGTCATAGCTGCTGTGCCCAGACGCTCCGGGATCATCATGGTATTAAACACCGCCTGAGCTCCCTGGATTTTACCGACAACATTTTTTTTAGGCACCTTCACATCGCGAAAAATGATCCGGCCGGTACCCCCACCGCGGCAGCCCATCAGACCATACAGATATTTCACTTCCACACCCTCCGCCCGGTCAACGATGAAGCAGGTAATGGCGTCCTGTGGCTTCGCGTCCGGATGGGTGCGGGCATACACCAGGAAAAAGTCTGCGCCTTCCGCGCCGACGATGAACCGTTTCTGACCGTTTAAGAGATAGTAGTCTCCGCAATCTTCAGCCTTGGTGGTCGCGCCGAAGAAATCCGATCCACCGCGCGGTTCGGTCAGACACTCCGCCGCAAAAAGGTCGCCACGTAAAAGCGGTTTGACATATTTTTCTTTTTGCTCATCCGTTCCATGCAGAATAATCGCATCGCAAACCAGCTCCGCACCCACACCGAAGACGCAGGCAAATTCATAGCCGATCACACCGACTTCTTCCATGATCATGCAGGTCGTCACCCAGTCCATATCCCTGCCGCCCCATTTTTTCGGATAGCGGCAGCCCATCAGATTTCTTTGCGCGGCTTCGCGCAAAAACTCTTTGGGAAATTTGATGGTGTCCGTATCCATATCCAGAATCATCTGGCGCGGAATGCCTCTGACAAATTCACGAACTTCGTCCCGGATTTTAATCTGCTCTTTCGTCAACATATACTCAAACATGGCTTCCTCCCTTATCATGCGGCGGCTTTTAGCTTTATCTCGTCGCAAAGTTTCGGGGATTATAACAGAAAGGCGTCCTGATACGTATAACAAATGACGGTTTCAGAACAAAAATCCCTCTTGACTATTATCCGGTAGTGTGACCATGCTGTACCCATAGAGAGTGATCTTTTTTAAAATACTGGTTATTTACAATCAATGAGACGCAACCACCGGAACCGCTTTTTATTCTGGTGGTTTTTTGTTTACCGCCCTGCGACGACGTCCTGAAGAGTATAAAGTCGCGAGTGATATAGATAAACCGAGCAAGCACAATCGCTCGGCAGGTGAGGCATACAGGCCCTCCCTTCAACCTTCCTTCTCAATCAGGAGCTGGATGGGGGTGATGACGATGCTTTGTGGAACCCCACGGGGGAATGAAGGTTTAACATATGCCAAACGATTGGCATAAAGAGAAAGGGAACTAAAATGAACAAGAATTTGTATGTCGGCAACCTGTCTTTCAAGGTCACGGATGAAGACCTGAAGACAAACTTTGCGGAAGCAGGCGAAGTCGCCTCCGCGTCCATTATTAAAGACAAATTTACCGGCCAGTCCAAGGGATTCGGCTTTGTCGAAATGAAAACGGAAGAAGGCGCAACCGCGGCCATTCAGAAGTTTAATGGCGGCATGCTGGACGGCAAGGCCATTACCGTCAACGAAGCCAGACCGAAGAAAGAATTCGGCGCAGGCGGCGGCGGAAATCGCGGCGGCGGCGGTGGATACCGTGGCGGCGGTGCTGGTGGAAACCGTGGCGGCGGTGGTGGAAACCGTGGCGGCAGATACTAAGATCCGCTAAAAAATTGAATTTCAATTGAAAAGAGCAGAAGGCCGTTTAATATACACCCATCTGC
>Ga0105103_10001319_pt1 | contig 13711 bp, 13 predicted proteins | sample PPLLaktember2015_2_FD_79107 | JGI IMG/M metagenome (GOLD analysis project Ga0105103, IMG submission 79107) | Freshwater sediment microbial communities from Prairie Pothole Lake near Jamestown, North Dakota, USA - PPLs Lake P7 Core (6) Depth... | ecosystem: Environmental > Aquatic > Freshwater >...
AGGCCGTGGACCTCCACCTGTTTTTCATCCACCGCCTTTTTCAGGAGCGGGTATGTGTAGAGGTGTTCGATCTGGAGCCGTACATTTTCCAGTTCTATCATCCGGTAACGTTCGTCCTTTTCCTGCACGGTCTTCGGGGGACTGATCTTGCTGTCCACGCGGGTTTTGGCCTCGCGGGCATTATTCAGCCAGAGCGGGATGTATGAGTCGGTACTTTCCTTGTCAAGGGCACGGATTGCACCGCAGTTGGAATGCCCGCAGACCACCACATCCTTGACCTTCAAATGTACCACGGCATATTCGAGAACGGTGGCAAAATTCCAGTCATGGATCGGGACGATGTTCCCGATATTCCGCTGGATGAACAATTCTCCGGCCCTTGCCTGGGTGATGTGGCCGGTCTGGAGGCGGGAGTCGGAACATCCTATCCAGAGGGTCTCCGGGTGCTGGCTCGATGCCAGTTCCCGGTAATAATCAATATTCGGTGTAAAATCGGTTTCCCTGAACCGGTAGTTTCCTAGTAACAGCTTGTCGATCACTCGCAACACACCTCGTATTATGTTCAAAAGCAGGTGTCTTGCAACCCGCTTTCTCTATATTCTAACTGGTACCGCCGTTCAAAAAACCTTTCGATATCTGCATACCTGTTACTGAGCAACCCTCACGGCCCTGCGGCGGGCTGCATGCACCTGCTCACGAACGCAGCTGAATTTTTGAATTTTTCGCAGCTGAAAAACAAATCTTCCGGCGGCCGGTCATGCGCGCACTGATAAAAAAATTCAAAATTCCGGCGTATTTATGGAAATACAATGATTTACAAGGAAATTAAATGAGGGACACTCAAAATAATGGCTCTCTTGTTTTAAAAAACCTGGCAGGTTCGCGGGTATTCTGTCCGGATTCCCAGGATACTATTTATGTGGGGAAAAACAACCGCTGTAGATTATCTTATTAACCAGCTCTCCCGTGATGATATTCATGAAAGAAAATGTTCCTCTTTTTCTCTTACTCCGGAATCCCCGGGTGGAGGTGCCGGATGCCAACCCTGTCCGCAAATACTGACGTGGAATCTACGGGTGAAGACCAGACACTCCTGACCCTCTATGCTCTGGCCGGAGAGGAAAGCGGGGGTTTTATTACATTCCGGCCGCATTTCATCCATGAAATCGGGAAATCGTTCTTTTCGTCCGGTCCAGTCTCCGGACAAGTCACGCTTAAAGAGGATGTTGTGGTCAGGGAACTCAGTGTTGCAGAGATGGAACGAGCTGAACGGGAACTCTGGATCCATTACCACCAGCAGAAGGCTGACCGGGAACGCGACCGGCTCTTCGCGGTGTTCACCGGGTCAAAGATCATTGGTGTCACCCGCTGTGCCCGTCATTCTGACGGGCTTGAGGTTGACAGTGTGTACGTCCTCGATGAGTTCCGGCTCCATGGCTTTGCCCGCTCTGTCATGAAACTGCTTATTGAAGAGTGCGGGCGCAATGAAACCCTGTATATGCATTCAAAGATCGAACTCATGGATTTCTACGGGAGTCTCGGCTTTCACCCGATACGGGAAGCAGAGCTGCCAAAAACAATCCGCGACCGGTTTGATTTCTGTCTTGGGGAGCTCAAGGGAATCGATGTCTGCCCCATGAAACGTGACCCCGGCTATACCTCCGGAAAAAATACCTGAAGCGATCGTCATGAAATTCCGTTCCCAGAAAATTATTGCCGTCCTAACCCCCGGGGATCTTCACCCGGTTCTATCATGGCGGGTATCGCTGCATTTACCGGAGCTGCTCTGATGGAGGCGGGACTCTTTCTTACTGCTGTCGGGCTCCTCGCAGCAGGTTTTATTATTCCCCTTACTCTTTATGGCCACGATTTAAGGTCTGTCAGGACACTGGCGTTATCCTGTACGATCCTGGCCTCGGTACTTCTTGGCATAGCATCTGTTCTCATCCTCCTCGGTGGGGCTATACCTGCATTCACCGCATTTCAGCCATTTGCAGTAGTTTCCCTTTCGTTTGTCATAGACCGGCTGGCTGCATTTTTTCTCCTGATCATTGCTGCCGTGTCCGCGTGCGTTGCCCTGTATGCAACCGAATATGGCGAACATCTTGGCGGGGGATGCCGCAGGAACCTCCTCGCCGGTTGCACGAATCTGTTTATCCTTGCGATGGTGCTTGTCGTAGCGTCGGCAAACACGCTCTCGTTCTTCTTTTTCTGGGAACTGATGGCAGCGAGCTCATTCATCCTCGTGATGTACGAATACGACAGCCCCGGGACACGAAAGGCCGGCATCTTCTATTTCATCATGACCCAGATGTCCACGATCTTCGTCCTCTTCGGGATCCTGGCTCTCTATGGCCAGACAGGATCGTTCTCGTTCTCTTTTGCCGGTTCTGCGATAACCCCGCTGCTTGTCATCGCATTCCTCTCGCTCTTCCTCGGTTTTTCCATCAAGGGCGGGATCATACCGTTCCACAAGTGGCTCCCGTACGCCCATCCGGCGAGTCCCACACCCGTTTCAGCGCTCATGTCCGGTGTCATGCTCAAGATTGCGGTGTACGGGCTCGTCCGGTTTCTGCTGGATGTCTTTTCTTTGGACCTGTGGTGGGGCATCCTGATACTCCTCGCCGGCGCGCTCTCCGCTGTCCTCGGGGTCATCTACGCGCTGAAGGAACATGATATCAAAGGGATGCTGGCATATTCGAGCATCGAGAATATCGGCATCATCTATATGGGAATCGGTCTCTTTGTCATCTTCTCTGTGACAAACCTCCCCCTGCTTGCTTCCCTGAGCCTGCTCGGGGCGCTCTTCCACTCCCTGAACCATGCCCTGTTCAAGAGCCTGCTCTTCCTCTCCGCAGGCTCGGTGGTTCATGCAACACATACCCGTGACATTGAGCACATGGGCGGCATTGCCCGACGGATGCCATGGACTTCAGCCCTCTTCTTCATTGGGGCTGTCGCCATCGCAGCCCTCCCGCCCCTGAACGGGTTTGCAAGCGAGATCCTGATCTTTATATCGTTCTTCTCTGCTGTTGCGGTAGTCGACCCGCTGCTCAAGGTTCTCCTCCTGGTCTGTCTTGCCCTGTTTGCGCTCACGAGTGCACTCTCTGCGGCATGTTTTGTCAAGGCATTCGGGTCGGTATTCCTTGCACTCCCGAGGTCCGCCGGGAGTGCGGGTGCAGAGGAAGTGCCCCCCGCGATGCTCGCAGGCCCCGGCATACTTGCACTTGCCTGTATCTTCCTTGGCCTCTTTGCATACCAGCTGTTCCTGCTCGCCGGCTACGCTGTCCCGCTTCCTGACATGTTGTTTATCGGGCTTCTCCTTCTCCTTATGGCCGCACTGACCCTTGTATTCCTGTACTTTGGTGCATCCCGTGCTGAACGGACCAGCGACACCTGGGGCTGCGGAACCCGTATCCAGGAAGCGTCGGCTGAATATTCCGGGCATGGTTTCTCCGAACCTCTCGATATCATATTCTCGTCGATATACCGCACCCGGATCCGGAACGAGCGGGTGTTCTTTGACAAAAAAAATATCATCTTCAAAGAGGGGACTGCTGAGATCCGGCTCATGAAGGTGTTTGAAGAGTATCTCTACCTCCCGCTTGCCCGGTTCACCCTCCGATCTGCAATCCGCATTTCCCGGTTCCAGAACGGGTGCCTTGATACCTATCTCCTCTATGTCTTTGTCACCGTGATACTTGTGATCGTATTCCTCGGGTGGTTCTGAAATGACGTACGACTTCTTCCTGTACCTTGCCATCAATACGATAGTCGTCCTCGCAACTGCCCCTCTCTTTGTCAGTCTGATAAAAAAGGTAAAGGCATGGACGCAGGGGAGGCAGGGGCCGTCGGTCTTCCAGACCTACTACACTATTGCCAAGCTCCTGAAAAAGGAAGTGATCTATTCCTCATGTTCGACCCGGATCATGCGGGTCACACCCCTCGTGAATATCGCCGCGATGCTGGTTGCCGCCCTGTTCGTGCCTCTGGTCTTTGTGCCGGAACCTCTGGGCGGGATCGGGAACATCATCCTCTTCCTCTACCTTTTAGCCCTTGCAAAATTCTTCATGGCCCTTGCCGGCCTCGATGCCGGCAGTTCCTTTGGCGGGATGGGCAGTTCCCGCGAGATGAGCATCTCGGCAATCATTGAGCCGACTACCATTATCGTATTTGCCGCACTGGCGTTTGTCTTCAAAACCCTGAATATCTTTGACATGTTTGCCTTATCCGCGGCAAGCGGGACCATCACCACCCCGGTCCTCATTCTTATCGGGATCTCCTTGTTTATCATTCTCATCGTCGAAACATCGCGGATACCGGTAGACAACCCGGAGACCCACCTGGAACTGACTATGATCCACGAGGGGATGATCCTCGAGCAGTCCGGCCGGAACCTTGCCCTCATTGAACTCTCTGCAGCCATCAGGCTGACACTGCTCATGGCTCTCCTTGTCAACCTCATCCTGCCGTTCGGCCTTGCTACTACGCTGAGCATGACCGGCCTTCTCATTGCCTTAGTTCTCTTTGTTGTGAAAGGCGTCGTCCTCTCGGGTATCATCGGTCTCTTTGAGTCATCCATGGCAAAGATGCGGTTCTTTCAGCTCCCGAGCCTGTTTGCCATGGCATTCTTCTTCTCGACACTGATCATCATCATCGAGGTTTTCGCATGATCGACACGTCCATTATTCCGGGTATCATCAGGATCCTGCTTGTCTGCGTGATCATCACGGCGGCTTGCATCATCTCGACCCGTAACCTCCTCTCGCTCGTATCCATGTACTCGCTGCAGTCCGCAACCCTTGCCGGTCTTGCACTTGCGCTCTATGCTCTCGAACCCGCTCCCGTTCTCCTCGCCATCGCGGTTGTCACGTTCCTCTCAAAGGCACTCATCATCCCGTATTTCATCGCAACCATCCAGGAAAAGATCCGGATCAAGCGAGATATAGAGTTTCATTTCCTGAGCCCCACCTCGTCCCTCCTCCTCTCCATGGCCCTGATGCTCGTTGTCTACATAGCATTAACAAGGATCCTCGAGGGAACCCCCGTCCGGGAGAACCTCTTCTTCTTCGGGGCGGTCATCGGCATATCGCTGATGCTGATGGGCATGATGGTGATGCTCAGCCGGAAGCGGGCGATAACCAAAGTGCTCGGCTTCCTGTCCATGGAAAACGGCGTGCTGCTCTTTGGCATGTTCGTCACAGAGCTCCCGTTCATCATCGAGTTTTTGATCATTATTGATTTGATCATCCTCGTACTCCTGACAACTATCCTGACGGTTGGTATCGACTCGACCCTTGAGGACTACCACAAGCGCCTTCACCGCTTCCGCCTCCTGCAGGGACCGGAGGAACGCCCATGATCCTGCTGGCCTATATCCTCATTGCACTGTCCGCTCTCGCCGTGATCGGGATAAGTACCACCCACCGCAGGATGAATATTGCCTGCATCATCCATGCGTCCCTGTACACGGTCCTGACCGTGTACGTCCTCCTGTTCCAGCAGGTGCCGGTTGCGTCGTTTTTCATCGGCAGCCATTACTTCTTCATGGATTATTTCGGCCTGTTCGAGGTTCTTATCGCCTCGGTAATCTTCACCTGTGCTGCAGTCTATGCCGGGGGATATGTCGAGAGCCTGCTTAAAAGCGGCGAGCTTGATAAAAGCAGCCTGAAACTGTTCTATACCTCGTGGGCAATGCTCCTTTCCGTCCTTGCGCTGGCATTCTTCTGCGACAACCTTGCGCTCTTCTGGATCTGCGCAGAGCTGACCACGATCCTGTCTGCTATGCTTGTTGCCATCCTTTCGGCACGGGAAAATATTGATGCAGCGATCAAGTATATCTTCATCGCATCCGCCTCCATGCTCTTCTCCTTTGTCGGTCTCATCTTCCTGTTCGAAACCTCCCGCTCCGTCATGGGAACGGGAACATTGAACTGGACGGAACTGATGCTGTATGCACCGGCCTTTCCCCCACGCATGCTTGTTGCAGCCTTTGCCCTTGTCTTCATCGGGTTTGCGGCAAAGTCCGGCATCTTCCCGTTCCATACGTGGCTTCCGGATGCCCATGCAAAGGCACCTTCGGCCGTGAGTGCGCTCCTCTCCGCAGTCCTCTTGAATGTGGGGATATACGGGATCATCAGGGTTTATGCAATAGCCCACCAGACCCCTGCAGCTGCCACGATTGCCCCGGTGCTTGGCCTGTTCGGCTTTTTCACGGTAGCGATCGCGGCCTTCTCCATGCTCCCGGAAAGAAACCTTAAGAAACTGATTGCCTTTTCCAGTGTGGAGAATATGGGAATAATCCTCATCGGCATTGCCGTCTCCACACCGCTTGCAATCTTCTGGGTGCTGTTTCATATCATGGCACATTCTCTCATCAAGGCCTCGCTCTTTTTCTCGGCAGGTATCCTGCACCGCCAGTACCGGAGCCGGCTCTCGACCGATGCCGTGGACGAGATACGGGACGTGTTCCTGCTCCAGCCCCTTGCAGCGTGGGGGATCATTATCGGAGGACTTGCTATCACCGGTATGCCCCTGTTTCCGGTCTTCCTCTCGAAGCTGTTCATCCTCCTCGGGCTCGGGGCGGTTTCCCTTCCTGCCCTCCTTATCCTCCTCCTCCTCCTCTTCGTAACCGCAGCTGCACTTGGCTATTTCGTGATCACTGCCTTCACACAGAAGACTCAACCGGGCATACCCTCGGATATCGAGCCCTACGTAACCCCGCTGACCATGAAAATTCCCTTGGTCTTCCTTATCGGCCTCATGATCCTGACCGGTATGCTGTTTACCCCGGGCGAGGTATCGTTCCTTGACCGGATCGTTGGGGAGCTGAGGTTCTGATGTCTGCAGAAACCGGCACAAAAAACAACTGGATCCGCGAACTGCTGGGACCGGCTTATACTGACGACAGGATCACGAACGGTCCCGGGGATGAATGCTATGTCCCTGTGAATGATCAGGAATTCAGGTCAGCAGCAGAGACGCTCGCCCTGCGCAAGTTTGTCCTGGCCGGCCTTTTTGCTGTTGAAACCTTTTCTGACAGGGCGCCATGTTCGCTTCTCTCTGTATTCGAGAAAAAACACAATATCCTCCTCCTCATTCGGGATGTGGACGGGAGTGCTGTATCAGTTGCAGACCTCTTTGCCTCCGCATCCTGGTTCGAGCGGGAATGCCGGGACGGTTTTGGTATCCGTTTCGATGGTGCATTCGATACCCGTCCCCTGTTCCTGCATGAGTGCTACCCGGATGATTTCCACCCGCTGAACAAGTCCTTCCAAAACCAGCCGGTCCCATTGAAGACCGAAATCAGTCCTGACAGCGGGTATCCGTTCAGGACCGTGAAGGGTGAGGGTGTTTACCAGGTACCGGTCGGACCCGTCCACGCCGGCGTCATCGAACCCGGGCATTTCCGGTTCAGCGTGATCGGCGAGACAATCTTCAACCTCGAGATCCGGATGTTCTACAAGCACCGTGGGATCGAGAAACTTGCAGAAGGAAAAGATCCCGCCGACTGCCTGCGGATAGCCGAGGCGGTGAGCGGTGACGAATCGGTTGCAAATGCCACTGCATTCTGCATGGCAGTAGAGAAAATTTCGCAGATACCTGTACCTGACCGTGCATGGTACCTGCGGACCGTCCTTCTTGAACTGGAGCGGATTGTCTCTCACCTGAACGACCAGGCCGGGATGCTTGTCGATATTGCGTTTCCTCTTGGAGCAAACCAGTTCTCGGTGCTGCGGGAGGAGTGCGTCCGAACAAACGCCCGTCTCACCGGTTCCCGGTTCATGAAGGGCAGTGTCTGTATCGGCGGGATATCGCAGGACATCAGCAGCGCTAAACTCCAGGGGCTCCCTGAGTTCCTGCGGCAGTTCAGGAAACGATATAAGGTGGGCCTCAAGATCGTGCTCTCGACACCGTCGGTGATCGACCGGTTCACCTCCACAGGTGTCATAAAAAAATTCCTGCTCCGCCCGCTGAACATCACCGGGCCTGCTGCACGAGCTTCCGGAGGGAAAGTAGACGTGAGGGCTGACCACCCGTACGGTATCTATGACCGGTATGCGCCCGCAATAAAACCACTCCACGACGGGGATGTCCTCTCCCGCTTCACCATAAAGGCGGCAGAGGTCATAGACTCGCTCGACCTCATCGAGCGGCTGATCGCAGAGATGCCTGACGGGGACATATGCAGCAGCGCCCTGGTACAGGACGGGTGTGCACTCTCGATGGTGGAATCCGCACGGGGCCAGAATCTCTGCTGGGTCCGTGTCCGGAACGGTACAATTGACCGGTACAAGGTGAGGACAGCTTCGTTCTGCAACTGGCAGGCGATCGAACACGCGGTGCAGGGCAATATCATCGCTGATTTCCCGGTGATAAACAAGAGCCTGAACCTGTCATATGCAGGCACGGACCTGTGAGGTGAAACGATGGTGAACGCAATAACCTGTCTTTTCCGTAAAAAAGTAACCGGCGGGGATCCGGTACCGGACGAAGAGATTGAAGCGATCGGTCAGGAACTCCAATGCGAGATCGACCGGGTATTCGGCCACAGCCTTGCGATCCGGGAGCTCGATACCGGCAGTGACAATGCAGCCGAGATCGAGATAAATAACCTGACAAATCCGTACTATGATGCCGAACGGTTCGGCATCTCGTTCGTGGCTTCACCGCGGCATGCGGATGTGCTCATGGTCACCGGGGCAGTAACCCGTAACATGATGACTGCCGCGCAGAAGACGTACGAGGCGATACCGTCACCGAAATTCGTAGTAGCTGTTGGTGACGATGCCTGCACCGGCGGAATCTTTGCCGGTACCTACGCGGTGGCTGGCGGAGCCGACACGCTCTTTTCTGTTGACATGAAGATCCCAGGTAACCCGCCACCCCCCTGGGCGATCCTTGCCGGCCTCCTTGCCATGATGAGGAAGGCGGACGGGAGGCAGCGCGATAAGTCCTTGTAATCTGCTTATCTCCGCACCATGTACCATTTTATACCCCGGAAAATAACCATTCACCCGTATGAAGACGGTCCGTCACTGGGGGCATGGCCCCTACTCCCTCGCGGTCATCCACGGCGGCCCGGGAGCGCCGGGCGAGGTGGCGCCGGTTGCCCGGGAACTCTCCTCGGTTACGGGGGTTCTCGAGCCGTTCCAGGCCGCAACAACGCTTGACGGGCAGGTGCAGGAACTACGGTCTGTTCTGGAAGAGGATGCGCAGGTTCCGGTCACGCTGGTCGGCTTTTCGTGGGGTGCATTTCTCGCATGTATGACCGCCGCACGCTACCCGTCACTTGTCAGAAAACTGATCCTTGTTTCCAGTGCGCCGTTTGAAGAATCCTATGCTGCCCCGATAACCCGGACAAGGCTCAACCGTCTGAATTCAGCTGATCGGGCGGAGGTGGAAGACCTGATTGCGAAGATGAACGATCCTGCAGACGGGGAAAAAGACAACGTCCTTGCCCGGTTCGGGGTTCTCCTTTCCCGTGCGGACGCTTATGATCCGGTACCGTATACGGATGAATCATTCCATCCGCGGTATACTGTTTTCCGCGGTGTCTGGGATGAGGCCTGCGAGCTGCGAAGGAACGGTGTACTGACCCAAATGGCGCATGCGATCAGGTGCCCGGTTATCGCGATCCATGGCGAATATGACCCCCATCCGGCCGCAGGGGTGAAGGAACCGCTGTCACGGGAATGCACGGATTTCCGGTTCATCCTCTTACAAAAATGCGGGCACCGTCCATGGATTGAACGGCAGGCATCGGAAGAATTTTTTGATATCCTGATAAAAGAAATCTGATCCCCGGTAGGGGTTCAGGATATCCCGCGAGGTTCCTGCCTCCGGCAGGAATGTACCCTTCATCCCTTTAGTTCATTCTCAATCCGCTCCTCCAGCCGTTTCCCGTGTGAACCGTTCCAGTAGAGCTTCTTGCAGGAGCTGCACCAGAAGAACGAGAGGTTCCGCCAGTCCTTTGGGGCATAGTCCGCACTCCCGACTTCGCAGGTATTCGCCTCACGGAGCGGAGTGTTGCACAGGGAACACCTGCTGAGTGTCAGCCTTCTTTTTACGAGGTGGAGATCGATGAGCTGCTGCACCTGTTCCATCACCTCATCGGACCTGATCAACAGGGCAGATTCTTCCCCCCGCCGGGCAAGTTCTGCGTCCTTCGTGAGCAGGATCCGGTGCTCCTGCCCGGCAATTGCAAGGAGCATAGAATCCTCTTTCTTATCGCCTTCCGGAAGCCCGTTTGCACTCATGGTGTCGTACCCCATAAACCGGAGATACCGGGTAAGCGTTCCCAGCATACGGTCGGTGATGAATTTTTGTTCAGCAGGTGGTTCAGGAGACATGACGCACGATCTCTATCTGTTCGCCACAGTTCCTGCACTGCCGGTCATCAAGTCCAACAAACCTGCTGGAAAAACCATACCGTTCGATCAGTGTCGTCCCGCAGGCAGGGCAGTACGTGTTCTCGTATGGATTGTTGACCACGTTCCCGATGTACGGATACTTAAGGCCGAGATCTTTTGCCGATTTATAGATCTTTTCGAGTGCAGCAATGGGAGTCGCCCCCCGGTCCATCATCTTGTAGTCGGGGTGAAAAGCGGTAAAGTGCATCGGGGTTGCAGGCCCGAGATGTTCAATCACCCAGCGGATCAGTCCCTTAAGTTCCTCCCTGTCGTCATTCAGCCCGGGGATTACCAGCGTGACCGTCTCAATATGCATGCCCAGTTCGCGGGCGAGTATGACGGAGTCCAGTACCGGCGCGAGATGCGCCCCGCAGACCTTTTTGTAAAATTCTTCATTGAATGCCTTGAGGTCTACCCGGAACGCACCAAGCATCGGGGAGAGCTCACGAAGGGCTTCCTCGGTAATATACCCGTTCGTTACATAGATGGTACCAAGTCCCTTTGACCTTGCCAGCGTCCCCATGTCAAGAGCGTATTCGTGCCAGATCGTCGGTTCGTTGTAGGTCCACGCAATACTCGCACATTTCCCGGCAATAGCCCGGTGGACCCCCTCTTCCGGTGCAAGGTCTCGTAACCGGGCTTCCTCAGGGTTTGCCCTTGAGATATGCCAGTTCTGGCAGTGCTCGCAGTGGAAGTTGCAGCCGATCCCCCCGAGTGAATAGGAAAGGGTCCCGGGAAGATAATGGTACAGGGGTTTCTTCTCAATGGGATCAATTGCTTCGGCACTGATCTTCCCGTAGGTTTCCGCAAAAAGAGTTCCCTGTTCGTTTTTCCGGACCCCGCAGATCCCGTGCCGCCCGGCTTTTATGCTGCAGCGATGGTTGCAGAGAGAGCAGGTCACCGTGCCATCATCATTCTTTCTGTACTGGTGTGCCTCGTGCATGGCTGGCCCCGTAATCACCATTATTCCCGGTCCTTATCGTTTTTTCCTTCCTGGCCGGCTGCAGCGGCTTCATCGATCTCAAGAACGAATGACCCGCGGTACCCGCAGTCCTTGCAGAGGTAGACCTGGCCGATATATCCCCCTGCAACCGCGTAGATCTCCTGGCTCTTGCAGGCCGGGCAGTACAACATGGTAAACAACTCTATGTGTATCCTGTACAAAAACTAGTGCAATGAAGAAGGTTGTCATCTCCCTTGGCGGTTCTGTTCTCATCCCGACCCTTGAAGACCATACGATAAAAGAATACGTGCCGGTCTTAAAGAAGATTGCACAACAGTACCGCCTTTTCGTGGTTGTTGGTGGCGGTGGCGAGGCCCGGCGGTATATCGGCATCATGCGGGATCTCGGTATTGACGAAGGCACGTCGGATGAGGTCGGCATCCTGATCACCCGGCTGAACGCGACCATACTGATCGCTGCTCTTGGCGAGGACGCATACCCGAAGGTAGCCGAGTCCCATGCAGAGGCAAAGAAGTTTGCGGAATCGGGAAAAATTGTCGTGATGGGCGGGATCACGCCCGGCCAGACAACGGATGCAGTAGCGGCCGTGCTGGCAGAACGGGTCGGGGCGTCGGTCTTCATCAACCTGACTTCTGTTGACGGGATCTATTCCGCTGACCCGCGCAAGGACAAAAAAGCCACAAGGTTCGATTCGATGACTCCTGAAAAACTGCTGAAGATTGTGGGCAGTACAGCCCTTGGAGCTGGTTCCAACAACGTGCTCGATATCGTTGCCGCCAGGATCGTTGAGCGGAGCAACATCCCTCTTGTCGTGCTGGACGGGCGGGACCCGGAGAACCTGTTAAATGCGGTTTTGAAGGGAAAATACCGGGGAACCGTTGTTTCTCGAGGGAAAAAGAACCCGTTGCCGGTATAAGTAAAACTGCTCTGTAGAAACGGGAATGAATGAAACGTTCACACCCGACCCTGAAAATTGCAGATATGAGGGTTCCCCGCCTCAGGGCCCCTCCGGGGCACGGCGGGGCAGGTATGGTCGCCGGGCACCTGTGGAAAGAATTCTTTTCACTTGAGAAAAATGGTAAGTGAGGCCGCCGCGGGGGCGCACCGTCGGGGGCGGCGGGGGTATATCATTATTGAGGGTGCGCGGGTTTCCACTCCACTATTATCTGTCATAAGTTTGTCAGATCAGTCCTTTTCCTCAAACGCTCCCACCGATCACCATCACCTATTTTTAGCACCCCGCCCCATCTATGATGGCACGGGGTAGTAGGGTAGCCTGGTCCATCCTAGAGCGTTTGGGACGCTTTGACGGCGGTTCGAATCCGCCCTACCCCATCGGACCATGAAAAAACAGGATGCTGCACGGATCTATACCGCTCTTTTAAACCGGTATCCTGAGTCAAAGGATGTCCCGGCTGCAGTTGCCCGGGGCACGCCGTTTGTTGTTCTCATTCTCACCATCCTCTCCGCACAGACCACGGATAAGGCTGTCCTGAAAGTAAAGAAGCCGCTATTTGCAAAATACCCGACACCGGCAAAACTGGCAAAGGCGAAGGTTGAGGATGTTGAGCCGATCATCCACAGTCTCGGATATTACCACGCGAAGGCAAAGAACATCATCGCTGCATCGCAGGCCCTGCTCGACAACTTCGGCGGCAGCGTGCCGGAGACGATGGACGAGCTTCTCACCATCCCCGGTGTAGGACGGAAGACAGCAAACATCGTGCTCTACCATGCGCTCGGGAAGAACGAGGGCATCGCGGTGGACACCCATGTCCGCAGGCTGGCACAGCGGATCGGTTTTTCCGATACGGATAATGTTGAGGTCATTGAACGCGACCTTATGACCCTCTTTCCCCGGAAGGACTGGGGGGATGTGACGGATGTGCTGATCGCCCACGGGAGGGCGACCTGCGATGCAAGGAAGCCTCTTTGTACTGAGTGCGTGATTTCCGGGGAATGCCGGTATTATAAGGAAAAATAAACCGCTATTCCTCGGGAGGCAGGTCCGGTTATTTTGAAAAATGAGGGGATGAAAACCCTTCCTTTTGGTCCATGAATCAGGATTTCAGTACCCGATAATCACGCGGATCACCGCGAATGTGACGAACCCGATCAGGGCACTGATTGGGATGGTGAGGATCCAGGCCCACATGATTGTCCGGGCAACACCCCATTTCACCGTGCTTGAACCCATGGTAGTCCCTACGCCCATGATGGATGTACAGATGATATGGGTCGTGCTGACAGGGATACCCAGTATCGAAGCCCCGATGATCGTTGAGGCGCCTGCAGATTCGGCTGCAAATCCATGGACAGGGCGGAGCTTGGTGAT